>Ga0172379_10007353_pt1 | contig 14325 bp, 10 predicted proteins | sample GrowelOW334metaG_FD_119756 | JGI IMG/M metagenome (GOLD analysis project Ga0172379, IMG submission 119756) | Groundwater microbial communities from an aquifer near a municipal landfill in Southern Ontario, Canada - Groundwater well OW334 metaG | ecosystem: Environmental > Aquatic > Deep... | reverse complement strand
CATTCAGCGGAGAAAAACCGCCGATGCCCATCATGATCAGGTCGCCTTTGGCGCGGTCGCTGATCTTGATCTTCTTGAGGCCTTTGGCCTTGTCCTGCTCAGCGGTACGCTCACTGCCGTGCAGCAGACAGCATACCAGACCTTTTCCACCATGGGGAGCGACTAACTTAGACATGATCGAGTCTCCTTGTGTCAATTAATGAGGTAATGAGGATTGAAATATTATGGTAAAGTTGAACACACATTCAGTTTGCCGATCAGGTATACGAGAGGCCCAAATAATTGTCAAGAAAAAATGTCGCCCGCAAAAAAAACAAAGACGCCTTTCCGCTATTATCTCGGCGTTGGGCGCTTTTTATTTTGTGACGAAGCTATGAATAGGGGGGAGGAATGGTGGCAAGAGAAACCAAACCATCAACGTTGATCGGACGCAACTCCAGCGTTCACTACCTACCCTCTTTTTTTCACTACAGGGGGCAGGCAGCGCCTTCGCTGCATCGCGATCGATCGCACGAGCAGGTTAAGCCGTAATGCGAAAATAACCGTTACATTAAAATGCCGTGCCCGGCAGCAACAAAGCAGCGTAAAAAGCCGCGACAAAAGACACTGTAACAATTAGCTCGTAACGACACTAAGCCTTAAGCCTGTTCGTCAAAAAGCAGGCCGGTCAGCTCCTGGAGCTTTACCCGGAGCTTGAGCGCCTCTTCCGAGGGAAACTGCCGCACCAGCTCGCCGCTCGTACGATCAGTAATCTGCACCACAACCTCATTGGGCTTTTCGACCACCCGAAAATTCAGCCTGGTGTTGCCCAAGGTGTCGAGGCGCTGCTGCATCTCTTCCACCGCCTTGGCCACTTCCTTAGCGGAGGCAGGCTTTGGCTTCTGCTCCTCGCTACGATGCAATTCTTTGTCACCCAGAGCTGCGTTGGTTGAGTCCGTGCTCGCTTTCACAGGGGCGACTCGTGGTTTCACCCGATCTTCCCGTTCCACGGCCGGCATTACCGTTGTTACACCAATTCCCTTGATTTCGGTATTTACGCTGGCATCCATGACATACGTCCTCCCGTTTTTTCCACTTTCCCCTACATTCTATTGCTGAGATATCTGGGCCGGGGAACCAGGCCCTTGTTAATATTGTAACCCTGCAATGCTTCTTTTCCCTTGCGCATTGCCAGGAGCTGTTCCTGCACTTTCAGCTGCCGGGCTATGATGAGCTCTTGCAACGCATCCTCTCCGGCCAGCAGTTGCCCCATGATTTCCTGGGCACAGACAGCGTACTCTTTATTATCTTTCCCGCAAGCGACTACTTGCTCAAGCATCCGGACAAGGCTCCTGAAGGCCTGCTCCCTCCCCTGCCGCCAAGAAAAAACATCTTTGCAGTTCCCGGAGATAAGCGCGGCCTGATGCTCTTGCTGCATGACGGAAAAAGCGTCCGCAGCCTGGAGAAAATCCTCGAACAGGCTATAGGCAGGTGAATCGCTCAGTACTTCTGTTGAAATCGAAATCTTCATCGCGCCCCCCTGATACTACTGCTGCTCTTCAAATGGAAACAGAGAGCCCGCCCAAGGCCATCTGGGGCGAGCAGACCTCATAGTCTGCCCGCTTCTTAACCCGCGGGGCAATAATCGGGCTCGCGACTGAAGCCACCACCGTGGCCCCATCATCACTACCGACCCCTGCATTTTTAGCGGAACCGAGCTCTACATTCGCCTCCCGCATGGCCGTTTCCTCCCAGATTCCTTTGAGTCGTTCCAGGTAGGTGCGGGCCTGACGCAAAACCTTCACATCCTGGGACACCGAGATCTTGGGTAGCTCCATAAGTATTGCCCCATACAGGCCCCGCAAAAACTGGGCAGCCTCAGAATGGTCCTCAGACTTAATCGAGGCCTGCAACTCGCTGATAATGGCAATGGCCTTGCCCAGATTCTCCCCGCGTTTCTTGGGGGTCTGTTCCAGGATACCTTCCTCGGCGAGTTCGAGATGCACCAGCACCCGCTCATACAGCATATGAATCAGCTTCGCGGGCTGAATCTCCGCCTGCTTTTCTGTGGTCCGATAGGCATCCAGCACTTTTTGCCCAACCATGCGCACTACCTCCTCATCATGTTGAAATTGTTACAAAAATAGCCAAACTCCCGCTATTTTGAACTTCCAGACAACATATTACTCAGACTGTCAAACTGCCCAGTCAGATAGCTGCCCATTGACTTCATCTGGCTCATGTATTGATCCAAGGCGACAAATTGCTTGGTCAAGATGTCATAGCGCTTGTCGATCCGCGCCGTTGTATTTTCAATCTGTAATTGCATATCATCAATCCGGGTCTGGGCTGCGGTCTTCTCCGCATTGATCTGCCCACTCCCGCCGGTCACTTCGCGGAGATAGTCATTGACTGTATCCGCGAACCCCGTAACCCCATTGGCCTCATCCCCAAGAAAAAAGGCGGAAACGCTGGCCGGAGCAGCCGAGACGGCAGCCGACAATGCCGTCTCATCAATGGTAATGGTTCCATCCCGGTTAAACTCAAGTCCGATATCGAACAGGTTGGTAACAAGGCCTTTACTGTCCGCCTTGATCGAGGTGGTCATAAAATTCTGGAGAGCATACGGTAAATCTCGCAAGGTGGTTCGCGCCAGCATGCCGAAATCTTTTGTTGTCTCGTCATATTTGGTGTTTTGGGAAATCTCCTGCACTGCGGCATTATAGGCATCCACCAAACCAACAATCATATCCTTGATCGCGGCGTCGTTATTGGCCACCGAAACCGTGGAAGTTCCGGCGGCCTGCAAATTCAAGGTAATACCGGCCAGCACATCACTTATGGCATTGGTCTGACGCTGATAACTCACACCATCGATGGTGATCTGGGCGTTAAGGTTCGTCCCCGTCTGCCCCTGCACAGTCATAGTCAAATCAGGCACCTGCGCCAGCATGCTGATTTCATTGTCCTTCCCGGTGGTGTTGGCCTTAAGAACAAGTTTATAGGGATTGGTGGCCGAGCCATCATTGATGATGGAGGCGGTCACGCCCGGATTACTCGTGCTGCTGTTGATTTGGTCTCGCAGCTGACTCATGGTGGTATCGGCGGCAACACTCAACACCATGCTCTTGGTGCCGAGATTGATGGCAAAGGTTTTTTTCGGAGGGGTAAAGGCCAGGGTCGTGTTGTTGGTCGTGATCCCGACCCGGTGGGCTTCTCCGGTTGCCCCAACTGTGTCGGAGGCGACGCGCAAATAGGTCTGCCCGTTCAACACATAGGTGGAGGCGGTCACCATCCGGCCATTCGCTCCGGTGCCGACATTTTCCGCGTCGTTATTGATGGCCAAGACCAACTGGTTCATGGTGGTCACTGTGGCAGTGGGACCGGTGGGAACCGTGATTGTGCTGGAACCGCCATAGGAAATGACCAAGGTGCCGTCTGCGGGGGCAATATTGTCCACGGCAGGATCGGCCACGCCGGTGGTGGATTCCTGGGTAGTGGGAACATAAATTTTGGCCGTTTCGGAGGCTACCCCGCCCGACATAAAGGTGCTCTTGGTGGCGATCCGGTCAACGGTCACCGCGGTCGCCTGCACTGCGGTGCCGTCGGCCACCGTGGCACCCAGCACACTTGTGCTGGAGCTAGAAACTGTTCTGGAGAGAAAAGTGGAGGAAAGGGACAGGCCAAGCGCCGCACTCTTCATGGTCAGCAATTTGTTGTTGACCACGGTGAACTCGTTGAGCTGGGACTCAAGCGTTGTCACCTCATTTTTCTTTCTGGTGATAACCTGCTCGTCCACACCGCGCAACTGCTCGAGCATACTTTGCAGTTGAAGCCCGGAGCCAACCCCGAGCGATGAAACCGATCCTGTTGCCATGGGAACCTTCCTTATGCAGCGGCTAGTCTGGCACTTGAAAAACGGGAGTAACTCTCACCTACAAAAACGCAATCATTCTTCGCCTGATATTCATATCGGCATTCCATTTCCATTCTTGAATATTTTCACAAAAAAAGGGGCGACAGCCTGTTACGGCCATCGCCCCATACTCATACTTCTCTTGTTGCACTGAGATCAGTCCTCGGTGTCCAGCCCTTGCAACTTTTACCCTGGGCCTTTCACCTCGGACCTTTTACCTTCTCCTTACCCCTGCAGCAGGCTCAAAACGGTCTTCGAGCTGGCATTGGCCTGGGCCATGGCAAAGGAGCTTGCCTGGGTCAGGATCTGCATCTTGGAGAAGTTCGAAGCTTCCTCAGCAAAGTCAACGTCGCGGATGGAAGATTCAGCAGACGCAATGTTAACCTTGGTGGCCGTCAGGTTGGAGATGGTGGAGGTCAACTGGTTCTGAACAGAACCGAGGTCGGACCGCACCTTATCCAAATCCTTCAGGGCGGAGTCGGCAACTGCAATGGCAAGCTGCGCATCTTCCTGATTGAGAACACTGACAGCGGACAGCCGGGAGGTTGTGGTATCAGACAATTTGGTACCTGAAGCACCACCCGCATTGGCTGCCAGGGTGGATCCGACAAGAAGAATCGAATCCTTGGCCACGGTCATATCATACGCCAGGGTCAGATCAGCCCCGGTGTTGTAATCCGTCTCAAGGGTAGTACCAGCCTTAACCACAACACCACCGGATACAGTGACATCATTGGTCAGCACTGTTCCCTGAGCAAGGGTAGAACCACTCTTGAGAATTGAACCACTTGTAAGAGAAACTTTTTCCTGTGCAGTCATAGATGCGGACAGGATAGTATTCCCTCCCAGGGTGGAGCCATTTTTGAAAATGGTACCAGACTGCAAGACACTCCCACTCTTGAGATGTGTATCAACGGTGGTAACAATACTTGCCGCCGCTGTAAAATCACCACCAATTGTTGATCCTGCCACCAGAGAAAGGTTGCCAGCATCAACAATAGTACTGCCTGCCTTCAAGGTCATATCCTGAGTCAGGGTGACCTCACTGGAAGCAGTTACATCGGCAAACAGTTGAGAACCCGCAGCCAGACTGCTTGTAGAGCCAATCAGGATTGAGTTGTTTGTCAAAATCATATCGGAACTCAGAGTGAAGTTGCCGCTGGTGATAATATCGGCGGAGAGTAAACTGCCCGCCGCGATGGTAGTCCCGTTGGAATCCCTGATATCGGTGGTAACAACAGTGCCCGCCTTCAAGGTACTACCGGAACCGATAATAGAGCCGGCGGTCAGCTTACTGTCTCCGTTCACGGTGACAGCAGCATTGTTTACCACGGTTCCACCCATGACCGACCCAGACTTAATGACAGAGGCGGACGAAAGGACAGAGCCGGATAGAAGCAGAGAGTCTGCCGTTGTGCTGGCGATATTGGCGGTGAGGTTTGTAGCTGTCACTGTTCCACCAACACTTGAGCCTGCCTTGATGGTACTTGCATTGAAAATTGTCGAACCAGCCGTGATCGTTGAATCGATGGTGGTGGTAACATCCTGGGAGGCAGTCAGGTCTGCAGTGAATTTAACCGCTGACCCTGAAGAAAGGTCACTGACCAACAACTCATTGGAGCCCGCCTGATTCAACTTCACATAGCCAAAGGTCGACATATTCGATCCGGCCAATACCGTACCGGTGCTCCCGGTCAGACTGATGGCACGGCCATCGCTGGAAGTAAGCTTCAAAATACCGTCAGCACTGACGCTGGCCAGCACACCATGATCAGAGGACTTGTTGTTGATTGCCTTGACCAGGGCGCCATCCGTGTCGTTTGCCGAAACACCAACCGCACCGATAACAACCCCGTTAATGGAAAAATCTGAACCTGTGGTGCCAACAGCCACAGCTGTGGCCGAAGAAGACTCAACCACGGCGGAAGCGGAAATACCGAGCACGTCAGAGAGCTTATTCACGGCATCAGCCAAAGCGCCCATGCCATTCTCTGCATTGTTGTTTGCCTGGAGGTTAACCGCCTGGAGGGTAAACTGTTTACTTTGCAGGTTACTATAAATGCTCAGCTGCACAGTTCCACCACTAGCATTGCTCAGCTCAAGTTTACCAGTGGTAACATGGCCGACCTTGGTTGACTCGGAACTGGCGATTGAGATACTAACGGTTTCACCAGAATAAGCGCCAACCTGAAACTTCTTGTTTGTAAAATTACCGGAAAGCAGTTTCTGGTTGTTGAATGCCGTAGTCTTGGCAATGGTGTCAAGCTCTTCCAAAAGCTTGTTGATGTCAGACTGAATCGCCTTACGGGACTCAGTGGTCTGTCCGTCCTGAGCAGCCTGGATCGCCTTGGTCTTAACGGTGTTGACGATCTTGATAGATTCATCAAGAGCACCATCCGCAGTCTGTACCATGGAAATACCATCATTGGCATTTCTGACGGCCTGACCAAGACCCAAGAACTGGGACTTCAGGGAGTCGGCAATAGCCATACCTGCAGAGTCATCCGCCGCACGGTTAATACGCAGACCAGACGACAATTTCTCAAGAGAAGCGCTCAACCCGCTGTCATTCTTGATCATATTAGTGTGGGCCGACAATGCTGCTATGTTGGTGTTAATTCGAAGAGCCATTTTGTTCCTCCATGATTTTTAATAATTGGGAATCCTTTCCCAAACTGCACCGATAAAACTCATTAAAAAATACATTTTCGCTGCTCGATTCTCAGGCCAGCCACCACCTCCTTTTCGCTCGCCAAAAAGATTTCGGGTGTTTCTTCTATGGTCTTATCGACACTCATCAGGGGAACTTCAATTTTTTCACAAAGAGATTTTAAAAAAAGTTGTGACTGGTCCAAAAATACAGCTTATTTAAAATAAATTTAGTTTCCTGCCTCCGCAACCGATGCGAAGATAACTTCATAGGCATACCGGGTTGTTAATAATCAAAACAGAGGTTTTCTTTGAACGCCAACACCCAACTCCTTTACGAAAAAAACCTGAGCCTCCTGCATAAATTCCACCCTCGGGTCTGGCAACAGCTCCAAGAAGACCAACAGCCCTTCGTCGGGGAAGTCTTTACCTCGCCGGCTGGCAAACCCAACCTGCAGGCGAAAAACGAATTGGGTCAGGAGATCATTTTCCATGGCTCCCCTGAACCCGACGTCGATAGCATATCTTTTCTGAATAAGGTTTCCGAAACCGATAGCGGTGTAGTCATTATTACAGGCTTCGGCCTCGGCTACTCACCCATGGCCCTTGTGCAGGAACGACCACTCATTCGTAAATTTGTTTTTTTTGAGCCCATTACCGGCATATTCAAACAAGCCCTTGCTCATAGAGACTTAAGTCCATTACTAACGGACCCTCGAGTAATTCTCAATATTGGCCAACCCCCACTAGAGGATATCGAGTCAGCTCTTGAGCCAGCGGGAAAAGAGCTTCAAATGGAGAACGCTCATCTTCTGCACCACATGCCATCATTTTCCTTTAGCCCAATATATGAGACCCTAGCAAAAAAAATTTACAACTACGCCAACCTTCTTAATGTTAACGGGGCAACAATTCTCAAGCAGGCCCGCAACTTCCTGAACAACCGTTTCCAAAACTTTACCATCTTTCAGCACCATCGCCTTCTTACCGAACTCCAGGGAGCCTTCACCAATATCCCTGCGATCCTTGTGGCTGCTGGCCCCTCTTTAGATAAAAATATTGAGCAACTAAAAGCAGTACAGGACAAAGCCCTTATCCTCGCAGTGGACACAGCACTCCCGGCGCTTCTTTCCCACGGAATTATTCCCCATTTTGTCGCTGCAATTGATGGGGATGAGGTCGTCTATGAAAAAATTGCCGCCTGCGCTTCCCAGAGTAAAGATATCAACTTGTTATGCCAAGCCCATGCCACCTCTAAAATTGCCAAAACATTTCCAGCAAAAAAAATATTCTGGGGACTAACCGACAATCGCTTTGAAAGCTGGTTTTATGAAAGCCTGTTTGACAAAGAGAATCAAAATCCGGAAAAGGGCGCTTGGTCCGTTGCGCATTTCAACTTGTCGGCAGCCCTGAACATGCAGGCAAATCCTATAATTTTTATCGGACAAGACCTGGCGTTTACAGACAACAAAAGCCATGCTGGACACACAGTCCTCACCGGACAAAATCACATGGAGGACATCCTAACCCAAAAAAAGGACGACGTAGTATGGGTAGAGGGGTGGGGTGGCTCAAAGATTCCGACCACACGGGGACTATACGGCGTAAAACTATTTTTTGAAGAAATGATGGCGCAGCACGAAGAACACCTTTTCATTAATGCCACCGAGGGGGGAGCCATATTAACGGGGGCAGAACATCTTCCTTTAGCTGAGGCGCTAAAAAAATACTGTACCGTTTCTCATGGCGTCAGAGATCTTATGGTGCGCCAAATCGAAAAATGCCCCCCCCCGCCGGTAGACAAATTCACTGCGCAAGCAAAGACTATGTTTGCCAAAATCCAACAACTCCAAAAGAGCGTACAAAAAATACTAACAACAAACAAAGATGCTACAAAAAAACTTGAGAAAACTGCCAAACAGCCGCGGCCTATACGGCAATACAGTGATCTCTCCACGGCTTTACAAAAATCCCTCCTGACCATAGAAAAACTCAACCGCCAGATCGAACAACCACATGCTCTTTGGGTCCTGCTAAGCGACCTCACTATGCAGGGGTTGAAGGAAAGCGAACGCCTAAAATATGAAATCAGCACCTTGGAAAACGGCCAATATCAGACATGGTTGCAAAAAAAACTACAGTTTACATCGGTCATTAACAACGCCAGACTCGATGCATTAATTTTCTTTGGCAACCTACTTGAGGCCATTCTCAACTTCCAAAATAAAGAAAAAAGTCTCCTGCTCTCAATATCAACAGATGACAAAAAAAGCACAAGCAAACTGCTTGAATTAACCCGTCTCTATTTTAGCAATGGTTATTACACCCTGGCCGCCCCAATTGTTGATCATATACTTGCGCAATCCCCCGATTATTCGGAACTTCTTTTCTATAAAGGCTGCATTGCTTCAGAGCAGCGCGAGGAAGAGCTCTGCCGCGCATGTTTTAACAAAGCGCTCGCCTTTTCCCCTGACCTATCTGCCACGATCAAGACATTTCGACGACAACAGGGGGACAACTTTATTGAGTACGCTGAAGAATATCGCTCGGCGGACAAAGAAACATTTAAAAACTTGCTGTTCAAAGGGTTAGCATTCTGTCCGGACCATCCAGCGATACTCAAAAAACTGGGAGAATTTGCCCAAGAAGAACTAAAAACCATTGACGAAGTAAGTGCCGATAACGCCAATAAACTCACCCGCGAGTGGCATCATGCTCTCGAACAGTACCCGGGAATAGCAGAAAGACTCACATCGCAACACAAGGCGTCCTTGTTCCACCACTACGGCTGCCTCAATGCCCGTGAGCAAAACTATGATGCGGCAAGACAGTGGATAAGCCAGGCGATTGCTCTACAGCCGGACAATCCGGAATTCCATGCTTCCATGGTCTCGGTTTTTTTTGAATTAGGGGACTACGGTGCCGGGCTTACCCACCTCAAAGAAGCAGTAAAAATCGATCGCACATATGCCAGCAATTGGGAAGAAATCGGAGACTCGCTGTTCCAGGGAGGACAACACGACGATGCGCTTGCCGCCTATGAACAATGCCTCATAGCTCTCCCTGACCACCTTGTCCTTCTTAAAAAAATGGGGGACTGCTATATGGCCTTGGAGCAGCTTGAAGCAGCGGAGGCGGCATATTTATCTTTCAAAGAAAAGATGTCGTTGGTCGGGTAAATTTCCTCATCTTCCTACTGCCTGATGTGGGCATATAAGATTTCAAAAAACCACACAAAAAAAGACAGTTGAATCAATCACAGACTCCAATCATCTCCCAGTTTAAAGGTGTTCCACGTTTGATATCCTTGCCTACCTTTTTCCCGAGGAAGAGATCATAATATTTGGGAGCCAGACCCGAACCAGGACGAATGGCTCGCATGTTTTCTGCGGAGATTAACTCTCCAGCCTTCATGTCTTTCACAATATAGAGCGAGCGCCGAAAGGCTTTGGATACTTTTTCTTTTTCTGTTTGACCGTAGTGCACTACACCTAGACCCTGCCAGGCCTGTTCTGACTCTTGAACCAAATTTTTCAACTCATGGGGCACAAGGGAAAAAGCGGCATCAACCCCGCCGTCTTCTCTGCTTAAAGTGAAATGTTTTTCTATAACTGTCGCTCCCAAGGCAACGCTTGCTACCGCGACGCCTAACCCAAGGGTGTGATCAGAAAGACCAACCTGGACATCAAACATTTTTTGCAGGTGTGGAATCGTAAGCAAGTTACTGTCTGCAGGAGAAGCGGGATAGGAGCTGGTACATTTCAACAAAATCAATTCACTACAACCCGCCTTTCTCAAGGCAGTGACGCTTTCGTCCAATTCAGCCAGCGTTGCCATGCCCGTAGACAAGATAACGGGCTTTCCCGTGGCAGCAACCCTTCGAAGCAAGGGCAAATCGATATTTTCAAATGCTGCAATTTTATAGGCGGGACACTCTAAGCTTTCCAAAAAATCAACAGCGGTGTGATCAAAGGGGGTGCTAAAGACAACTAGGCCAAGGCTACGACCAAGATCAAAAATTGGTTTATGCCACTCCCAAGGGGTAGAAGCTTTTTCATAAAGGTCATATAGGGAATAACCTTTCCACAAGCTCCCTTCGTCAGTAACCATAAACTCTCTTTCGTTACAATCGATAGTCATAGTTTCTGCCGTATAGGTCTGCAATTTCAAGGCGTGGGCTCCGGCTTTCGCCACCTCCTCCACAATCTTGAGAGCCCTTTCCAACGAACCATTATGGTTGCCGGACATTTCAGCAATAATAAAAGGTGGACTATCGTGCCCAATAAGCTTATCCCCAATTTTCACAATCATTTCCTCTCGCATTCACCTACCCAAAGAGTCTCTACACGCTCTCCAGATCATAATAATACTCAGCACAACAACGTAACGCTTTTCCTGCTCGATATATTGGCTGATAAGAATAGCTCTCTCCGGACAAAACTTTTACCCACCAGACCACGTCATCAAAGCCAAACTTTTTTCGAAACAGAAGTGTACTGGAAAGGCGAGGATTAATTTCAAAAGGAAGATAGTTTCCCCCATGTTTCCTCGACTGGATATTGATGGCACCAACCAACTTGACGGCTCGGGCTATTTTCCGCGAGAGTTCGGCAAGATAAGGAACATCCGCCAGAACTACCTCCTTAGAAAGTCCTCCATAACCGAGCTTTCGCCTAAAAGTTATAGAGGAAACCCTATCACCATCGGAAAATACCCCCGTGGTGAATTCTTCTTCGGCGCTTCCCACTAGCTCCTGGACAATGAGATCCCCCTCATCTTTGCGGCGGAGATAGTCGATATCTTCTCGTTCCGCCACCCAAAGTCTCTTGCTCCCGCAGCCTCTTTTTGATTTGACGATCACCGGAAAATCCCAATTCCCATCAAATTCAGCCAACGAAACACTCTTGGGTACCTCAACCCCTAACTTTTCCAAAAAACGAGATGTCTTGAGCTTGTCGAGGAAATTTTCAACAACCATCTCATTATTGATCAATAAACGAACCCCAAGACGCTCAAAAATAGCACGGTGGGCACTAATCACCACAATTTCCGGTTCAGAAATTGGCAGCAAGAAAAGAACCTTTTTTCGCTCAACAATCTCCAGCATCGATTGGATATATTGGTCGACGTTCTGGGCACCGGGGATAGTATAAAATGCGCCAAGTTTGCCTCGCACAGGTGTTATCTGCTGGACATCCGTGCCAATCAAAACACTAGGAAAATCATTTAGGGCATAAACAGCGGAACTTCCGATATCCCCACATACACCCGTTACAAGAATGACCGGCTTATTTTTTTTCATATTTTCCCAAAATACGTTTTAGGTATTTATCGCCATCCCCCATAACCTCTATTTCGCGTAGCAACATTTTTCTATCATAGAGAATTTTTTTAAAACAGACGGTTTCTCGGGTTGTATCCACTAAAGCATATGTAGGCCATGCGCCATCGCGGGGTTGCCCCAACGAGCCAGGATTAATGAAGCGTGTGCGTCCTATTTTCCTGTCCATGCAATAATGGGTATGACCCAAAAAAACAAATTTCTCCCGACATCCTCTTAAATCGTCAAGATTCGTGTCAGGATACAGATAGCCTTCCGTGTAATTCACAGGGCTCCCGTGAAAACAAGAAAAGCTTTCATTTTCATCCCGATAGGTTAACGGCCACCCCGCAACCCATTCACAAAAAGAAGTATTTCCCTGTTCAAGTAAACCTTCCATTGAATGTCCGAACTTGGCCAGATATGAAGACCGAAGCTCCTCTTCCCCCTCACACATCCTCAAAAGCATCTGTTCATGATTTCCACATATAGCAACAAAGTTTGGAATTTCTGCCAGATAGGGATAGATTGCCAGCTGATTGTAGTAATATCCGCATAAATCCCCTAAAAAAAGATAGAGATCCGCCCGTTCAGCAATAATTTTTGGGTATGCCGCAAAAAAAGCGGCTCCATTGCCATGAATATCCGAAAACACACATATTTTCATAACAAGGAACAATAATAGGTCAGGTCTCTTCCCACCCCCATAGAACCAAGAATCTCATACATTGCGAGAAGTTTATCAGCATCAATGCCGGCAAGAAAATTGTCTACCCGTACCCTGAAGAGGTGGGTGTTTTTCCCTTTTGCCTCGTCTTCAACGTAGTTTGAATTATCATTTAACAAGTTGAGATCAATCGGGTTATCCGCAACCACATTTTCCACTTTAAACCCATGATCAGTAAGAAAATTGCACATATTCTCTTTGTTGAAATAAGAAAGATGATCAGGGTAAGCGAGCCACCATTCTTTAGTAATAAACCCTTTTGTCATAAGATGGTCGTGGAGAGACGAAAAATCATTTGGCGCAACGAGAGCCAGGATTGAATCCTTGTGCATTATCTTTTTCAATTCTTGCAACAGTTGATTTGGCCGCTTAACATGTTCAATAACATTAAAAAGAGTCACGACATCAAAATGTTGCCCCGCCGCAACTTGAGATTCTAGTAACTCATAAATGTTCCCCTGGTGCAAGAAAGGCAAGAGATGAGGATGGAACTTTTGCACACCAGCCTTGCTGAAGTCCAGCCCCAAAACAGAATGATCATGTTGGAAAAATTCAGAAAGTAGCCATCCCTCACCACAGCCTACATCAATGACGCTCATCTTCTCTTGCGCCACAAACTTAGCAATTTTTCTATAGGTAAGTGACCCCTTCAGCTTAAAGTAGGCAATTTCTTCCTCCGTATAGCTCACATTATAACTGCCCAACCCTTCCTGGTAATATCTATTTGCATAATATTGCTGCAACTCTTCATCACTTGGCAAAGGCGAATACTGGTAAAATCCCCACTTCGTTTGTACCAATTTGGGCGCACTTTTTTGCACAGTCTCATCCATGTTAATTTCCATATAAAAGTTCAATTTGTTGGGGAAATTTCCAAATTGGCATCAGCTGCATTGCAGCTCTAACCTACTTGCATGCCCGCCAGCTATTTCCCGCCCAACTCTCCCCAATGAGCTTATGTAAGAAAATTACGTCATCAACAAAGTCATCCAAAGATTCTCTGGGGGTTTCCAAGGTGAGCCACGTTTTTTCTGGGACGGACAAGGCATACCGAGAGAGATCAAAGTCTCCCCTGCCTAAATTATTATGAATATCCTTCTCTGAAGCACGGTTCCCATCGACAAGATGAAATATTTGCGGATCCAGGGAGAGAAACTCGTTTATCATCTCCATGGGCTCCTTCAGCAAGGAACGAGCCGCGCACGTTGCATGCCCGAAATCAAGTACAAATCCGGCAAAGACCTCTGACTGTTGCGCAAAACGGAATTCCTCGGGCGACCAACCTACGCATAGCTCATCATGCAAGCCAACTTTGGGTTTATTTTCCAAAAATATTCTATCATCCCGTAAAGATGCTACCTGCTCTATTGTTTCCTCGATGGAACCACTGTGCCCTCCGTGGACTATTATTTTTTCAACAGCAAGATCATCACTAAATTTCAGCGTTTCAGTTAAAATCGAGTGATTATCTTTGCGACAGGACGCCATGGCCAAATTTACTCCGTGGAAAGAATGAGGCGCATGAATAACAAAAGGAATACTACTTTGCTGCCAGCCTGTGCAGGTTTCTTTATGCGTACCGGGAATCGCATACAGTTCGATATAATCGAATAATCCAGCCTCCCATAAAGCAATGGCTTGTGGAAGCAAATCAATATTAATGGAGAAAAACTTCAGCCCAAGACGAAAAGGCAAAGGCACCTCTGCCAGGACAGCGAGATCCCTTTCCCCTTT
>Ga0172379_10007352_pt1 | contig 14327 bp, 8 predicted proteins | sample GrowelOW334metaG_FD_119756 | JGI IMG/M metagenome (GOLD analysis project Ga0172379, IMG submission 119756) | Groundwater microbial communities from an aquifer near a municipal landfill in Southern Ontario, Canada - Groundwater well OW334 metaG | ecosystem: Environmental > Aquatic > Deep... | reverse complement strand
AGATAGTGAAGTCATCCTTCTGCCGAAGGCATCCCTATCGGGAGACGCATCCTTTCCCGCAGGGATTCCTTCGGAACAAACAGCAAAGGATTTGCTCAGGATGACTGCTGTTTCTGCGCCGCGTCGAACCATTTTTACCTTTTTGCGTAATATCGGTTCGTATAGTATTTCTTAAGGATTGCTGCGAAAGAATTGATTTTTAAGAAATGCTCCTGCCAATCCGCCGATACTATACAACAAACCTAATATACCAAAGACAATTACTCCGAGAGGAAACATCGATCCGATCTCACCGGCAACAAACATCAATGCCACCGGCTGTAGTGATACAGATATCATTCCCTTCGGTATAATTCCGTGAGGATCTACAAACGCGGCGATGGCGTTGATACCCAGCATAGAGAACGTGCCGTACGACCAAAACAGATCCGCATCCCATGGTTCATCTTTTTCCGTGATCATCGAAATAACGATCCATACGATCATGCCACTCACTGCTAAAGCGGTGTTAACTATTATCTGTTTTGACTGTTTCGCTTCCATACTATTTCATTAACATCATTCTTTTCATCGAGAAAAAATTGCCGGTTTTAAGAGTATAAAAATAAAGCCCACTTGCCGAACGCGAGGCATCCCATTGCACGGTGTAATTACCGGATTCAAGGTTGGCGTTAAGAAGAGTTGCCACTTTCCTGCCAAGAATATCATAGACAAATAGTTCGGCAACTCCGGACTCTGCGATGGAAAATCGAATGTTCGTTACAGGATTAAAAGGATTGGGATAATTTTGATGCAACGCATAGTTCATCGTTAACATTGAATTTCCGTCAACAAAAACAGGTTGTCGTTGAGTGCGAAATTGGAAACTGTATTGATCTCCCCCAACGGAATCCTTATTGCCGTCTATGGCAATGTTATAGACGGATTTTGCTGCTGTACCGATAGTGATTGCATAATATGTTTGATACGACAGCGATCCTGTAACGGACTTCCAAAGCAACGTATTGTTTACGGGATTTGAAGAAGTCCAGGTAAACGATCCTACGGTTGCCGGAGTAATTTGGAACGCATTACGGACACTCGCCGTGTCCATCGACTCCGAAAAACGGATGCCGACATTTTGTGTGACAGTGAAATTCGTATCATTCGGCGAGGGTTGAGTCAATTGTACATACGGCGCGAGTGATATCGTTTGGAACGTCACAACAATCGGTTTTGCGACAACGTTCGATGTAATAGTTTTATTGTCCACAAAAACGGTTGACTGCAGCGTATTCCCAAGTCCGGCAAGTGACACGGTGTACATTGTTTTATAGGATAAGAGATTTTTTGGGAGAAATGTCATTACGGTGTTTTCAGGATTCCAGATTAGATTCCCTTCAACAACCGGTGAGATAGAGAATACGCTTCGGACGAATGCGGTATCCATTGGTTTAATAAAATTAAAGACAACGGTGCTGTTTCTTAATACAGCTGTTGCATTATGTAACGGCGTAGTTGATGCCAGACGGCCTGTTGCCGCAAGAGTGACATTTACAGTATCATTCGAATAACCCGGAGTTTCATACACCACCTTATAACTTCCAGGCGCGAGCGAGTCGAACAGAAAATATCCGTTATTGAAAGCATCTCCGTTGTACACTTTATTCACCGGCAATAACCGGACAACAATATTATTGATCGGAACAGTGCCATTCTTTTGCGTACCGCAGATGAGACCGAGTGTATCGTACGGAATCTTGTAATATTCCACAAACGCATTATATATTCCGTAGGCCTCTACTTTTCTATAGTGATTGTTTAATAACCGTCTTGTTTCCGGATAATAGTCATGAAATGATCCTTCTGATAATTCTCCGGGCATCGTTAAACCGCTGAGCACACCGAGATTAAATCCGTTGGGCGGTCCGCCATAAAATGTATAATCAAGGTACACTCCCGGATTACCTGCAATATTTCCGGATGTGGCGGCAGTTCTATTTTTTGCTCTAATATTGGAATAGATCAGTGACGACATGGTAATAGCTGCAGGAAAAGCTGCCTGACGTGTCGTTTTATTTTCTTTCAGCAGCACAAGCGTGGAATTCGTCGAAGTATTCGTGCCGCCGGTAGCATTGCTGTGAATAGAATGAAACCAATGTACGTTATTTGAATTCGCAAATTGCCATCGTGCCGCAAGACTCGGTTGTTGATCGGGATAATTATTATGGCTTCGTGTTACAATCACAGACGCTCCCCTTGCCTCAAGCAACGGCTTCAATAATAAAGCTTTATTCCAATTACTTTCCGATTCCCAAAAGTCCAATCCTGCATCAGGAATAACATGACGGTCATTCGGACCATACCCGCCATGTCCCGGATCGATACAGATCTTCAAACCATTAAGGTTTTGAGGCTGTGCAAATGCAATGGTAAAACCAATGAATAAAACAGACAATAATATTTTCATCTTACCGTACCTCCTCATACGTCAGCACAAACACTTTACCATCGCTTGTTGTCGCTACAATTTTGTTTTCCCCCGGTGAAACGGCCGGATACATTTCGTGTCTCGACGATGTTTTTGTCAACAGTATCCGTACGTTACCGTCAATTGAAACAGCAATAAGTTCCGATCCAATCAATACATGACCGTCGTCCTTATCCTCCATTCCGATAATCCATCGTCCATCACGGGTCCATTGCGGAGCGTTGCATTTTCCAAGCCGTACAACATTCTTACCGTTAAGATCCGAAATGAAAGCTCCTCGTTCCATATCTACTGCCGCTAGTTTCGTTCTGTCTGGTGAAAGCACCGGCCAAAGATATCTTCCATCGCCCAATGGATCGATGAGCTGCTTTGACGATTGATTCAGTATCGCAATCTTATTTTCTTCAACACCAAGTATTGCGGTCGTACGAGTAGCAGTTGCAGGAGGTAACGATTCCATTTGATATTTTTCCGGAATGGTCATTTCGTTTTCTATAAATTTCGGTGTTTGAATCGAATTTCCCCGATTCCACACCGTTCGATTACCATTTTTTATTGTTACTTCAATCGCTTCCTGCAAACGAGTAATATGATCCCCTTCTTGTACAGTAGTTCTGTAGGAAATTTTAGAACCATCCTCGGAAATCGCAAAGTCAAAACCAGAGTGTCGCTCCCTCGTAATTTCTTTTACAAGACCTGTCTCAAGAGAATATTGCCAAATTCCATTATACTCTGCATTGGTAAGAAATATTTCTTTAGAAGAAGGAGAAAAACGGGGTTGATTCCACTGTTCAATAGAGGGGACAGGTAATTCTTCTACGGCAATGATGCTGATTTGCGCTGTTGAAAACGATACACCAATACAGAGCATCCACACAAATTTATTCATACAACCTCGGCAGTAATCATCGGAAAAAGTAAAAGTCCTGTGCTGACTTCAGTTACACAGAGTGAGAATAAAACAAAATAAAAGGCCGCTATTTCAGCAGGATCATTGAACGGGTTTCGACAAATGAACCGGAGTGTATCACATAGTAGTATACTCCTGTTGTCAGTGACGATGCATCAAATACCTGTTCATATGTCCCGCTCTGCATCATCTGATCCGATAAGACTGCCACCTCGCGGCCGAGCACATCGTATACTTTCAGGCTGACGTGTCCCGTCATCGGTAAAGTAAATGTGATGGTGGTGTTGGGATTAAACGGGTTGGGATAATTTTGCCCTAATGTATATTGGGCAGGAATTGTCGATGTAATGTTGTGAAGACCAGTAATTGTTGCATCCACCTGCACTTCATCAAACAAGAGTTTCCCTTCCCGTAATGCGCCGCTCTCCTGACGCACAACGAGGGACTTCACAATTTTGTTCGCTCCAGTAATGGAAGATATCGGGAACTCAATAAATTTCCAGCCATACCAAAAGATTTTCCCGATATTCAGCACCTGATCGTTCGGAGCGCTATGAAGTTCCAGGAAATTATTACTCGCGTCACCGGAGATCCACAAACCAATTCGCGTATAAAAATCGACCGGAGGATATCCGTTCGCTTTTACTTCAATCACACCGCTGTCCTCAGAAGAAAATACGTACGAAAGTTTCGCCGCTCCGCTTCCCGCTTTTATTTTTTCCGATCCGAACGTAAACGCCGTTGCACTAGAATCATACAATCGCGACCGATCCGATTGGTATGGCTGCTGCCATCCTTTGGTATTCGCATCCAAATTATCAATCGGCGTTCCTGCCGTCACCACATCGGGTGTTGTGGTAAATTGAAAGAGGCGTTCCGCTTTTGTAACATTGCCGTACGTATCTTTCATGCCAGCAAGTAATTTAATTGTATATGTCTTATTTGGTTTTAAATTGGTGGGAGTAAAAGAAATAATTCCTTTATCCATCACCACTTCATTTTTGGCGCTTGCCATAGTGACCGAAGCATTATTTTCATCCACCATCTTCAACGTAGTAGAAAGTGATGATGTCTGCACCGGTTCATTCAAACGTAGTACTACATCAGTAAAAAGAGAAACGCCGGATTCACCGTTTACCGGATATGATGAAATAACATCCGGACCAACGGTATCTAGGGGAACGGTGGTGAATGTCTTCACATACGGCGTAATCCCAAGATTACGGGATTGTGCGACATTCTTTGCACTCGTATCGATCGTTACCGTAACGTGTGTATTCCACGGCAAATACGCTGAAGGATCGAATATCAGAATCGTATTATTCTGGTTCCAGTTTTTCGTTCCGGCAACATTCGGATTGATGGAAAACGCAGCGTTCGTCGATGCAATATCCATTGGCGTATTAAATTCAATCGTAATCCCTTTATATGCGGGAAACGCATCAACATTGGATTGAGGCAGAGCATTTACTACAACAGGACGAATGGTATCCGCCGTTGCCACCAAGGCCATGTATGACGTCCACGCCCAAAAAGGACCTGGATCGGTATGTGTGTTGCAGGTCGGATCAAATCCTTGACCTGATGAAGTGACCCAATTTCTCCACGTTACATTTTGATGCTCGCTGTGTGCAATTATATGATTTCTATCTTTTGGTATATTGTATTTGTCACAGAGATATTTCACAAGCATTGACGACGAGTTATAACATTCAACGGTATACCATCCGCTGACACCTGCATATCCTTCATGTTCAATGCCGATCATATAAGAATTCCAGCACCCAACATGATACGCGCGATATTTTTCTTCAACCATTTGCGTCACTTCTCCAACAGGAGCGTCGGGAGTGGTATTGGGACCCTTAGTGGAAGAATTTACTCCATTTGGATGAGAGTTGAGCACATAGTGAGCGCTTGTTGGTCCGCTCGGCGGCAGGTGCACTTGCTTGAACCAGGAAATACAACCAAGATAGGAACCTTCCACATCATGAATAACTACGAATTTTTGTTGGATGAGTGTGGTTCCATAATTTTCGGGAGAGGCTACATTCCACTTTGCCAAAGGATAGTCCGGCATGTTCATTGCATTATCCGGCTGAATCTTTTTCAATTCATTCAACGATCGTCTTTCAAGAGTGTTGACGATGTTTTGGATTGGTTCAAGATTGATCGCTCTTTTTTGTATAATCATTCTATCACGATCATATCCTGTCGATAATATTGTATAGACTTCCAATCCTCTCTTTGCGGCGATCTCAGGTTGTGGAAAGCCGCTGAACGCTGCGACAGCAGTTTGCCAGCTTTCAATCGATCCTTCCTCAATACCTTCCGGTAAAGGTAATTCTGCATAATATTTTTTGATCAATGCAGCGGAACCGCGAATATTCTGTAACGGGCTATCTTTAAGCTCTTGAGGATTTTTACCGATTAACGTTGCAGCCTCACGCAGCGAATGACCAAAAACGTCATTATCCCACAATCCCATCACTCCATAGACACGCGGCATGCCGTTGCAGATGGAACTGGTGTCGCCGTCGTTCCACTTCATATGGGTCCATCGGGTCTCGGAGAATGACAATCCACGAAGGATATCGGAAGGTACTCCGAACTCCGCCGCTGCCTGATCGAAGAACTTGTCGTACAATTCCCTGTCTTCTTCGTGCATCGCTTGCGGTCCGCGATTCTGGGCGGCAAGCGAGAAAATGATCGTGACAATCAACAGGATTGTTCTTTTCATTTTTTATCCTTCATTTAGCGTTTCTGTTCCGATGCGATCTTTGTCCTGTTTTGATCAACGATGCCGCCGCGCTGCGTTAGCGCATAGACAACAACATTCAGTCCGAATTGAATCTGTCGCGTGTTATCAAACGGACCATTCAACGACGCAGGCAAGATTTTCCAATATCCCCAGGCAAAATTATATCCACGATTGGAGATCAGAGCCACCATTCTGCCGTTAATAAAAATTGCTTCAACGTACGGATAAATTTCCTTTACTTCCCTTACTTCTATACGATACCGCATCATATCGTCACCGGACGGAGGACCGTTAAAATTCTCCCACACGGTGTACATAGGATGAGAATTCGGTACTTTTTCAAACACTGCATCATATCCGAGCGCGTCTTTTAACATTTGACGGGCAGTAATATTAAACGCACCGGGTTGATACGCATTACCATCATCAATAAAAATGAAACCTCCACTCCGCAAATATTTCCCAATATTCAGTGCTTCTTCTTTCGAATACTTCACTCCCGCCTGAAAGCCCATCATGTAGAGAAACGGTACGGTATTCAGTTCCTTCGAATCCAAGCGAATGGTGCCGAGAATATTAACACGCAATTTTGTACTGTCGTTCGCATATTTCGCCAGACTAGGAAGGGCTTGCGGTACGCAATTCCACGACGGTTGTCCATCCACAATGTCCCATCCCGGCGCGGGGGATCGTTCCAATTTCGTTGAATGATATTCAAGTTGATAAATATTCAGGAATCCGCGGATATCTTTTTTATTTTTCGGATTGATCTCGATAAATCCGTCAAACCGGTCTTCATAATTTTCCGATGAGATCAGGTTGTCTCTCATGGCGGTGAGTCCGCTGCCTCCGCCAGTGCGCGTATTCTCAATATCACTTGCAAAGTTTGGTCCCCAATCTTTCCCATCTCCCGGCCCTGCACCCCAGCCTCCACTTCCTCCTACCCCAAAACTCTTCCCATAGCTCGTTGCACCTCCAGGCACTCCCCATCCCATATCGGACGCTCCGGAAGCAGCAGTTAACGCGCCAAAAAAAACACTTCCCTCGCCCCCACCGCTTCGCGCTGAAGGCGCTGAAGGGGCATTGTCAACCGGAGTATTCGTCACCGGTGCTTCTGCTCTGGAAAAAACAATTTGTCGAGCTGTTGTTTGCGGCGTATAATCCACATCTTTAGCAAGATCGAACGATTTTACAAATCTCGGTGGCTGTGCTTCAAATTTTACCGGCGGTTTAATAACATCATACGTGTGCAACTCAACACTTACGATTCGCTCCCCTTTTTCACCGCCGATAACAAGGATTATCGTGCCGATCAATAGATGGAGAAATCCGGAAACACAAATTCCAATAACTCCGTATTTCTTAATCGATGATAATTTTTCTGCCAGGGTCATTGATTCTCTTTTGATTCCAGCCAGCGTTTATGTTGTTCCGCAAAGAAGACAACCATTTGCGCATTCGGTGTATCGGAATATTTTTCAATTATTTTAATGAATATTTCCAGGGCTTTCTTCTTGTTCCCCAATTCGGAATATGAAGAGGCGATGTTTGCTTCACAGGCGTAGCGGACATCGGCATCGGGATATTTTTTTATGACCTCTTCGAGTAGTGGAATTGCTTCAGCAAAATTCTGATTATCAAAAAATCCCATCGCACGGGCATAATCCTGAAAGGAATTAATCTGATCGAGCTCATGCACCAAACTTTTCGCCTCTTCCGCTCGTGCATACGAGGGATATGTATCAATCACTGAACGATATGCTTTTTTTGCCTTCTCGTACTCTTTGTTATTATAATAGTAGTCGCCGATGCTGAATTGCGCATCGGGCGCCTTTTCGCTGTTCGGATATGTTTTCACGAAACGATCAAACGATTCTACCATCATTAGTGAATCGCCCATTCGGTAAAAACACCATGCTTTGTTGAACGCAGCGGTTACGGCAAACTCGGACTGAGGATGGTCTTTCATCGTGTGATTATACTCCCGAACGGCAAGATCGAATCGCTCGGCATTATAATATGTCTCGGCAATTTCGTATTGCGTTTGTGCTACGCGGGAATGTTCAGGAAATTGGCTGATAAACTGTCTGCGAAGTTCTACACTTTCGTCCACCTTGCCGATGCTGGAAAGACTCACGGCACGATGTTGAAGCGCATGCTCAATATTCAAATCCGATGGGTACGTTTCGATATAAATGGCAAACAACTTTTCTGCAAACACATACCCCTGCCCGTCATAAAACAACATTGCTGTTTTCCAGAGTATATCCTGGACATACGGGTGAGTCGGCAACGTATCCGCCGCTTCACGAAGTGTTTCAACAATCTTCTCATAATTATTCAGATTGCCATAGGAATTCGATAAAGCACCATACGCTTTTGCGCGCGTATTCTCATCGGCACTGTCCGTCCGAATCACTTGCGTGGCAACATCCACTACTTTTTGATGTTCGTTCAATTGCACATAGAGTTCAGCCAGTGCAGACAAATACTTTACCCGGAGGGCATTAGATGGAACTTGCTCCAGCAATGTAACAATCTTGTCTATTGCTTCCTTCTTTCGTCCCACGCCGACATAAGATAATGCCAGTTTTTCGTTTGCCGATGGTACTGAGGTTGAGAAGTTGTCATTGAATGTCGGTTGTGAAAGACAATATTCCAGGTCCGTAATTGCCTCAGGATATTTTTTAATTTGCTGGAACAATGCACCGCGGGCATACCTTGCCTGAAGCCGTGCGTTCTCAACAACCGATGAATCGTTGAGCACAATTGACATTTCTTGTACCGCATCGTCGAACTTTCCGGTTGACGCCAGCATTTCTCCATACGTCAGATGGGCATATGGTTTGAATTGCGAGGAATCGGGAAGTGTTGCGATTATTCCTGAAATATACCGAATCCCCTCATCGGTCTTATTTGCAGCAGAATATATTTTCGCGATTCTCCCGAATGCAAATGGATAAAATTGCGAAGTCGTATGCACTTGTAACAGCTCAGTCTGCGCCTTCTCGTTATTTCCCGAATAAAATTGGGACATGCCAAGGAAGTACTGAATTTCGCTGCGCAGCTCTTCATCGGAGACAGAATCCGCCAACGATTCATATTCCCGAATAGCGGATGGATAATTTTTTTCGTCGTAAAAACTCTTCGCATATTGCATTTTTGCATGCGGCGCTTCTTCGGAGGAAGGATAAGTGATCGTCACTGCGGAATACGACTGGCGGGCTTTGGAGAACTGTTTCACATTCAGAAATGCATTCCCTCTGATAATCAACACTTTCGCAGTGAATTCGCTACCTGCATGATGTTCCAGGAACGAATCTGATGCAGCAGTAACTCTGGAATATATTTTTGCAGCGTTAAAATTCAATACGGAAAAGAACCGAGCATTCTCCAGACTGAATTCCGCTTGTTCGGCATATTCGTCGTATGCTTTCACATAAAATGCGTATTCAACGGCAGAGCGTTCATATTCTTTATTGTCCTGATACGTTCGGGCGATCTTATATTGCATTCTGGCCTGAAACACTTTGTTCTGAAAATTCTCATCGATGGCTTTGCGATACACGCCTATCGCTGATTCCAATCCGTTTACTCGATGCATTAATTCGGACCATCGGATATACGATATTTCTATCAATGATGGAATAAGTGTATACGTACTAATGATGTATCGGTAGCGAGCGACTGCAGAATCGATATTGTTCATCTTTTCGTAGGCTTCTGCCACCTTAAACTCTGCCTTCGATACGAGTTCAAGATTTGTATTATCCTCTTCTCTGTTCGATGCCGCGTCAAAAATTCTCCGTTCACGATTTACTCTCAATTCCATGCTTTCGAAATCCGTGTTGGAAAATGATTCCGGCTTGTAGGATCGAATAAGGTTGGAAAAAGCATTCACCGCCAATTTCCAATGCTGAGCATCCAGATGGTTTTGACCGATCTGGTACATTGCCCGTACATGGTAACTGCTGTTCGGATACCGATCGATCAACGTCTGGAATGTGGCAGAGGAACTGTCATAATGTTCGTGAAAACGGAACGCCCAGCCAATATCATAATATGCCTGTTCAATTTTTTCATCAAACGGGTGGTTGGTGATAAGCTCACGTGCCGCTGAGATGGCACTGTCATATTCCTTCTTTTGCAGGAAGAGATCATAGATCTGATACTGCGACAGCACCAGGAGTTTGGGGGAATCTGTACGAGTTAATACAGACCGAAACGTGGCAATCGCCGAATCGAACTGATTCATGGTTCGATAGGCGTTACCTTTTTGATAGATGGATGCCGAACGGACACCAACCTCCAGTTCTCCGTTCAACAGTGTAACGCGGACGCTATCGGCGGTCAATAAATCATTCTCAATCGCCAACACCTTATCGTATTGTTCCACCGCCTTCGGAAAATTCCGAGCGGCGAAATAATTCTGTCCGGCAACAAACGATTCCCGCAATTCCTGTGGAGTCGGAATAAAATAGGCGATTGTTCCGAGCGCTGCCAGGATTGATATGATTACTTGTAATGACATCCATCATTCCTAAAACAAAAGTAGTCAGTAGTCATACATCATTTTTAACTACTGACTACGATATTTATCAATTGCATTACCACTGGTACAGAGATAAAAAGCTATCAAATAAAGACGTCATGCCCGAATGCTTGTGTCGGGCATCTATTATATAGATTCCCGCATACAACATGCAGGAATGACGGCTGGCCGTATGGTTTTGCGTAACACCTGATACTATTTCATCAGCATCATTTTCTTGGTCTGGCTGAACTGTCCGGCACGTATATGATAGATATACATTCCGGTGGCCACTTGTGTTCCGAGATTGTTTCTGCCGTCCCATTGAATCGAATATGCTCCTGGATTGTACTGATCGTTAATCAATGACCGCACTTCCCTTCCGAGAATATCGTAGATCTTCAATTGAACATTCACTGCCGCCGGCAGAGCAAACTCAATCTTCGTTGTTGGATTGAACGGATTGGGATAGTTCTGACTGAGTGAATATTCGGTCGGAATCGCCGCCATTACTTCATATCCAACGCTAGTAATGATACTTGTTTCGTACAAAACGATCGCATCCGCCCGCACAACAAACGTGTCTCTTTTTGCAATGTTTACCAGTGAATCTTTGTAATATTCAGTCACCAATGCTGTATCATTTTCCAAACGGATAAATCCGTTGATCGCGCTTCCGCCATGCACATCATGACTGTTGGAACGGAGGAAGACATGATTTCCGAGGAATATCGAACTGAATCGATCGTTTTGATTCATCACTGATTCCACCGGCGCTCCGCCACCTGCTGGGAAGATGGTATATTTTGCACGTGGCGACGAGTTCGAGGATCCGAACGATACTCTGGCATACACGGCAAATGTATCAAGTTCTGGTCCGTGGTCAGGAAGTGTCGGTATTGACGGAAAATATTCGACGTATCCAGCATTATTGGTTATCAACGGATCTCCTTCCAAATGATAAATGTAACCGACCAGCCGTGAACCACCGCTTGCTTCTGCACTTGTTACCGTCTGCCATTTATTCATACTCAGCAAATCTGGGTAGATCACGGGATTTGCGGGATAGAGATACGCTGACTGCACATTGGTCTCTTCAAGCGTTAATGCAGTCCCAATGCCGGCTCCGGTCACAGTAACGCTAAACGGAGAAAGCGTGGAATCGTTGGAATAAATTCTTACAGTTGAATTCAAACTTCCGGCAATCGTATCGGGTGCGAAATTAACTGTAAATTTAAATGTACCGTTGATTGCAGGAAGCTGATATGGAAACGTTGGTAATCCAGTGAGTGAATAATAACGAGCATTGGATACCGTAATACTGTCAATCCATAATGAACTTTCACCATTGCTATTGATCTCGATATCCTTATAGTAATTGTTATCGATCAATCGTTGTTGCGGATAAATAGAAACATTACCAAAACCCACCGCCGGAATAGCGGAGATTGAAGGACCAGTCGGTACTTTTCGGATACGTAACAAATCAATCCGCAAATATCCGCCCGCGGGGCTCGGATCATCCCATGTGTTATACGAGAATATCACTTTTGTTGCTCCGCCTTGATTCAACAAGTGCGACTTTTCACCAATAGCTCGGAACGATGCAAGCGGTGAAGGAGTCGATGTGGCTTGCAAATTCAACACATTCTTAATAGTATCCGTTGAAAATGGTGTGATGATTCGTACTTTGGCATTGTTGCAGCCATTTGTTGAACCTCCGAGTATACCCCACTCAACATAATAATTTCCTGTTGATCCCTCGGTTCCGTTTACACTATCCGGCATATGGAAACGATATTCAACCTGCGTCGTCGGATCTAGACTTAAATTCACAATACTAGCAAGATTTCCTGCGGGAATCGGATATGGAAACGAAGCTGCCTGACTACCTGCAAAGGTGCCTGTTTTTATTACTTCAGGTCGGCGTGCCTCGCTGATGACGTCGAATGGAGCATTGTAATGTGGCTCGTTGGCAATATGCGCATTAAGAATAAAATTATAATTGATTCCGTTGCCAAAGAGCGGAATTTTTGCTTCCAGTTCCAGAGAATCATTGCTTACAATCACCAGTGTATCGACCGTTGTTTCTTCCTGGAATGGGCGATACCCAACCTGAATAAATTTTTTCTGTCCCGGAGGGATCGTCAACGGAAAGATTCCGTTATTTGGTATACGTACAACCCATCGATTCGGAGACATGACTGCATGAACATCCGTCACCACAAGATCTTGTTTCCCAAGATTGAACAATGGAAGATCTTTGAAGGTCACGGAACCAAGGGGACTGTCTAACCACAGTTCTTGCATACGAGTCGAGTCAAAACTATTACGGTTTCTTTTCCCGAATTCAAGATCCGCACCGAGCACCTGACTGCGTAGGAAACGGACAGCATCGGCACGCATAATCGCAGGCCCGGAAGCAGAATCGGCTCCCATCGTCACAAAAACTTTTCCCGCATTCAAATTGTTAATCATCAATGGCACCCAAGAGCCGGTCGTGACGCCTACTAATTGGTTCCATGTTGAACTTCTCAAATCGTGGCGAATAGAATCTGCCGGTGTCGCTTCAAATTCACGCCGCAGTGTAAAATAGACGTTCGATGCACTATTGGCGGATTGTAAAACATAATTATACACTAAATACGTTCCATCTTTTCCGGAATCAATTGTACCAGTCCACGTTGCCGAAGCACCGACAACATTCGCACCTCCAAGACGAGATTTTTGTCTGTGACCGCCTCCCCACGATAATCCTGAAGCGGACGTATACCATCCCCGAACTTCATTATACTCCGGCGAAACGGATGTAGAACTATCCGCGTCATTTGCGGCAGACGAGGGGGTATTCGGAAAGTTATCTACGGTAAAATAGTTTGCCGGGTCCAAAATCTGTTGGGCCGACGCACCGTAGACCATGAAGAAACAAAGCGCAACAGCGGTAAAAATTTGTTTCATGGTGGTTCTCCTTTATAGTGATGGTGAATTATTTTTTATGAATTACAACACGAAGAATATCACTGGGCTTACCGGTAAACTGGATGTTTTCGACAACATTTCCGATTGGTATGATGCGATACAAAACAACAACTGAATCTCTTCCCGCCGGCTGGATGGAGATGCTGGAGTCTGCGTAGAAAGGTATTTGAACAAATTTCTGCAGTTGGAATTTATACGTTAACGTATCGCTTGCGACTACCCGATAGACTTCCCAATTTTTAATGTTTGGGGCGATGGGATATCTCAGCGTGTCATATCCCCATAACAAGCGAAGAATAAATTTTGACGGGGTAGATATGCTGGAATCAATGGATGCACTCAATGCCGTCACTTCAGGTACTCGTTCGTCGTGTGTATTTGCAGTTACCACACGTTCTTCATCGCACCCAACGCTGAAAATTATGCTCAATAATGCTATAATAATGTACACATTTTTCTTCATTGCTTCACTCTAAAGGAACGGAAAGAAGAATTCTCTGTTGGTGATCGATGGCACCGCCTGCCATCAATACCGATGATTGGTCAATTGTCACCGATGAAAAGACGGTTTCTCCCTCATCATTGGTGTTTAAAACGACATCAGCAATATTTAACGTCCACACAACTGCGGAGATAACAGCAAAGGTATTTCTGGTCCTTTTATAATTGTTCAATT
>Ga0172379_10007351_pt1 | contig 14329 bp, 15 predicted proteins | sample GrowelOW334metaG_FD_119756 | JGI IMG/M metagenome (GOLD analysis project Ga0172379, IMG submission 119756) | Groundwater microbial communities from an aquifer near a municipal landfill in Southern Ontario, Canada - Groundwater well OW334 metaG | ecosystem: Environmental > Aquatic > Deep... | reverse complement strand
GTGTCAGGGTATATTGTTAATAGTAATAAATTATGGCAAAAAAATCAGTAATAGCACGATCAGAAAAAAAGCCAAAGTTTAGCACACGTATTGTGCGCCGATGTTTTAAATGCGGTCGAAAACATGGGTATATGAGAGACTTTGGTCTTTGTAGAATTTGTTTTAGAGAATTAGCAAACCAGGGACGCATTCCTGGAGTAACGAAATCATCATGGTAACAGATTCAATTGCAGACATGTTGAATCGCATTAAAAACGCGTCTATGGTAGCACACGAAACTGTGGAACTTCCATATTCAAACGTTTTATTTGCGATCGCAAAAACTCTCGAAAAAGAGGGATACATCACAAACGTTTCAAAGAAAGGAAAGAAAGCTATCAAGGCTCTCGAATTTACTTTGGTCTATATTAATGGCGCACCAAAAATGAAAGGTTTTGAACGTGTTTCAAGATCTTCAAAACGCGTGTATTTTGGCGTGAAAGAAATTATGCCGGTACGAAGCGGATTTGGTTCTTATGTGTTGTCGACACCTAAGGGTATTATGACCGGACGCGAAGCGCGAAAAGAGCGCGTCGGAGGAGAAGTATTATTTAAGATCTGGTAGTTCGGCTAGACTCACTATAAATAAAAATATGTCACGAATAGGAAAAAAACCAATACTCATTCCGAAGAATGTCGAAGTTACTCGAGAGGGTTCAGACATTACGGTAAAAGGACCAAAAGGTTCGATTACACGACTTTTCAGAAATGAGGTTAAGATCACGATTGCTGACGGTGAGATCAATCTTGAACCGGGAAACAATTCAAAATTCGCTCGTTCTTTGTGGGGAACCTATGGTTCACATTTAAAGAATATGGTTGATGGAGTTGTTACACCGTTTGAAAGAAAACTCATTATCGAAGGAGTCGGATACAAAGGCGAAATTTCAGGAAAAAATCTTGTATTATCTATCGGATTTTCACACAAAGTTATTATGCCAATACCGGAAGGTTTGACACTTGCGATCGAAAAGAATGTTTTCATCATCACAGGTATCAGTAAAGAAGAAGTTGGAAAATTTGCAGCAACGATCCGAGCTCAAAAGAAACCTGAACCATATAAAGGAAAGGGAATCAGATACAGCGATGAGGTTATCAGACGAAAGGAAGGTAAGAAGACCGCATAATCTTTAAGATACCATTATTATGAAAAAAACAACTAGCAAAAAAGCAGTAAAACGAGAACGACGTCATGCAAAAATACGTGCGCGTGTTTCAGGTGTGAAAGAATTACCACGTCTCTCTGTCTTTCGTTCAAATAAATTTATCTACGCTCAATTGATCGATGATGATACAAACAAAACAATTGTTGCTGTGTCAGATATTTTGATCAAAGATAAGAAAACAAAAGTTGAACGCGCAAAAACAGCTGGTCAAGAATTGGCCAAACTCGCAAAAGAAAAAAAGATCACAAAGGTCGTTTTTGATCGAGGTGGATTTAATTATGCCGGTAGAGTGAAAGCTCTTGCCGACGGAGCTCGCGAGGGCGGTTTAACTTTTTAATCGTTACAATTATGGAAGATAAAAAAACAGAAAACGTAGCAGTTCAGAGCGTACCGGTAGCTGTACCTGCAGCCGCAAAAGCTCCTGAAGCGAAACGATTTGAAACAAGACGACCATTCACTGGAGGAAGTCGTGGTGGCAGTTCTGCCGGTGGTTCACATGGTGGAGCACACGGTGGTGGATACAAAGGAAAACGACCATCGGGTGATGGAAAAGGTCCTGCCGGCCATGGTGGGTCAGGTCACGGTGGACCAAAGAAAGATGGTGGACGAGGATCTCAAGGTGGACGACCAGAACGAGCAAAACCTGAATTTGATCAAAAGATCATTGAGATTCGACGTGTAACTCGTGTGGTTGCCGGAGGTCGACGTTTTGCTTTCTCAGTCGCATTGGTTGCAGGAAATAAACAAGGAAAAGTAGGTGTTGGAATCGGAAAAGCTTCTGATACGGCGCTCGCTATTGAAAAAGCTTTGAAAGACGCTAAAAAGAACATGGTTGTTATCAAAAGAACAAAGACCAATTCAATACCTCACGAAGTAATGGCAAAATATTGTACATCTCAGGTGTACTTCAGACCAGCTCCGGGAAAAGGTATTGTTGCGGGAAGTTCTGCTCGAAACGTTCTTGATCTCGCCGGAGTTACTGATGTTTCTTCAAAGATCTTTACTCGAAGTAAAAACAAGCTCAATATTGCCAAGGCGGCGATAGTGGCTCTTAAAGAATTTGTCGGATAAGCGTTTTATCCCTAATCATATTAAAATATGCAATTACACGAATTAAAAAGAAAAACACCGAACAAACGGAAGGAAACCGTTGGTCGCGGTGGTAAAAGAGGAAAAACCTCAGGTCGCGGTGGCAAAGGTCAGACCGCACGCGCAGGTTCAAAGATGCGTCCTGAATTGAGAGATATCATCAAGAGAATTCCAAAACGTCGCGGACACGGAAAGAACCGAGCACGAACAGTGAATGACTCTGTTGTTAAAGCAACCGTTGTTAACCTCGAAGTTCTCAATGAAGGAATCAAAACTGGAACCAAGATCACGCCGGAAGTTCTCGTTGAAATGGGAATCGTTAAAAAACTCGGAGGCAAAATGCCAAAGGTTAAGATCTTGGGAACAGGAGAAATTACCAAAGCAATTTCAGTTGAAAAATGTTTGGTTTCAGCTATTGCAAAAGAAAAAATTATCAAAGCCGGCGGCAGTGTCGCTTAATTCTGAAAAATTATGACAAGTATTAGCTCAAAGATACAGTTATTGACGAACGATCGTATTCTGAGCAGAAAATTGTTGTTTGTTCTTGGTGCGTTGGTGGTGTTTCGATTTTTGTCCAATGTTCCGATTCCGGCTGTCGGAAGCGAGAACGTTGCGGGACTTCTTTCAAACAGTTCTGCCAACGATATGCTTGGATTCTTGAATTTGGTGACGGGAGGTGGTTTAAGTTCGATCTCTATCATGATGCTTGGAGTTGGTCCATACATTACGTCATCGATCATTATGCAGCTTGTTACCATGATGTCTCCAAAATTGAAGGCAATGTATCACGAGGAAGGGGAACTCGGAAGAAAGAAATTCATGCAGTTGTCCAGAAAATTGACGGTTCCACTTGCAATGATTCAAGGTTCCGCGCTCATTATTTTTCTTCAGAAGCAAGGAGTTGTCGGGCAACTTGATTTGTTCAGTTTTGCAACGAACATTATGATCGTTGTTGCAGGTTCGATCTTGCTTATGTGGATTGGAGAACTTATCTCAGAGTATGGTATTGGAAACGGTGTTTCTCTTATCATCTTTGCCGGTATCGTTGCTCAAATTCCGTCAAAAGCTCTTCAAATGATTGGATTGTACAATGTTGCAGAAATACCGATGTATCTCGTGTTTTTGATCATTGTTATTTTGGCAACAGCGGCTGTTGTATATATAACGGAAGCGGAACGTCCAATTCCCGTTACCTATGCGAAACAAGTTCGCGGAGGACAAACATACGGTGGTTCACAAACATATTTACCATTGCGTGTGAATCAAGCGGGGGTTATTCCAATAATCTTTGCGCTGTCACTTATGATCTTCCCGAAGTTTCTCGCAGCATTCCTTATGGGATTATCAAATGGTATCGCGGTGTCTGTGGGAAATGGAATAAATGCTTTCTTTAACAACACGCTCGCGTACTCTGTGATGTACTTCATTTTGGTTTTTGCGTTCACCTTTTTCTACACGGCGGTCACATTCGATCCTGAATCAATTGCGACAAACCTTCAGAAAAACGGTGCATTCATTCCGGGTATTCGTCCGGGACACGCAACATCAGAATATATCGGAACTATTCTTACTCGCATAACATTGGTTGGCGCAGCCTTCTTGGGTGCAATCGCCGTTCTTCCATTTATTATGCAAGCGCTTGCCGGTTCTGGTTCAACATTCGCTGTTGGTGGTACCGCACTGCTCATCGTTGTTTCAGTTGTTCTTGATTTGGTAAAACGAATCGAAGCACAGTTGTCGATGAGAGCGTACTAGAACGAACGAGTCCATAAAGTCTGTAAAGTCCATAAAGTCGAAAGTCACAAAGTAAAAACGCACGGGCGAAAGCCCGCGCGTTTTTCGTTTTCTCGGCGTGACTTTATGGACTTTACAGACTTTCGACTTTACGGACTAATACTGGCTTTTAGCCAGTTTTTTATGTATTATTATGGGGAATATTAACTTTATAATTTAAATTTAAAAAACCATGGCTTGGCTAAAAACTAAAAAAGAAATAGATTTATTGAGGGAAGGGGGAAAGCTCCACGCTCGGATTTTGGAGGACCTCAAAAATATGGCAAAGCCTGGGATGAGTACGAAAGATCTCAACGATTATGCTGAACAAGAAATTCGCAAAGCGGGTGACAAACCGTCATTTCTCAATTATCAGCCATATGGTGCTGACCGACCGTATCCTGCAAGCTTGTGTGTTTCGGTGAACGACGAGATCGTTCATGGAATCCCCAGCAAGAAAAGAATTCTGAAAGAGGGTGATATTGTGACGTGCGATCTCGGAGTGACACATAACGGTCTCATTACTGATGCCGCAATAACATTTCCCGTTGGCAAGATCTCGAAAGAAGTCGAAACACTTTTGAAAGTCACTGAAGAATCATTAATGGCGGGTATTAAAGCGGCTCGCGCAGGAAATCATGTTGGCGATATTGGCGCTGCTGTTTTTGCTTGTTCCATTCCGTATGGATACGGTGTGGTGAGAGACCTCGGCGGTCACGGAGTCGGACATCAAGTTCATGAAGATCCTCATATTCCGAATTTTGGAAGACCGGGAAGTCGGGAGTTGCTTGAACCAGGAATGGTCCTTGCTATCGAACCGATGTTCACATTGGGAACTCATAAAGTAAAACTTCTCAAAGATGGGTATACTTTTTCTACTGCAGATCATTCTTTGAGCGCACATTTTGAACATACCATTGCTATCACAAAAGGCGATCCGATCATTTTAACAGTTAAATAATTCATTATTTTTTATGGAACAAAATTCACAACCAATAAAAGAAGTTGATCTCGTCGCACTCGAACAAAAGATTGAAAAATTACAAAAATCGATGGACAAGCTTAATCGTTATTTTTTCTGGACAGGAATTTTGACACTTATTTTTTTTGTACTCCCGCTCGTAGGACTTTTGTTTGCGGTTCCTTATATTGCGAGCCAATATGGTCAGATGTACAGTGCGTTTCAGTAAAATAATTTAAAAAAGACACGTTTTATGACAGAAAAAAAACTTTCAGTTGAAAGCTATAAAGGAACAAGGGATTTTTATCCCGAGGATATGGCAGTGCAAAAATATCTTTTTAAAAAAATGCGGGAGACTGTTGAATCTTTTGGGTATGTTGAATATGGCGCTTCCATTCTTGAAGAGACCGAGCTCTATCGTGCAAAAAGCGGGGAAGAGATCGTGAATGAACAGACGTACACTTTCGAGGATCGCGGAGGTCGAGATGTGACCATTCGTCCTGAGATGACGCCGACCGTTGCTCGTATGATCGCTAAACGCAGAAAAGAATTAGTATTTCCACTTCGTTGGTATTCCATTCCGAATTTATTTCGCTATGAACGACCACAGCGAGGAAGATTGCGAGAACACTGGCAGTTGAATGTCGATCTTTTTGGCGTTGATAATATTTCTGCCGATATCGAAGCAATACAAGTGGCGCATACTGTTATGAGTTCGTTTGGTGCAAAAGATTCTGATTTTGTTATTCGCGTGAACAGTCGAAAACTTTCAAATTATTTCTTGCAGGATTATATCGGTGCGAACGAGGAAACGGCCTACACACTTTCAAAACTCATTGATCGAAAAGATAAAATGAAAGCGGAGAATTTTGTTGAAGAAGTTCGTGGGCTTCTTGCAGATGATGCTGATAAATTTATGGAGTTTTTGAATACGAATAATTTGTCAGAACTTTCTGATGAATTTAAAGCACTTCCGGTCGTTCAAGAACTACAACAACTTTTTACAACACTTCAAGAAAGAGGAATTACGAACGCAGTTTACGATCCAATCATTATGCGTGGTTTTGATTATTACACTGGCGTGGTTTTTGAATTGCACGATGTAAGTCCGGAAAATAACCGATCACTTTTTGGTGGTGGACGATACGACGATCTTGTCGGACTGTTCGATGTTGAGAAAGTTCCGGGTGTTGGATTTGGAATGGGGGATGTGACGATCAAAGATTTCTTGGATTCACACGGTCTTTCAACGAGCGATACGATTTCTACGACAGATATTTATCTTTGTTTGCTCGGCGAAGAATTTGAAAAACATGCTCAGGAATTGGCGGCGTATTTGCGAAAACAAGGAATTCGCGTTGAGATAGATATTTCAAGAAGAAAGATCGCTTCTCAGATAAAAACGGCTGACAAACATGGTGTTCCGTATATTGTCTGTATCGGTGAGAATGAGCAAAATGAGGAAATATATAAATTGAAAAAATTGGTTACAGGAGAGGAAATTGAAGTTGTTCGAGAAAAAATGGTGGAAGTCTTAAAAGAGGTATATTTCTTGGGGTAAAATCAAAGCTGTGGATAGATGGTTACTTGTTGTAAAAATTATTTAGTTATATAATTTAGCGTATGGTTGATCCAGAAAAAAAATATACGATTCTTGTTGTCGAAGATGAAGGACTTCTTCGGGAACTTTTAGTTGAAAAAATGAACATTGAAGGTTTTCAAACATTAGAAGCAAATGATGGTGATATCGGTCTTGAGATTGCATTGGACAAAAAACCGGATCTGATCCTTTTGGATATGTTGATGCCGAGAATGAGCGGTATGGAAATGCTCAAACGCCTTCGTGCGGATGAAAGAGGGCGCAGTCTTCCGGTGATCGTTCTTTCGAATTTGAATGAAAAAGAGAGCGTTGCAGAGAGTGCCGAGCAGGGAGTTGTCGAATACTTGATCAAATCGAATTTCAGTCTTGAAGATATTATCGTAAAGATCCGTGAGATCGGACGTTTGCGAGGTTGGTGGTAGAAACTGATTATATTTTAAATTTAAAAACTGCGATGTAAAAGTCGCGGTTTTTTTGATACAATAGGGCGTATGACTGATCAAATATTATTTGAAGAACGTTATAAAAAGCTCAATCCTGCACAGAAAAAAGCGGTGGATACCATTGAGGGGCCTGTTTTGGTGGTTGCAGGGCCGGGATCGGGAAAAACTGAGATATTATCGCTTCGGGTGGCGAATATCCTTAAGAGCACCGACATTGCGCCTTCAAATATCTTGTGTTTGACCTTCACCGATTCGGCTTCGACCAATATGCGCGAGCGACTTTTCAAGACGATCGGGCGCGAGGCGTATCGCGTGGCTATTCATACGTTCCATTCGTTTGGTACCGAGATCATCGACAAGAATCCCGAGTTCTTTTTCAGTGGTGCTAATTTCATTCCTGCCGATGAGCTGGCGCAATTTGAGATTGTTGAAAATATTTTGAAGGGAATGGAACACGACAATCCTCTGCGAAGTCAGCACCCAGAACAAGGTTTTGTTTTTGCTAAAGCGATCATCCAAGCGATCGGACATTTGAAAAAAGCGGGTTTGACGCCCGATGAGTTCGCGGCAATTCTGGAGCACAATAAAAAAGAATATGATTTTGCGAATCCTCTTCTCGCGGAAGTTTTTGACACCACGATCTCGAAAGCCGCTTTTGATAAAGTTGCGGGCTTGCTGAAAAAATTCGAGAGTTTCAAGTCAGAGGAATTTCCCGTTCCGCATTTGAAACCGTGGCTGTTGCAAATGGCACACAGTTTGAAACGCGCGCTTGATGAAGCGGAAGAAGAAGGGAAAGCGACACCACTTTCCGCATGGAAAACGTCGTACATTAAAAAAGGTGACGACGGCGTGCGTGTCCACAAAGATTCTTTGAATTTGGAAAAGATGCAAGCGCTTGCCGATGTGTATGCAAAATATCGTGCCGAGATGTTCAAGCAAGGTTTTTATGATTTTGATGATATGTTGCTCGAGACCATTCAAGCGATCGAACAGAACGACCGTTTGCGTTTTGATCTGCAGGAACAATTTCAATATATTTTGGTGGACGAATTCCAAGATACTAACGACGCGCAAGTTCGCCTTTTAAAACTTTTGACTGACGCTTCCGTGAACGAGGGACGACCGAACGTGATGGCAGTGGGAGACGACGACCAAGCGATATACAAATTCCAAGGCGCCGAGATCTCGAACATCTTGGATTTTAAAGGCGCGTATCGAGAACCGAATATAATCACCATGACCGAGAATTACCGCTCAACCCAGCCTATTCTGGACGTCGCGCGAAAAGTGATCGTGCAAGGCGGAGAACGCCTCGAAAATGTTCTACCTGAAATGGAAAAAACGCTGAAAGCGTCCAATCCGAAAATCGCGGCGGGAAATATCGTGTACAAAACTTTCCCAACCAACGCGCACGAATTTCATTTCATTGCCGAGGAAATTGAGAAGTTGGTGAATGCGGGAAAAGATCCGTCCGATATCGCAGTGATATCGCGCACGCACAAAAAATTACAAGATATGGTTTCGTATCTCTCTGCGCGTGGCGTGCCAGTTAATTATGAACAACAACAAAACGTTCTCGAAGAAACGCACGTGCACCAACTCATCACTATGGGAAAATTCATCGCGTCGCTTGCAAGAAAAAATATTGAAGAAGCTGATGAATTCTTACCTGAAATTTTATCGTACCCATTTTGGAAACTCGATCGCAAAACTATCTGGAATATTTCCCGCGATGCCAATAAAAAATATCCGTCCGCGCCGTGGCTCGAATTTATGCGCGACTCAAAAAATATCCGCTTGAGAAATATCGCGTCACTCTTCGATGAACTTAGTGGTCTCGCCCAAACCGAATCGCTCGAAACCGTTTTTGATGCCATGGTCGGCGCACGTTTGTCGCTCGTTGCCGAAGATGAAAATGAAGATGAAGGTAGCGAAGAAAGGACCGCCCTTGAGGAGGAGTCTTGCGACGGGAAAGGGCGGTCCTTGCGTAGTGGATTTAAAACCTTCCCAAGTCCATTCCGTTCTTTCTATTTTGGTTTTGATAAATTCGAAAAAAGTCGTACCGAATATCTGACCTTCCTTTCAAGTCTGCGCGTCTTCGTGCACGCACTGCGTGAATACAAGAGTGGGGAAGTGTTGAAGCTCGATGATATGGTGACCTTTGTCGATCTCCACGAGAAAAACGAATTGCAGATCACCGATAAAAGTCCGTTCGTGAATGCAAAGAACGCCGTCGCTCTGATGACTTCGCATAAAGCAAAAGGTTTGGAATTCGACACGGTCTTCGTCATTTCCTGCCAAAACGACATCTGGGCAAGCGGTTCCCGTGGCTCTAAACTGGGCTTTCCTGAGAATCTCGCCATCACTCCTGCGGGCGACACGTCCGACGATCAAATAAAACTTTTCTATGTTGCGATCACCCGTGCCAAAAGCAATCTCTATCTCACCTCATACACCATGAAAGACGACGGCAAAGAATCCCCGCAATTATATTTTCTAGAAGGCGTCTGCGAAATGAAGGAGGCTAAGCCTCCCTCATCTGAGGAGGAAACACCGGAAGTCGAGGATGTTCTGGCAAGCAGTTGGGACAGTTTCCATATGCCGCCATTTGTGAAAGATGAGGAAGCACTTTTGCGAACGCTTCTGGAGGATTATCAAATGCCGGTGACGCATCTCAATAATTTCCTCGATGTTTCAAAGGGCGGTCCGCAAGCATTCCTTGAACAAAACCTTTTGCGTTTTCCGCAATCAATGGGACCTGCGGCTGCGTACGGAACCGCTATGCACAAAACGATTGAACTCATCTACACGAATTTGCGAAAGGATGGTTTGATCCCGGGATTGAAAATGGTGCTCGACTGGTTCGAACGCGAACTCGGCATGAAACGTCTTTCAAAAGGTGATTTTGCTTTGTATCTCAAACGTGGAAAGGATGCGCTTACTATTTATTACAATGAGCGAGTAGGAACATTCGACCCGTCTCATAGAATAGAACTCAATTTCAAAAATCAGGGTGTCGTCATCGGCGGCGCGCATCTCACGGGAAAGATCGACAAGATGATCGACACCGGCGGCGGAGCATTCGAAGTGGTGGATCTCAAAACGGGACATGCTGTCGACAAGTGGCAGGGAAGCACGCCCTACGAAAAGATAAAACTCCACAACTACAAACGCCAGCTCATTTTCTACAAGTTGCTTGTTGAAAATTCGAGAGATTTTATGCAAAAAGGAATTGTAAAAACCGGTCGTCTAGAGTTTTTGGAGCCCCAGAATAAACATATTATCGACCTCTCACTGGACATCACCGACGAGGACGTCGACCGAACCAAAAAACTGATCGAGGTCATCTATGGAAAAATAATGAACCTCGATTTCCCCGATGTGAGCACTTATAGTAAGGATCTCAAAGGGGTGATAGAATTTGAGGATAGTTTATTAGATTGATTTATATTTATGATTTTAGGAATTAAAGGAATTATATTATTTTTGTTGATCAAGTCTCAAATGCAAACAGGCCTTAATCCTGTGTGGTGTTCATCAATTTATACTTTTCCATTTTTTATGTTGGGGATACTATTAAGTACTTCCTCAGCAGTATTCACCGCTGTTTTGTTGAGGTCTGTTATAATTTTTTTGCTTGCGTGGTTATATTTTTGGCTTTTGGAAAAAACAGCGGGTTCTTTTTGGTGGTGGGTTGTAGCCTTTTTTGGATTACTTCTTCTTGCTTAAAGAGGTAGGAGTCTAAAAATAAAAAAGTTTAAACATAATTTATTAACGTGGTTTTTGGGTAAAAAGGAGTCAGGAGGGCACTGCAGAAAATCACCACCGTCGTCTTACGAGGAGGTACGACGAAGCAATCCAGGAGTATGAGACTATAAACCCCTGGATTGCCGCGCTGCGCTCGCAAGGACGAATAACGACGATTTTGTATCTTGACACAAGTGATACACTTTTGTTACACTTCAGGTATTAAAGAAAAACAACATTATGGCTACGACAAAAAAAAGGGTGAATATAAGTTTGTCTTCGGAAATGGAGAGGGCACTTACGCGAATTGCGAAACGGGATTGTGTTCCGGAGGCTACAAAGGCGGTGGAACTTTTGCGGGTGGCTTTTGAGATCGAGGAAGATACGGTGCTCGATCGTTTGGCGGGGGATCGACTTAAAAGTTTGAAGCGAACGCTTATGCATAAAGAAGTGTGGGGTTAGATCTTTACTATGTTCAAAATACTTTACGATGCGCGCGTTAAAGATGATGTCTCTCGATTTCCCGCGTCGGTCCGCGAGCGTATACGAAAAGCGATAGAAGAAAAGCTGTCTGAGTCTCCCGAGATCTTCGGCAAACCCCTCCGCAACTCCCTCGCCGGGTTTAGAAGTCTGCGTGTCGGCGAATATCGCGTCGTATTCCTTATTAAAAAAAATGAAATTTTAGTACTTCTTATCGCGCACCGAAAAGATGTCTATGAGCGAGTTTTGGGAAGAGTTGAATAAAGTGATGATTTCCCCGACGTGAGCAGTTATAGCAAAGACTTGAAAGGGGTGATAGAATTTGAGGACAGGTTATAAAGTAATTTGAACGTATGAAAAAATATTTTAGTTTGGAAGTTCCTTTTTGGATAATAGTTGCGGTGTTTGTGGCATTGTTTTTTACGCCGTATATTCTTACTGCCGGCAATCCCTCATATGACGGGGTAAATATTTTCGGTTTTCCTTTTGCATTTTTTGCACAAGGGGGTCTTTGCCCGTCCGCTGACAATGTGGGTCAAATCTGTCGTTCTTTTATTTGGAGGTACTTACTGATAGATATTGCGGTGATTTTAGGATTTTCTTTGGGTATTAACAGTTTTTTTATTTGGAAAAAGAATAAAAAAGTTTAAATTAATTTTAAGAAAATATACATATGGAAGGTTTAAAAATTGAACAGCTTCCTCAAGAGAAACAGGAAAGCAAGGAGGAAAAAGAAAATTACGAGACGGTCAAAAATGAATTGCTGAATGATCTTAAGGAAAAACTTTTTTTGTATGCGCGATCGAACTCGAAAAAGAATCAGCGAAAGGTTGAGAATTTTATACGAACTGAACGGGAATTGATTCTTACTTTTATAGACGAAGAAACGGGTGAGAAAGAAGAAGTATATTTGGAACAGGTAGATGCTGAATATAAGAAGGGTAGCGAAAAAGACGTTGCTCCTGTTGCTGTTCAAATCGCTCAGATCATAAAAGAAAGAGGTCAAAAACCTGTTGAGGTTACTTACATTATCGATAGTTGTGTGATTGATATTACCAAAAAATCTCCGGATGAACCCGATGTAAAGGAAGACATTCACATGGAAGCAACGATTCCGTATGGAGAATTGGAAGAGGCTGTTGAGAAAGTTGCCAAGGAATTGGTAGGTGAAATAAAAGAGAAAGTTGTGGAGGAAGAAGATTATTTTCTCGAAGATGTCCCGATATTTGATGAGACTAAAAACGAGCAAAAAGAAGAAAAACTTCCGGAAATAGAATTTTAAATAGCAACATTAAAAATGCTAATACAAACTCTTGAAGAAATTATACAAACCATCGAAGGTTCCAAAAGAACGTTGTATATTTTGTGCGGGCTTCCGTATTCGGGGAAGACATATTTTGCGGGTACGATCGTGAAAGAAACGGGGTGCGCTTTTGTGAGTATCGATCAAATTTTCAAAGGTCTGCAGTATGATTGGGACACGAACAAACTTCCTGATGAAAAAGGTTGGAAGGAAATATTCGACACATCGTATTTGAAATCTCAAGAAGTTTTGAAAAACGACTCGAACGTTCTCTATGATTCAACTAACCACACAAAAATAAGTCGAGATGCGCTCCGAAAGATCGCGGGTGGAGTTGGTGCGCAAACACGAGTTATTTATATAAGTATTTCGAACGAGACACTCTGGAAACGTTGGGAAGAAAACTTAGTAAAAAAAGAACGTTCTATCGTTGATAAAAAATTAGTTCAAATGACCATTGATTCGTTTGAAGTGCCGACTGAGGACGAAGGAGTTCTTACCGTTCAAAACGGCTGACCCGCGCTTTTTAAGACGAATTTTCGGACATCCGATGTCCGCTCTTTTGATGTTTATTGAAAAGCGGGCTTTTGTTTTCCCTGAAGATTTAATGTGGTTAACTGTCAATTTGGGTGGAGGACATCGGATGTCCGAAAATCCTTGACCCTATTATTCATAGGGTGTACCATAAAAACATAAATGAATATCATCCTTTCCTCAGTCTCATCTAGTTTATCATCTTCCGCTTAAAGCGGGCTGGTTGGCTTTGAAAGAGAATATCAAACAACCGTAAGTCCCGAAAAAGGACTTTTTTCTTACCCAATTTAAATATTAAAAATTTTACTTAATTAAAAACACAAAACCATGTTAGATATAAAATACATTCGAGAAAATCCGGAGAAAGTGAAGAAGGCGTGTGAACTCAAATACAAGAAAGTTGATGTTGACGCGCTTCTCTTGGCGGATAAAGAACAAGCGGATCTTAAAAAAGAGCTCGACGAATTGAATCGCCAGAAGAACGAAGTTGCAAAAACGCGCGATGCCGAGAAGGGGAAAGAAGTGAAAGAAAAAACAAAGATTGCGCAGGAAAAATTCGATACCGCGAACAAGATCTTCACCGACCTTATGGAAAAACTTCCGAGCGTTCCTTCTGATGACACACCGATCGGAAAAGATGATTCCGAGAATGTCGTGCTGCGAACATGGGGCGAGAAACCGAACTTCGATTTCGAACCGAAAGAACATTATGTGTTGGGAAAAGATCTTGGTGTTATCGATAGCGAGCGCGCGGGTGAAATTGTCGGATCTCGTTTTACCTATCTCAAAGGCGACTTGGCGCGCATCCAATTTGCGATTATCAACCATGTGATGAACACGCTTTCGGATGAGGAAAAAATAAAAGAGAACGCGGCGAAAGCGGGGCTCAAAGATATTTCAACGAAGCCGTTCATCGCGGTCGTGCCACCCGTTATGATCCGTCCCGAGATCTATCAAAAAATGGGACGACTTGAACCGAAGGAAGACAAATATCATCTCGAAGAAGACGACCTCTGGCTTATCGGAAGCGCCGAGCACACATTGGGTCCGATCCATATGAACGACGTTCTAAAAGAAGAAGAACTGCCGATCCGCTACATCGGATACTCGACGGCGTTTCGTCGCGAGGCGGGAAGTTATGGAAAGGACGTGAAAGGAATTTTGCGTATGCACCAATTCGACAAACTCGAAATG
>Ga0172379_10007350_pt1 | contig 14330 bp, 9 predicted proteins | sample GrowelOW334metaG_FD_119756 | JGI IMG/M metagenome (GOLD analysis project Ga0172379, IMG submission 119756) | Groundwater microbial communities from an aquifer near a municipal landfill in Southern Ontario, Canada - Groundwater well OW334 metaG | ecosystem: Environmental > Aquatic > Deep... | reverse complement strand
TTGTCTAAGCGCCATTCCCCCGTTGGGGCTGCAAGAAAAGTAAGATGCGCCCTTCGCAAATCCCAGACACCGGCAAGGCGAACACCACGGGCATCTCGATCATGCGCCGCCCATTTGAAACTCGCGTTGCTCGCGCCGACCCCGTCGGCAGACGGGGCTCGACGGAGTCTCGCCCTACCGCAGCTCCCGCTCCCTGAGCATCGCGAAGATGACCGGCGTGACCACGAGGATGTGCAGGAGGCTGCTCACCATGCCGCCGCTCACCATGCCGCCGTTGACGCTGCGGGCGGGGACACCTACGTTCATGCCATGATTACGGTTGAACGCGTCAATGGCATGACGCACATCACTTTCCCCGAAGCCGAAGTTCCGGGGGATCGGTTGAAATCTTTCCTCGACTGGCTGCGGCAGCCGCAAACCGAACGCGTCACGACGGTGGACCCGCTGTCGCGCGCCGAATGGGAACGGATTTATTCCCAGCCCGATGAATTCGCCGGTGTCAGCGCCGGGCAGTTGGCTGCCTCGCAAGTGCAGGAGGAGCCGCAGTGAGTCCATGGGAGGTGTGGGACTACGAGTTCGCGTGGGGCAGACATCCGGCGGTCATCGTCTCCAATCCTGTGCGTGTGGAGCGCAAACCGGAGGTCGTGGTGCTCGCCTGTCGCACCCTCCGCCCCGGCACCGAGCGCGACCCTGAAGCCAACGAAGCCTTGCTGGATGAAGCGGATGGACTGGATTGGAAGACGCTCGTGCGGTGCGACCTGCTATGGACCGTGCCGAAGTCCAGGCTGACGCGACGGCGTGGTGAGGTGACGCTCGCCCGGCGCAAGGACATTGCGCGCAAGATTGTTCAGGGTCTGGCCGTGGCCGGGCTTTGAGGCCGGAGTTCCCTCTCCCGCAGCATTGCGAAGATGACCGGCGTGACCACGAGGATGTGCAGGAGGCTGCTCACCATGCCGCCGATGACGGGCGTTGCGAGCGGCTGCATCACCTCGCTGCCGGGGCGGTGGCTCCACATGATGGGCAGCAGGCTCGCGACGATGGTCGCCACGGTCATCACCTTGGGGCGCAGGCGCAGGCGCGCGCCGTCCTTGATGGCTTGGATGAGGTCGTCACGCGTGAAGGGCTGGCCGGCGGCGGCGCGCTCGGCCTGTTTCTTCGCCACCATCTCCTCCAGATACACCACCATCACCACGCCGGTCTGGATGGCCGTGCCGAAGAGCGCGATGTAGCCCACCCACACGCTCACGCTGAAGTTGTAGCCCAGCAGGTATTGCAGGAAGACGCCGCCCGTCAGCGCGAAGGGCACGGCGAGGATGACGTGCGCGGCCTCCTTCGCCGAGTGATAGACCACGTAGAGCAGCAGGAAGATGATGAGCAGCGTGGCCGGGAAGATGTAGTAAAGCGTCTGCTGCGCGCGGAGAAGATTCTCATATTCGCCGCTGTATTCGATGGTCATGCCGGGCGGGAGCGTGGGCTCGATCTGCTCCTTCACGCGGCGCTTCACGTCCTCGACGAAGCTCGTGAGGTCGCGCTCCTGCACGTTGGCCTGCACGAAGACACGCAGGCGGCCGTTCTCGCTCGCGATTTCGCTCGGGCCGGTCGTGCGGCGGATGGTGGCGAGCTGGCCGAGCGGCATCTGCTTGCCGCCGGGCGTGGCGACCAGCACGTCGCCGAGGCGTTCGAGGTCGTCGCGTTCGTCGCGCTGCAAGCGCACCTGGATGCCGGTGCGCTCGCGGGGGTCCATGCGCTCGGCGGCTTGATAGGTCGTGGAAATCACCTTGCCACCGATGCCGGTCTCCACTGCGTCGAGCACGTCCTGCGCACGCAAACCAAAGCGCGCCATGGCCACGCGGTTCACCTCGACTTCGAGATACGGCTTGCCCTGCACGCGGCTCGGCGCGACGCCCACGGCCCCGCGCACTTCCTTCACCACGCGCTCGACCTCGAAGGCCTTGCGCTGCAAGTCGTCGAGCGAGCCGCCGAGTATCTTCACGCCGAGCTGCGCACGGATGCCGGTGGAGAGCATGAGGATGCGGTTCTCGATGGGTTGCAAAAAGCCGGGGACGTAGCCGGGGACGTTGGAGAGTTTCTCGGTGAGTTCGGCGATGAGCGTTTCCTTCGTGGACTCAGGGCGCCACACGGGGTTGCGATAGACGCCGGGAATGGTGATGAAGCCGAGATAGGTGTGGTTCGTGGGCAGCCACTCGGGCTTGAGCATGATGGTGGTCTCGATCATCTCGACAGGCGCGGGATCGGTGGCGGTCTCGGAGCGGCCCAGCTTGCCGCCGACGCTCTCGACCTCCGGCAGGCTGCGGATGACGCGGTCCTGCCAGGACATGACGCGCTTCACCTCGGTGAGCGACGTGCTGGGCAGCAGCACGGGCATGAAGAGGAGCGAACCTTCGTTGAGCGTGGGCATGAAGTCCTTGCCAAAGCCGGCGAAGAGTTTGGTGAAGCCCGGGTGGCGTGCGGCGAAATCGGCGAGGAGGCGGGCTTCTTCAGGAGCGCGGACGCCCACGTCCGCCGCACGCTCCTGCGGACGTGGGCGTCCGCGCTCCTCCTGCTTCGCGAGCCACAGCATCACCGGCTTGGGCAAGCCAAACGCAATGGCCAGCGCGAACGCGAGCAACACCGCCGCGCCGGTCATCACGGTCTTCCGCCAGCGGAGCGCGAGGTCGAGGATGGGATCGTAGATGGCGAGCAGCACGCGCATGACCCAGTTGCGGTCCTCGGAGTGGAACGGTCCGCGCACGAGGAGCGAGCACAGCGCCGGCACGATGGTCACCGCGAGGATGGTTGAGCCGATCATCGCGAAGGTCTTGGTGAACGCGAGCGGGTGGAACAGCTTGCCCTCCTGTCCCGACAACGCGAACACCGGCAGGAACGCCAGGATGATGATGACCATCGCGAAGAAGATGGGGCGGCCGACTTGCTGCGCGGAGGAGAGGACGACGGCAAGGGTTTCCTCGGGGGTGAGACGGATGGAGGAGTGTTCAGTTTTCAGTTTACCAGTATTCAGTGGGGCAACGGGCAGTGGGGACACTGCTGGTGATGCTGAGTCGTTCGCTCCCTCACCCCGGCCCTCTCCCCCGGTGGGGGCGAGGGAGGAAGAAGCGTTGGTTGCAGCCGGCGCACTCGCTGCGCCGGCGACTGAAGACTGAACACTGATTACTGCACACTTCTTCTGCTTCTCCTCCTCGGCTCGTTCACAGTGTCGAATCACATTCTCCGTCATCACGATGCCCGCGTCCACGAGCACGCCGATGGCGATGGCGATGCCGGAGAGCGACATGATGTTCGAGCTGATGCCGAACTTCTCCATGAGGATGAACGACACCAAGATCGAGAGCGGCAGCGGCACGGTGACGATGAGGATGCTGCGGAAGTGCCAGAGGAAGATGATGTGCGCGAGCGTGACGAGGATGATCTCCTCGGCGAGCGCGTGCTTGAGCGTGTCGATGGTGCGCTCGATGAGTTCCGCCCGGTCGTAGAAGGACTTGATGGTCACGCCGGGCGGGAGGCTCGGCTGGATCTGGCGGATCTTCTCCTTCACGCGGTTGATGGTCGCCAGAGCGTTCTCGCCGTTGCGCATCACGACGATGCCGCCGACCACTTCACGTCCGTCCACGTCCAGCGTGCCGCGGCGGAAATCGCCGCCGAGCTGCACGGTGGCGATGTCCTTGAGGTAAATGGGAATGCCGCCGCGCTCCATCAACACAACGTTCTCCAAGTCCGCGAGCGACTTCACGAGTCCGAGTCCGCGCACGACGAACTCCATGCCGTTCTCCTCGATGACCTTGCCGCCCACGTTGAGATTGCTAGCGCCCACGGCGTCCATCACGTCCTTCAGCGTGACTTTGCGCGCGCGCATCTTCAGCGAGCTGACTTCGATCTGATACTGCCGCACGAAGCCGCCAATGCTCGCGACTTCAGCGACGCCCTGCACGGCGTTAAGCTGGTAGCGGATGAACCAGTCCTGCAACGCGCGGAGCTGGCCGAGGTCGTAGGCAGGTTGAGAGTTGAGAGTTGAGAGTTGAGCGCCTGGGTTCGTGCGCGCATCTCCGTGCGCGTGCTGCGGGTCAACGTGGAGGTAATACTGATAGACCCAGCCAAGGCCTGTGGCGTCCGGGCCGAGCTGGGGGACGACTCCAGCGGGGAGTTGCGCGGCAAGCAGATTCAACCGCTCCAGCACGCGCGTGCGTGCGAAGTAGTTGTCCACCTTCTCCTCGAAGATGATGGTCAGCATCGAGAAGCCGAACATCGAGTTCGCGCGCACGGTCTTCACGCCCGCCAGTCCTTGCAGACCAACGGACAGCGGATACGTGACCTGGTCCTCGACCTCCTGCGGCGAGCGCCCCGCCCAGTCCGCGAACACGATGACCTGGTTCTCCGACAGGTCGGGAATCGCGTCCACCGGCGTGCGGTAGAGTGCGCGCGTGCCGAACGCGATGAGGAAGAACACGCCGCACACCACCAGAAAGCGGTTCCGCAAGGACCATTCGATGAGGCGATTGATCATATGGGGTCTCTTTTCAGCGGTGCGGCATTGCAGGCATCATTTCTTTGCGGCGAGCTTCTCGAGGAACTTCGCCGGCTCCTTCTTGAAGTCGGGCAGGCAGTTCTTGCAGCAGAACTTTATTTCCTGGCCCTCGTGGACATACACGACGGGCGCGCCCATGGAGCCGAGCTTCTCGCCGGAGACGATGCAGACGTCCAACGGGTAGGGCTTCGAGGCGACCTTGGCGTCGGAAGGGGTTTTCGTGACTTCTTTTTTGAGTGCATCGGCTTTTGAAGCGGTGGGAGCCGGCTCCTTTTTATCGCAGGCGACGAGAATGGTGGCGGCGAGCGCGCTGATCAGGATTGTGTATGTGGCTTTCATTGCTTCTGTGAGTTTTGAGTTTGGGAGGCGGCGCCCTTCGCGGGCGCCGAAAGTTTCAGGAGGAACTTTGCCGGGTCTTTCTCAAACTCCGGCTGGCAACCGCCACAGCAGAATTTCACCTGCTGGCCCTGGTAGATCAGCGATATCGGCTCGCCCATGGAGCCCAGCTTCTCGCCGCCGACGATGCACACGTTGAGTGGATAGGGCTTCACGCCTTCCGGGAGTGCAGACGTGTGTTGGTGAACCGGCGCGGCTGCGGACGGCGCGGGCGCGGGCGTTTCGTCTGCCTGTGAATTGAGCTGGGCCTGGCCGTCAATGAGCAGGTTGCCCGTTGTCACGACGCGTTCACCTTCCTTCACTCCATCGAGGATTTCCCAAAGCTCATCGCCAGCGCGGCCCAGCTTCACGCGGCGTTGTTCGTAAGCGCCCGCCCCCTTGTCCACATAAACCACCGCGCGGTCGCCGGTGTGCAGCACGGCGGAGCGCGGCAGTGTGAGGACTTCAGGCGTGTCGAGCTTCACGAGAGCTTCTGCGTAGGTTTTGTGAAGAAGTTCGCGGCGGGCGCGGCCCTGCACGGTGAGGAGCGGATTCTGCAATTCAACGCGCACCCGCGCGCTGCGGGTCATGTCGTTGAGGTTCGGGTCAATGAATGAGATTGTGGCGTTGAACTTTTTGCCCGGCACGCTCGGCACGGTGAGTTCCACCTCCTGCCCGACGCGCACCCACGAGAAGTCGCGCTCGTAGAGGTCGAACTGGAACCACATGGTGAAGAAGTCGGCGAGTTCGAAGAGCTTGTCGCCCTCCTTCACGAACTGGCCTTCGTAAATTTCACGCGAGACGACCGTGCCGGTCACCGGTGCGAGGATTTCGCTGAGATGGTTCGTCTCCGATTTGAATGGCAGTTTTGCGACCTGCGCGGGCGTGAGGCCGAAGCGCACGAGACGTTGCTCGGCCGCGGCCATCAACCGCTTGTGTTCGGCGGTCAGCGCGTAACTGTGGGCCATCTGGCTCTGGCGGAAGAGCAGCGCGTATTCGCGCTCGGCGTTCAGCAGCATCGGGCTGTAGAAGGTCGCCAGCGGCTCGCCTTCCTTCACCTCCGCGCCGATGAAGTTCACGTGCAGCTTCTCGATGCGGCCCTCGACGTAGGCGGAGAGACGGCGGTGTTTCGCATCGTTGTCGTCGATCGTTCCGGCGACACGCAGTGTGCGGATCAGCGGGCGTCTGCGCACCCCGGCGGTTTGCACATGCACGGCCTGGATCGCATTCGAACCGAGGCTCACGGTGCCGGCGGAAAGCTCGTATCCCTTCTGTCCTTCGTAAACCGGCACAAGGTCCATGCCGCACACCGTGCATTTGCCGGGCTTGTCCGACTTCACCCACGGGTGCATGGAGCTTTGGTAATAAAGCACTTTTCGGCCGGAAGAATCAGTCCTGGCCGCGGGCGTGTGATTCCGCGAACCGTCGAAATGATTTGCTGCGAACCAGCCGCCCGCGCCCGCGAGCGCGGCGGTGGCGAGAAGGATGGGGAGAAGCTTGGTGTTCATACAGACTGGTTATATGTGGACAATATGTATGCGTGTTATTTGTTCGGCGACGCTGCGACCGGATGCTGATGAGGCGGCCGGCTGTTGAGCTGGACGAGCAGCGGGGCGAGTTGGAAGTGATCAGGCAGGTCACAGAGCGCGGCGAGGTCGGCGAGGGCCTGATGTTGCTCGACGATGGCGCGATCCTGCATGAGTTGAGCTTCGAGGAATGCGCGACGGGCGTCGAGGATGTCGCGCAGCGCACCACGGTTGCCTTCCCAAAGGACGAAGTGCGACGCCATCGCCTGTTGCGCGCGCTGGAGGATTTCGTCGCGGTAGAGCACGGCCTCGCGATACGCGGTGTCGGAGGCGAGAGTCAGACGCAGGACTTCCTCGCGAACGCTGAGTTCGTAATCTGCAAGCTCGGCTTCGACCGTGCGGACTTTGGCTTCGTCACGGCGAAGGTCGGCGCGATACTTGGGTGCATTCCACCAGGGGAGATTCAGACTTACCGTGAACATCCCTTCGCGGAAGCCGGCGTCACCACTGTATTGCCGGCCTTGAATTCCGAGGCTTATGTCTGGACGGCGCATGGTTTCGGTGAGCCGGGTCAGGGCCTGGGCCTGGGATTTTTCCTGACGAAGCACTTTGATGCGTGGTTCGTTGGTGGCAGCGTAGCCGGCAAGGGCGGGAGAGTAGGCAACCGGCGGCATCAAACGCGGCAATTCGACACTTGGCCAGGGTGCTTGGAGATCGCGGCCCAGCAGCCGGTTCAGCGCCGCTTGCTCGGTGCGCAGCCGGCTTTGCTCGGTGCGCAACGCATCGGTGCGTCGGCTCTTCTCATTCTGAATCTGAAGAATGTCCGTGTGCGAACTCATCCCGACACGGAATTTTTCTTCATTCAGGGCGATGAGAGTGTCCAGCCAGGCAAGGTCATTGGTCACAAAGCCGACCGTGCGATGGACGAGCGCGATGCGGAGCAGAACCTTGGTTATGTCGCGACGCAATTGAGTCCCCCGGAAGGCGGCTTCAGTCGCCTGGGTCTGAGTTTCCGCGACGATAATGTCACGACTCAGACGAGGCCGGTCCCAGAGCGGGAGCTTCTGTTCGACTCCATACACAATATCGCCTTCCACATCGAGAGTTCCTCGGCGTGGTCCGGCGAGAATCCCTCCGAGGGAAAATTTGGGATCCTCCCAGCTTCGCACGGTTTGGATGCCGAGTCGGCTGGCAGAAGTGCGTGCTTCCACTAAATGGAGGCCGGAATTGTTGGTGCGAGCCTCCTCGAACAGATCGCCCAACACAGACGCAGAAAGTGAAATGGGGCTGGAATCAAGCGCGGGTGAGGCGGCTTCCAATTTCCACTCACTTGTGCGGAAAACGTTTAACACAAATAAGATACAAAATAACGATTTCATAAAGACATCCACAAAGCGAACCAAACAGAGAACAACGTCCACGCTACCGCGTTATGCGTGGGCACACTGCGACTGGGTAGTGGGAATCAGATGAGGAAGCTGCAATTCCGCACATACAGCGGAACGTCAGCGGAGGCAGGGAGAATCGACAGAGAAGCCGTTTGAGCGATGAAATCCGGCTTGAGGATGACGAAGGGAACGATTCGCAGTAAAGCAACAATGAGCTGTGAGCGAGAAGAATCAGGTGCTGGAGCAGACCCGATTGGAGACAGCGGCGTGTTCGACGACTTGACGCAGCACCCTGAAACACCGCATTGGCAGGGAAGAGCGCTCTTACAGAGCCCGGGATATGAGGACGTAGAAGCCGTCAGGTGCGAGAGCACCAGTGCAAGGCTGAAAAGTATGGCTACGACGGCCTTCACGCGAAGTCAGTGTATTGGGTTGGACGCATGAGTCAAAGGGAAGTTCAAGCAAGAGCATGAAAGGGGGAGAGGATGCCAAGGGAAGGTGTTCCACATGGAACAACCTTTGGATTCTCGTTTGCTCTGATTCTAGCTTACAAGTCACCGCAGCATCCAGAATGACCGGGGATGTCGTCTTGGTGCTCAACGGCACCGGAGGCGGCTGATTCCGTTTTTGGGCTGCGTTTCATCGCCACCATCACCACGCTGATGTCAGCTGGGCTGACTCCTGAGATGCGGGCGGCCTGGCCGAGGGTGGATGGACGGATTTGGTCGAGCTTCGTGCGTGCCTCAGGGCGGAGGTTGTGGAGAGAGATGTAGTCGAGCCAGTCGGGAATGCGTTTGTCTTCCATCGTGCGGAACCGTGCGATCTCACTTTCCTGCCGCTGAATGTAGCCGTCGTATTTGAGGGCGATTTCCACCTGCTCAACCACTTCGGAATCCAGCGCCTCGTTCCGGATTGGTAAGTCCTTGTAGCTGATCTCGGGCCGCTTTAGCAGTTTGGCGAGGGAATCTGACCCTGCGTATGTCCTATCCAGCCGGTCCAGCTCCGTTGCGATCGCGTCCCGCTTGGCCGCCACCTTCTGCCACAACCGCTCCGATAACAGCCTAACGTCCCGGCCGATCTCCGACAGCCGCAGGTCCGCGTTGTCCTGCCGAAGCAGCAGGCGATACTCCGCCCGGCTCGTAAACATCCGATACGGCTCCACAGTGCCCTTGGTCACGAGGTCGTCGATCAACACCCCGATATACGCCTGATCGCGACGCAGCACCACCGGTTCGCGCCCTTGAACACGGCGTGTGGCGTTGATGCCCGCCATGAGACCCTGCGCCCCCGCCTCTTCGTAGCCAGACGTTCCGTTGATCTGGCCGGCCAAAAATAGGTTGCGGCAAACCTTCGTTTCAAGACTCGGAAGCAATTGAGTCGGGAAGGCGAAATCATATTCCACTGCGTAGGCAGGGCGCATTATTTCCGCCTGTTCGCAGCCGACGATGCTGCGAACCATCTCATATTGGACCTCGAACGGCAGACAGGTCGAAAAGCCGTTCACGTAAATCTCATCCGTCGCGATGCCTTCCGGCTCCAGGAATATCTGTTGCCGTTCTTTCTCAGGGAATTTGACGATCTTGTCCTCGATGCTCGGACAATACCGGGGTCCAACCCCTTCGATGACCCCGGAATACATGGGCGACTTGTGGATGTTGGCCCGGATAATTTCGGCCGTTCTCTCTGTGGTCCAGGTAATGTGACACGGCAGTTGGCCGCCGGCTTGGGCGAGGATGGAGCCTGGCGGAAACGCGGGATGCTCTTGAGATGTCCTAGGCTCTGACCTTCCGCGCTCCCGTTCCATGTGGAACAATTCATCCGCCCGCAGGTCATCCTTCCAGTAGCTGAACCACGGCACCGGCTCATCACCGGGCTGCACGTCCATCTTGCTGAAATCAATGGAACTCTTGACCAGCCGTGGCGGGGTGCCGGTTTTCAGACGGCCCAGTTCCAAGCCAACTTCTTTCAGCGAAGCCGATAATCCCATTGCCGCAGCTTCACCAGCGCGGCCACCGGATTGTTGATTTGAGCCGACATGCATTAATCCGCGCAGGAATGTTCCCGTGGTGATGACTACCGCCTTCCCGAGATATTGCACCTCCAGTGTCGTTTCCACTCCCCGCACCTCACCGTCCTGATGCAGCAGCTTCACGGTCTGGCCCTGCTTGCAGTCAAGGTTGGGTTGACGCTCACATAACCACTTGAGCCGGAACTGGTAAGCCTTCTTGTCGCACTGCGCACGAGGGGCTCGGACGCTGGGACCTTTTTTTGCGTTCAGCATCCGAAACTGCAATCCAGTCATGTCTGTGTTTCGCCCCATCTCGCCGCCCAGAGCGTCGATTTCGCGGGTCAGATGTCCTTTCGCGAGTCCGCCGATGGCTGGATTGCAGGACATCTGGCCTATCGTATCCAGATTGATGGTGAGCAGCAGCGTCTGTGCTCCCATGCGAGCGGCTGCCAATGCGGCCTCTACTCCCGCATGACCCGCTCCGACAACAATCACGTCGTATAATTTGGGGTAGGTAAATGCCATGTAAGCAAATTAGTTGGCTATAATAGTTTTGCAAAATGCTTTCTATAAACCACTTACAACAATTTCAGGTTTGAAAAAGAATTGATCGGTCTGCGCTATCTGGCAGTTGTGCCGCAACTCTGGTGTTCAAGGCAATAAAACGGTTCGGCAGCAATCAAATCCTGAACAAGGGTGGTAGCCAAACGGATTTGAAGTGCTGCTGCCCAAACGACCTAATAGTCAATAAAGTAAAAGGTCAGCGACGGCTCCGATGTCCAAGGGAGCGGGAGCTTATGGCTTTTCCACCGCCAGGAGCTCGATTTCGAAAACCAGCACTTCGTTGGGTCCGATGCTTGAACTGCCACGCTCACCGTAGGCCAGATAGTGAGGAATGAAGAGTTCCCATTTGCTGCCCTCCTTCATCAGCAACAATGCCTCTGTCCAGCCCTTGATGACGCCAGTGACGGCAAACTCGAGGGGGAGGTTTTTTTCGTAGGAACTGTCGAAAACGCCCGCAATTTGAAGAGTTTTCTTGTCCACCAAGCGTCCGGTGTAGTGGACGCGCACCTTGTCCTTCTCCGTCGGCTGCTTGCCGGTGCCAGCCTTGAGGACACGATATTGCAATCCGCTGGGGCGCTCGACGACGTCAGGCTGCTGCCTGTTCTTGGCGAGGAATTCCTTCCCCTTCTTCAGATTGGTCTCGGGGATGTTCAGGTCCACCGTCGGGGGAATGAGGTTCGACGGCGGGCGATTCGTGCCGGCTTGTGACACCTGCGTGCCGGGGACGGTCGCGAGAAGCCACGGTGCGTTCTTGGGCACGGGCAGACTAAGAGCCGTGAGCAATTGCAGACGAAGTTGAGGGTTCCATCCCTCGCCAGCCGGTGCATTGATGAGGCGGTCGAGCGCATCCTGGCGGAGCTTGGGCAAGGGTGGCAGGTCCACGCGGTCACGGTCGGAGCGCTCCACACGCTTTGCATAGCCATCAAAAATCTGCTGGATGAGCCGCAGATACCCCTGCGCGCGGTCATCTTCGCCGATGGCCAGCTCATAAAAATGCCGTGTGAACATGCCTTCAATGGCGCTCTGCACCTTGTCTTTTCCGAGATCCATCAGCTCCTTGTAACGCTCCAGCACGAAGTCGGTCACGGTCTGGCCGGGTCTTGTGTAGCGGTTGGGGTATTTCTTGGCGAGGTAGTCGTGCCACCGCGCCGCGTCCCTCTCGCGGTTGTGGGTGTAGAAATCGGTGATGACCTGCTTGAGGAAATTCGCGTGGGCGGTTCCGATGTTGTCGGCATTTGCGGGATCGTTGATCAGCATCTGCTCGTAGCCTTCGTTCGCCACAGGGATTGCTGCGAGGTTCGGGCCAAACTCGTAATACTTATCCACCGGGTTGTAAATGAGCCGTCCACGCTGGGCGGCAAGCTGCATGGACTGGTAAATCACGCGGCGCAGGGTGATCAGCTGCTCCGGCTTCGAATTCTTGAGGCCGAGGGAGGCCCAGTAAATCGCATGTGTCTCCGGCAGACGCCACTCCAGCGGGCCGTATTTCTGGTCCACTTCGCGCGCCAGCTTGGGATCCATCTTGTATTTCTCACGGAGAACCTTCGCGCGCCGCTTTGCGTCGTCCGTCTGGGGGTTGATCATCTCCTCCCAGTTTGGCCTGAACTGATTGCCGAAGACCTCGGTCATCTGCCGCGCCCATTCGCGTTTGTAGTTCATGTGGGCGTTGTCGAGGTTTCCGCCCATCTTGTGCTGGAAGTGCCAGGCCAGCTCGCGGTAGATGAGGGTCTCGTTCGGATTGTATTTCAACGCCTCGTCGCGCAGCAGCTCGATGCCGCGGTTCACCCAGAACCAGCGGTCATTGTTGTCGGGGAATTTGACCGAGATGTTGTAGGAGAGGTTCCATGCCTGATGCACCCACACGGCGACAAAGTGCGGCTGCAGCTTCGTGATCCAGTCGGAGAGCTGGACCATCTCGAAGTATTTCTCGTCGACCTGAAGGTCGTTGAGCCGGATCCAGAGGACGTTGGAAATCAGCCCGCGGAAGCCGCCCAGCGCGACGGCGGTGAAGGCCATCACCGGCGGCATGCTCTCGGTCGCCTCGACGCGCGTGAGCTTGAGCCTGCTGCGCTCGGCCGTCAGCTCACGCTGCGCAAGGTTGACGCCGAAAAGCAGCGCCACGGCGAGCAGGGACAGCAGTGGTTTGAAAAAACGACGGTCCCTCATGTCAGCCCTTGCCCTGCGCTGTGGCGAGTTCGCGCCGGTTGAAAATGAGCATGCCGCCGATCGCGAACACGCCGCCGACCAGACCCCAGACGTTCACAAACGCGAGTGCGAGCGTCTTCCACGACACGCTGCGACCCGTGCTGAGCGAGTCTATCGGCGAGAACGAATTGACAAGCGTGAGCACGTCGCTTGTCAGCTTGAAGGCCGGCACCATGATGAAGTCCAGTGCGCCGAGCATGCCTTCCTTCGCCCCGGTGTCGTGGTTGGTGCCGCCGAACGTGCCGTCCTTCACCACCGTGGCGACCGTGCCGCTGCTCATGCCCACGATCAGCACCATGATGGAGAAAAAGGCCGCGACCGGGAACGACAGGTAGGATGCGCCTGCCAGGCCGATGGCCGCCAGCAAGCCCAGCCAGATGAAAATGATGGTCACCCCGCGGGCGAAGTTAAGCCCGAACGTGCCCTCGTGATAGAGCACCTCCAGGCCCTCCTCGATGTCGAAGAGCAACGCGACCTGGTTGGGGTTTCCGACTGAAATGTAGAGCTTGCCGTCCTTGTCCACCATGTCCCTGTAGCGTCCGTTTTTGACAGGCTCGGTGACGGGATTTCCCTTTTCATCAAGCAGGTTGATGCCGAACTCGTGGAAAGTGTCCGGGGTGAGCGGACGGGTGATGCGAATGCGCTTGAGTGAATCCGGCGGGCCGATCTCCCAGATCGTGCCGTAGGTTTCGCCCTTCGGGGTGAATTGCGCCGACTGGAATTTGACGCGGAGATAGACGGGCGTGTTCGCGAGCCGGCCACGGGCGAGCCCGGTGTCGATGACCCAAGTCCGGGCCGCGCGGGGTGGCACGGCCTGATACTGGGACTTGATGAATTCCCGGACATTCTTCCGCACGGTGGCCAGGTCCGCTCCATTGGCGATTGCGCCGATTTCCTTGATGCGCTCCTTCACGATCCTCTCCACCTCGGAGTCAAAGTCAGGCGGCACCTCCCTGAAGGACCCGCGGGCGATGAGCAGCTCGTTCTTCAGGATCGCCTGCTGTTTGTCCGGCAGGCTTGTCGCACGCCATTGGATCAGGATGAAAATGGCCAGGCCCGAAAGGCCGAGAAGCGCGAGGTTCAGCCCCATGATGCCCAGCCATTTTCCAAGCCATATCTGCCAGCGGGGAATGGGCTTCACCACCACCATCTGCATCGAGCAATCCTCCACATCACGCGCCAGCGTGCCGGTGGCCAGCCAGAGCGTGACCAGACCGAGGATGGCCGTGACCGCGCTGAGACAGTAGGTGATGACGATCTGCACCAGGCCGCGTGCGGTGCCGTCATGCTTGAGCACAAGCGGGAGGCCGACGACGACGATGACGAGGAGCACCGCCAGCACGGGCACAAGGCGGTAGCGCACGACGGCCTTGATGGTGAGCCGGGCGACGGCGAGCAACTGCTGCCACGCCGGCGGCACGCGGAGGACAACCGGGGCCGTGCCGGTGCGCCACTCCAATGGGATCGCCTCGCCAACGGCCTTGAATTTCGCAATCGCATCCGCGCACGAGGTTGCGGGAACGAGCCCCTGATAGAGAAAGCCCCGCTCCTGAAGTTTCCGCGTGAGGAAATCGTTAGCCCGCGAGCCAAACCACACCTGCAATCCCGCGCCGATCACGACCAGCAGCGCCGGATCCGTGGCAATCAGCCTCGTCGCGACCAGAACCAGAACGGCATGAACTGCCAGCAACGCGATTCCCGGAATCCACATCTGCTGCACGAGC
>Ga0172379_10007349_pt1 | contig 14330 bp, 16 predicted proteins | sample GrowelOW334metaG_FD_119756 | JGI IMG/M metagenome (GOLD analysis project Ga0172379, IMG submission 119756) | Groundwater microbial communities from an aquifer near a municipal landfill in Southern Ontario, Canada - Groundwater well OW334 metaG | ecosystem: Environmental > Aquatic > Deep... | reverse complement strand
TTGATCAACAACAAACCAAGAAAGATTTTAGGTTATCGCTCCGCCTTGGAGGTGGCGGAGAAGGCTGGTATATTAACAGGATTAAAAGTGGGAGTGTCCTAATTCTGGGATGAATTTAGGGTTCTTAGTCTTTTTATAGTATAGAATAAACGACATGCAAAGTCAATACTTGACCAAATACAAACTGCCTGACGGACCTGGAATCTACCGCTTCCTCAAAGGGCGTCACATACTATATATAGGTAAAGCGACCTCACTCAAAGACCGGGTGCGGAGCTATTTTGCTGGCGACCTGGGTGACACTCGTGGCCCCATGCTCGTTAAAATGCTGGCTGAGGCCGATAATCTGACTTGGGAGTCAACTAACTCAGTACTGGAAGCGCTAATTCTGGAATCGGCGCTGATTAAAAAACATCAGCCGAAATACAATTCTCGGGAGAAAGATGACAAAAGCTACAATTATATTGTCATCACCAAAGAAAAGTGGCCCCGAGTCCTAATCGTCCGTGGCCGCGACTTACTTAATCTTAATACAGATAAAAATGTTCGACATCGGATGTCGAACATCAAATACAATATACTAAATACTACATACACATCTTACGGTCCATTTCCGGCTGGTAAGGAATTGAAGGTGGCTTTAAATTTAATCAGAAAGATTTTTCCCTTTCGCGATGGATGCTTGCCCTACGAAGTTTTACCGTCCCGCCGAACTTTTGTTGTAAAAAAAGTTCAAGGGTCGAGCAAAACTTTTGAGGGCTTGCCCTACGAAGGCGATAAGTCAGAAAAACCTCGTGGTTGTTTCAATCGTCAGCTCGGCCTTTGCCCCGGTGTTTGTACGGGAGAAATTACAGCTCGTGATTATGGTAAAATCATTGTTCGTTTAAAAATGTTTTTTTCTGGCCAAGTGACTGGTTTGCGAGCCAAGTTGGAAAAGGAAATGAAAACCTATGCTCAAAAACAAGAATTTGAGCAGGCTGGGGAGATAAAAAAAGAACTTTTTGCTCTCAATCATATCCAAGATGTAGCCTTAATTGGTAACGAGAAAAAGCCTGGAATCAGTAGTATTTGTTTTGAAGCCTACGATATTGCTCACCTGTCTGGTGCTGATACGGTCGGGGCGATGACTGTTTGGCAAGACGGCGAATTAAAGCCGGCTAATTATCGGAAATTTAAAATTAAACGACTGAAAAAAGGCGAGGTAGATGATCTAAAAAATTTGGCCGAAATCCTCGAACGCCGTTTGGCTCATCCTGAATGGTCCGAGCCTGATGTGGTAGTGGTAGATGGCGATGAGAGAATTCGTCAGGTGGCTATAAAAATTATTGAGTCGGCTGGTTTTCGAGCCAAAGTAATTGCGGTGACAAAAAACAAACAACATAAAGCTGAAAAATTGCTGGGCGATAGTGCTATTGTTCGTGACTACCACCGAGCGATTGTGGCGGTCAATGCCGAGGCTCATCGTTTCGCTATTGCTTTTCATCGTCAGAAAAGAGCAAAAAACTTCAGAAAAATCTAGCTTACTATTGGTGGTGGTGTTATAATTTAAACAATGTCTTTCGAGACGATATTAAACTCGGGGGTGATTTCTATTTTCATACCATTTTTTTTGGTGGCTGTCGGTTTTCTTTTTGGTTGGTGGTTTCAAAGACAGAAAAGTCATGTTTCGGCTCTCATCCACGAAGCCAAGTTTAAAGCTGGGCAGATTGATAAATTAGAAAAAGCCAACAAAGATTTAGCGGCCACGACCAGAGCTCTCTCATCCAAAGAATTTGAGTTGATCAATGCCAATCGTCGCTTGCGTGATCTGGAAAATGCTAAAGGTAAATTTGTCTCAGTGACTACTCATCAGCTTCGCACCCCTTTGGCTGGCATCAAATGGACTTTTGATATGCTTCAAAAAGAGCAATTGGGCCCGATCAGCCCCGATCAGAGGCAGTTTATTGATAAAGGGGTGGTCAGCACTCAAAAAATGATCCAAATAGTCAACGATCTCCTACATATCAATCTCAGCGAAGACACGAGTGCCGATACTTTGACGATAGAGCCGGTGGATATTTCTGCTTTGGTGGAGGAAGTGGCGGCCGAATTTTTCTCACCCGCCGAGAGTAAAAAAATCAATCTGACTGTTTCCAAGCCAGCGGGGGCCCTACCCCCAGTGATGGCTGATCGAGGAAAAATAAAAATGTCTTTGGAAAACCTAGTTGATAATGCTATTAAATATACTCCCAAGGCTGGCCAAGTGACAGTGACGGTGGACGATAAAAATCTCAACTCTGCCAATCCGACCATGGAGTTGTCTGTCAGAGATAGTGGCATTGGCATTAGTAAAGCCGACCAACACAAAATTTTCCAAAAGTTTTTTCGCTCTACGGGGGCAGTAGCAGTGGAACCAGATGGTTCTGGTCTAGGGCTATACATAGTCAAAGATATTATTGAAAAGCATCAAGGCTCGATCTGGTTTGAGAGTGAGACTGGTCAGGGGACAACTTTTTACCTATCCCTACCCTTGAAACAAAAATAGTATATAATTTACCCCATGGAATAGCGAAGCTAATTTGCAAAGCAAATTTATTCCATCGGGGTGAATCACATTTGGCTAAGATGGAACTTACCTTTAAAAAGGTTTATAATGAGGAAAGGTCAAATCTTACTTAATAGGGTGAATCACATAGGTTATTTAAGTTTATTTATTACTTATTATTTATTATAGAATAGAGTTATGGCAAAAAAAGTTTTTATAGTTGAGGATGACGAATTTCTCCGCTCTCTGACCGTCAAACGTCTAGAAAAGGAGGGTTACGGAGTGGCCGTCTCGCCTGATGGTGAGGGTGCCATGGATGGTATCTTAAAAGAAAAACCCGACATTATTCTCTTGGATCTACTTTTGCCTGGTTTAAACGGCTACGAAGTCTTGCAAAAGATTCGCGACAATGACAGCACCAAAGCTCTGCCTGTGATTGTTTTTTCTAATCTCGGTCAGCGCGAAGATATTGAGAAGGCTAAAGCGATCGGTGTTAGTGATTTTCTTATTAAAGCCAACTTTACGCTCGATGATGTGGTGATAAAAGTGGAGAATTTGCTTAAATAATACTAATCTTTAATTATGCTTCGAGTCGGTGTTATCCGTGGTGGTATTGGTCATGAATACGAGGTCTCTCTCAAGACTGGTTCTTCGGTATTGAAACATTTAGATAAAAATAAATATCAAACGAGAGATATCCTGATCGACAAGACTGGCCAATGGCATTTTGATGGTGTTCCACTCGATCCGACCCTCTTGCCAGATATCATTGATGTGGCCCTGATTGCTCTCCATGGTGAATATGGAGAAGATGGTCAGGTTCAAAACTTACTCGATCGCCTAAAGGTTCCCTACACCGGTTCTGGTCATGTGGCGTCATCTCTCGGTATGAACAAGGTGCTGTCAAAAGAATTAGTCGTAAAAGCGGGGATTAAAACTCCTCTGGGTATAGAGATAAAAGAAGGAGACGATTATCACGAATCAGCCAAAAAAACTTTCAGTAAAATTTCTCCGCCCTGGGTCGTCAAACCTGTCGATCGCGGTTCTTCGGTCGGGCTATATTTAGCTAAAAATATTGATGAATTGATCGAAGCGATAGACAAGAGTTTTGAATTTACCGACAAGGTTCTAATCGAAGAATATATCAAGGGTCGGGAAGGGACCTGTGGGGTGGTAGAAGACCTGCGAGGACAAGAAATTTACCCACTATTCCCAATCGAAATCATTCCACCCAAAGGAGAGAAAATTTGGGGCTACGCTGATAAATATAGCGGTGAGACTACCGAAGTTTGCCCTGCCAACTTTACCGACGAGCAGAAAAAAAATATCCAAGAGATGGCCGTGACTGTTCATCAAGTTTTGGGGTTATGTCATTATTCCCAAACCGACTTTATTATTTCGCCTCGGGGGATTTATTTTCTCGAAACCAATACTTTACCAGGTTTAACCGATACCTCGCTTTTACCGAAAGCTCTAGCGGCGGCGGGTATCAAATATCCGGACTTTTTGGACCATCTCATCAAACTGGCTTTAAAACGTCATTAGGATTACAAGAATAATTTTTTTAATATGGAAAACGAAATAGTTTTAAAAGCCCAAATGTTGCCAGTTTGGCGAACAACCAAAAACGCTTTCAGATATTATCAGAAGCGGTTCAAATTAATTAGCGGTATTGTGGCTCTGCCTATAACTTTTTATTTAGTGGCGACAATCTTGCATTCTTTTTCAGCTACTTACTTCTGGGGTGGGCCACTATTTTTCCTTGGCTTTGTGGCAGCTATATTTTCTACTCTGGCGATCTATCAAGCCATGATTGAGGGGGCCGAACAAGAAATCTGGGCTTGTTATAAAAAAGGCACCAAAAAACTCTTTAGTTTTTTGTGGTTGGCTATTTTGATGGCAGTTATTATCCTCGGAGGTATTATCCTCGGGGTTATCCCAGGAATTATTTTATCAGTTTGGTTAGCGATGTCTGCGATTATTTTGTTTGCCGAAGATGAAAAGGGCCTGCGGGCTTTGATAAAGAGCCGTAATTATGTTCGAGATTATTGGTGGCCGATTTTTGGACGCAGTCTATTTCTGAGTTTATTGATGGTAGCCGTTTCTTTTATTACCATGGCAATTTTTGGCCTGATGTCTAGTGAAAATCCGGCTGATTTTAGTCGTAATATTGCTAGTGAATGGGCTAATTTTTTCCGACTAATTATTGTTTTTATTTTTGTTTTACCTTTCCAAATCTCTTTTATCTATAGTCTTTATTTACAGTTAAAGAAAATAAAAGCTGACGATTCCTCGGTCGAGGTGATGTCTCGTCGAACTAAAAATTGGTTTGTGGGTCTGGGAATTTTTGGGGTAGTTGCTCCTCTGGTGATGATAATGTTGGTTGCCACCTTTGCTATGGGGGGAGTTTTTGGCTTCTTATTGCAAGACGTCAACGTCAATGGACCAGTCAAAGCCTGGCTTTATAATCGGGGCTTGATTGAAAATAATAATACTTTGATTGATAAGACCGATACCATGCTGAGAGATGATGAGGCGGTGTCAGCTCAGTAAATTAAAGCTAAAACTAAAAAACCACCCATGGGTGGTTTTTTTAGTTGCTATCTTTTTTGGGTGGGTTGAGATGCTTTTTATAGACCGCAAAGGGAAAATAAACGGCAAAACAAACATTGTTGCGAAAATCTTCAAAGGACATGATTGACTGGACTAAGCTATTAAATTGATGTTGTGATATTAGCACCCCCGATCAGAATTTTCAAGGGCTATGTGGACCGTAGCGGGATCGAACCGCTTACCTCCTGCTTGCAAAGCAGGCGCTCTACCAAGTGAGCTAACGGCCCCTTCTCTGTGACCCCAGTAGTAGAGCAGAGCTCACTACAGGGTAAACCTTACGAATGCCTGCCCTCTTAAATTTGGGCAGTGTGGTCATTACAGGATTCGAACCTGTGACCTCACCGATGTGAACGGTGCGCTCTAACCAACTGAGCTAAATGACCAAATTTATTAGGGTGAAAATCGTACAAGCTCCCTGCCCATGCCGAATCGCGAAGCGTATTCTGGCGGGTAACCAGCTGAGCTAAGGATGCAAATTGTCTTTGTATTTCATTTGTAAATCTAACAAATTATGGGTCTATTATCAAATATATAGGAGTAGGAGTAAATACAATTGAATAGCTTGGTGTACTTGGACATTGTATATCTCTTTGGTACAATTAGATAATGAAATCGCGTTTTAGTAATCTTAAGCCAGAAGTAATTTCTCTTCGAACTCAAGGAAAAAGCTACGGGGAAATCCGTAAAGTTTTAAATGTAGATATTCCGCAGAGTACCTTATCTTGCTGGTGCAAAAATATTTTGTTATCTAGGGCTCAGCAATCTCGAATCAAGGTTTTAGTTGCCCAAGGATCAAAAAAGGCTCGCGCTACCGCCTTAGTTGTAAATAGGGCAAGAAGAGAAGCTTACCTTAGGGCAGTAAAAAATCGCGTTCTTTATCTTTCTAAAAAATTAGAAGATAGAGATGTTGCTAAAATAGCCCTAGCAATGCTCTATCTTGGTGAAGGGTCAAAAAGAGGTGGTGCTATTATGTTCGGAAATTCAGACCAAGCTGTTATAAAGTTGTTCTTGAAATTATTAAGATATTGTTATAATATAGACGAGTCTAAATTTCGGTGCACTGTCCAGTGTCGATCTGATCAGAATGTTGAAGAATTGGAGATATTCTGGTCTAAGTTCACTAACATTTCTAGGGATTTGTTTTACAGGCCTCAGATTGACAAAAGAACAATTGGTTCTGTCACTAAAAAGGTAGACTACAGGGGAGTTTGTAGAATAGATTATTTTTCTGCAGATATTTTTATAGAGTTGATGCAGGTGATAAAAGTTTTTGAAGAATAAATGAGGGCCGTTAGCTCAGCTGGTAGAGCGCTGCTATGGCATAGCAGAGGTCAGCGGTTCGATCCCGCTACGGTCCACAAATGAGGATATTTATAATTTGTAGTAAAAGGTTTTATAATCAGATTCCTGAAGTTAGACAAAAATTGGAGTCATCTGGTCATACGATAACCTTACCAAATTGTTTTGATGATCCAGCGACCGAAGATCGTTACCGAAATATTAGTGCCGAAGAACACTCAAAATGGAAAGCTGGGATGTTAAAACATTCCACCGATATTATTGCCAATAATGATGCAGTTTTGGTGCTAAATTTTGACAAAGGCGAGATTAAAAATTACATTGGTGGAGCGACTTTTTTGGAAATGTATGATGCATTTCGTCTTGATAAAAAGATTTTTATGTTCAACAATATTCCAGAGGGTATTTTAACTGATGAGATTATTGGTTTTAATCCAATTATTATTAATGGTGATTTAAAAAAGATAATTTAATTCACCCTATTAAGTAAGACTTTAAATTTTTACTTATTCGTGTATTATATTTGAGTTGCTTTATAAAAATTATTGGTAAGTAGTTTTCGGTTTCTTAAAAATTTAAAGTCTAGATTTGACCAGCCAAAGCGTGAGTTTGTCGAATTCGCGCGCCATCGTTGATATTCTGCTATAAAACGATACTTTTAAAAATAAGGTCAAATCTTACTTAACTGGGTAAATGTTCAAAGAATTTTTTCTCAAGCAAATGTTAAAGTCCAAGGGGGTGCCGGCAGATCAGGTTGATTTCTTTTTGGAATTGATTCAGAAAAATCCGGAATTGTTTCAAAAAATTGCCAGCGAAGTCGAGCACAAGATGAAAAGCGAGGGCAAAAGCGAAATGGTCGCCGCTCAGGAAGTGATGACGAAATATCGCGCCGAATTGTCCAAACTGGCCCAAAAATAGATACAAAACCCCCCCCGCCGACTGTCGGCGCGGGGGGGTTAGTTTTATTTACCAGCCCCAGGTCATAGTTTCTTTTAGTTTGGTCCAATTGCGTTTAAACCAGCCCGCCGGTTTTTCTGCTGGTTTTTGGGCAAAAGGTGGCTGGTAATTGATTTTTGAGGTGATGTGGGGGATAGGGATAATGGGTGGTTTGGCCTTGGCTAATTCTTCGGCCTGAGCCAAGTCACCGATTTCTGCTTTTATTTTTTCCACTCGATTTTGGTAAGCTTTTTTGTTTAATTCTTCAATCAGAGGACTTTCCTTCTTTTTGATTTCTGGTGTTTCAGTTTTGAGTTCAATCGGAGCGTAAAATTGATCTTTTTTTATTTTTTCTTCTTCTTTGGCTAAAGCCTGGCGTCTTTTTATAATTCGTTGTCGCTGATCTACTTCGTGATGCCAATCAGAAAAAGGGAGAACCTCCTCTTTTTTGGGTTCTTCTTTAATTCCATTTGCTAGATCGGCCCATTTCCGCCGGCGATCAACTATCTTTTGTTGTCGTTCACCAGCTTTGGCTCTGGCGTCTGCTCGCAATATTTTTTCTCTTTTTTGTTGTTCTGTAAAAAAGCTTTCTTTCATATTTGTATTTTACCATTGGCTAAAAATAAAACCAAACTTAGCCTGGTTTCCTTTTTATCAGTTTTCAGTTAAAATCGCTCTATGTCTCTATCTATCGGTATTGTCGGTCTGCCAAACGTCGGGAAATCGACGCTTTTTAATGCTTTGACCCAAAAAGGGGTGCCAGCGGAAAACTATCCTTTTTGTACTATCGACCCAGCGGTCGGAATCGTGGCGGTACCAGATGAACGGGTGGATTTTCTGGCCCATTTTTCTAAATCAGCTAAAAAGATTCCAGCAGTGATCGAATTTGTCGATATCGCTGGTTTGGTCAAAGGTGCTTCCGAGGGTGAGGGTTTGGGCAACAAATTTCTCGCTCATATTCGAGAAGTGGACGCTATCGCCGAAGTGGTCCGTATCTACGAAGATTCTAATATTACTCACGTCTCAAATCGGATCGACCCGATTGATGATATCGAGACAATTAACTTGGAGTTGATTTTGGCTGATCTGCAGACGGTAGCTAAAAGACTGTCTAATTTAGCCCATGATGCCCGCCGAGGCGACAAACCGGCTCAGGCAGAGGAAGCCCTGCTCCAGCGCGTAGAAGCCACTCTCAAGGCCGGTAAATTGGCTAGTAGCCTCGATTTAAAGGAAGAAGAAGTAAAAACTGTCAAAGGTTTACAGCTTTTGTCGTCGAAGCCGATTTTGTATGTTTTGAACAAGAAAAATGGGGCGGGGACTGTCGATATTGCCCCACTGACCGATTATTTGAAAAAATTGGGTGCCAATTGGGTGGTCGTCGATGCTAAAATCGAAGGGGAGTTGTCTGAGCTCGAACAAGCTGATCGTCAGGAATTTAAAAAAGAATTGGGAGTCGAAGATGATGGCATCAACGACCTGATCAAAGAAAGCTATAAAATGCTCGGTCTAATCACCTATCTCACGACTGGTGAGGATGAGACGCGAGCTTGGACGATTAAAAAAGGTTGGACCGCACCAGAAGCAGGCACAGCGATCCACACTGATTTTAAAGATAAATTTATCCGCGCCGAAGTGGTCGCCTATGATGACCTAGTCTCCGCCGGTTCCTATGCTACCGCCCGCGAGAAGGGTTTGGTCAGGACTGAAGGTAAAGAATATATCGTCAAAGACGGAGACGTTATTGAGTTTAAAATTTAAACAAGAAAAAACCGCAAGAATAACGTTTGGGTGGTGTGTACAAGACTGTTCGCTCGCCACTACTAAGTCCCCAAACTCTTGCGGTAGCTGATTCGCGTCGCTCTTTGCAGAGAAGTAGAAAGATTAGCCAGTTCTCTCTACAAATACGATAATACTAACACCCTTTTGAGAAAAGGGAATACCCGAGTGCTTTATTGTTGTTGTTTGTCACCAATTCCGACCTGTGATAAAATACAATAACTTATGAAAAAATTCTTGGGGAGATTCAAATATTATTTGATCGGGGTATTGGTCGTTGGGGTATTGTTTGGAGTTTATTACACCTTCTTTGCCCAGAAAGGCAATAATCAAGAAAGCCTAGTCGTCAAAAAGGCCGATTTTGTTCAAACGGTGACGATTGCCGGTAAAGTGATTCCAGCTCAAAGTGTGGAGTTGGGTTTTAATCGTGGCGGTAAAGTCTCCAATGTTTTGGTGACAGAAGGGCAGAGAGTAGTCGAAGGGCAGACTATTGCCCAACTGGATGCTCGCGAAGCAGAGTTGGCTCTAAACAGTGCTCGTTTGGATTTGAATAAAATGATAGAAAGCGGCCAGGCTGGTAATTTTTCTGGTGCCGTTAAAAATTATGAAGATAGTCTAGTCAATATAAATAAGACTTTTTTTGATACCCCAGATATTATTAATGGTCTGGAAGATATTCTGGTCAACTACCAGCTCTCACTTTATAAGAATAATTTACCAAACGATATCGCTAGAAAAAATCTGGAAGTAGCGACTGCGAGTTTTTATAAAAATATCAAGATTTATAAAACAACCCTGGCACATTATCAGGGTCTACGGCGTCCGCTCCCTAATGATACCATTGCCTCTCTCAACGAAGAGGTCTACTCAATGCTTCAAGGTCTGTCCCAGATGATGAAAGATGCTGAAACCTATATCAGTTATGTTTATGATATTTCCGAGGTTTCTGGTCGGACCGCCGAAATGTCTGCCGATCGCAGTCAGATTAGCGCTTGGTTACAAACAATCAATAGTGATTTAGCTCTCGTTGGCGGCAGTCGAGAGACTTTAAAAGTTTCAACCTTAGATATTGAAGGTCAAAAATTGACTGTTGATCAACGAGCGAATGATTATGCTCAATATTTCCTTCGGGCACCATTTTCTGGTTTAGTTACTCGAGTTGATATCAAAACGGGTGAAATCGTCTCGGCTGGAAAGATTGGAATAATGATGATTAATGATGACCTGTTCCAGATCGAGAGTTATGTGCCAGAGGTTAGCATTGCTGGTCTCAAAGTTGGCAATCCGGCTTTGGTCACTCTCGACGCTTATGGTCCGGAAGTATTTTTTGATGCCAAAGTTGTTTTTATTGACCCAGCTGAAACAATCCGTGATGGAGTTTCTACTTACAAAATCAAATTACAATTTACTGCGAAAGATCAGAGGATTAGATCTGGTATGACCTCCAACGTGGTGATTACTTCTGAAAATAAATCTCAGATTATCTCGGTTCCAGCTAGTGCTATTAATGTCACCGCTAGCGGAGAAAAATTTGTTCAAGTGAAAGTTTCTGATAGTTTGATCAAACGAGTCGTGACCCCTGGACTGGTCGGTGCTCTCGGACAAACTGAAATTCTTTCTGGCCTCAAGGAGGGCGAAGTGGTAGTGTTTGATGCCCAAGCTAAATAAGCATGTTTTCTTTTTTGAATTATCGGATTGGTTTCTTCCTAGCAGTTAGGCAGATTAGGCGTTCAAGTATCTGGACCAACGTCTTGATTGTTTTTGTCATGATTTTGACTTTTCTTAATTTGGTCGTCGTCTCTGGTATTTTGGTGGGCTTGATTCAGGGAGCGGTTGATGCTGTTCGCACCCATTATATTAGCGATATCATCATCTCGACACCAGCCAATAAAACTTATATTGAAAATAGCCAAGCCGTCATTGCTGTTTTGAAAAATAATCCCAATATTGAACACTACACCGCTCGTTATTTAACAGGGACAACGATCGAAGGTAGCTATAAAACTCGGATCAAAACAACTGACAAATCTGATGTCGCTTCGGCCTCCTTGACCGGTATCGATCCAGTCGCCGAGGACCAGGTGACCAACATCAAAAAATTTATTGTTGAGGGTTCTTTTATCAATCCGGGCGATTATGATCAGGTGGTTTTAGGGTCTTATTTATTAAAAAAATATATGCCGGTCGACAGCCCTGGTTTTGCGGTTTTGAGCGGAGATATTGGTCCGGGAAGCAAGGTGCGTCTAACTGTCGGTGGTATCCAACACGAAGTGACCGTCAAAGGTATTGTTAAAAGTAAAATTGACGAGATTAACATGAGAGTTTTTATGAACGACTCTCAATTTCGCAGTCTGACTGGCCGAAACGACTTTAATGTTAACGAAATTTCTATTAAATTAAAAAACGGCATTGATCCCATCCAAGTAAAAAATGCTCTGGTTTTAAATGGCGTTAGTCGAGTGGCCAAAGTGCAAACTTTTGATGAGGCTGAGCCAAAGTTTATTAAAGACATGATCGCCACTTTTGCTATTTTGGGTGATTTGATTAGCTCAATTGGCTTAGTAGTGGCTTCGATCACGATTTTTATTGTTATTTTTATTAATGCTATTACTCGAAGAAAATTTATTGGTATTTTAAAAGGTATTGGTGTTTCTGGCCAGGCTATTGAGATTTCTTATGTGCTACAGTCTTTTTTCTATGCCATCACTGGTTCAGTGATCGGTTTGGTTATCGTCTATGGCTTTTTAATGCCTTTTATCAATACTCATCCGATCGATTTCCCTTTTAGTGATGGTATTTTGGTAGCACCACTGTCCTCGACCCTTTTTCGCATTCTCCTTTTGATTTTAGCCACAGTGATTGCTGGCTATATTCCCGCGCGGATGATTGTTCAAAAGAACACTCTCGATTCAATTTTAGGCCGAAATTAATTTTATGATTGAAACAAAAAACCTACAAAGAACATTTGCTAATGGCGAGGTCGAAACCAAAGTTTTGAAGGGGATTGACTTGAGGATTGAATCGGGAGAATTTGTGGCTATCATGGGTCGTTCTGGCGCTGGCAAGAGTACTTTGATGTACCAGATTAGTTTGCTGGACGAGCCAACTGCTGGTGAGATTATTATTGATGGCCACGATACTCACGAGATGTCCGCCGAAGAAAAAACCAAATTTCGCTTAGAAAAATTAGGTTATGTTTTTCAGGACTACGCTCTCATTCCTGAATTGACGGCGGTGGAAAATGTTGTTTTACCACTTTTAATGCAGGGGGTAGAAAAGAGTAAGGCCTATAAGTTGTCTACTACGGCCTTGTCTAAGGTGGGCATGGAGCCCCATCAACATCAGTTGCCGAGTCAGTTGTCTGGCGGTGAACAACAACGAGTCAGTATCGCTCGGGCCATCGCCCATGAGCCAGAGATTCTTTTTGCAGATGAGCCGACGGCCAACCTGGACAACGAATCTTCCCGCGTTATTATGAGTATCTTCTTAGACCTACATCGTGAGGGTCAGACTATTATCATGGTGACTCACGAAGAAGAATACGGTAAAATGGCCGGTAAGACTGTTCGGATAGACGACGGTAAAATTTTATCTATTACTAAAAATAATTAGCAGTTTAATTTAAAAATAACTATATGAAAAATATTCCCATTTTGCGCTGGGCGCTGACTATTGGCATAGTCATTGTCCTCAACCTTTTCTTTTACTATGCGACCAGTCTGGTCTATGTCGAGCCGAAGTATGAAAACTTCTGCGAACAAAAACAGGTAAATATTCAACCAACCAATCAGCAGGCTTGTGTGACGGCTGGTGGTGCTTGGAATGAAAATACTACTGTCAAAGCTGTTCCTGTAAATCCTGGGATGGCCGTTTCTGAACAAACAGAAATCAAAGGCTATTGTGACGGGACATTTACTTGCCAGAAAAAATATCAAGAAGCTCGCGATCTCTATAACCGCAATGTTTTCTTGGTTCTCGTCGTCCTCGGCGTTATTTCGCTCATCGCCGGCTTCTTCTTATCCTTTAATATGGCCGTCTCTCTCGGGTTATCCTTTGGTGGGGTGCTATCATTTATTATCGCCTCAATTCGCTACTGGTCGGCGATGCAGGAGTACTTGCGCGTGACTATCCTCGCACTGGCTCTGGTAGCGCTCATCACTCTGGCCATTAAGAAGTTTCAGGATTAGAGGTTGACTTGCTGTGTTTTTGGTTTACCTTACTAATTAGTTATTGTCCCTAGTTTTGGGTTGTCAAAAAAGGAGGAGCTAAGCCGTGAGGATTTTTGTGCCGTTCAAAGGGGTCTTGGTGCCTATAGAGTTTGAATTGTCGTCAAAGGCGATTTATTTCCGCTCTATGGCGGACAAAGGAGATCCAAGCGAGAGAATTTCCTTGGATGTCTTAGCCTTACTTCATGCCCAAGCAACAGAAGGTCGAAGCCACGATGTGTCGATTACTTCGAATCGTCGCAACATGGAAGAGGGGCCTGATATGGTTGATAGTTTCCGTATCAATCTTAGATCAACCCCTGTTTTTCAAAGAATTTTTCTAGCTCTTGCCAATCGGCGAGAGCTAGAATTTTTTTGTCTAAAATTTCGGCGCGGGAATTAAATAAAATACAGATAGTTTTTTGGCAGTCTATAGAGGATAGTGGTTTTACCAGATCATCAATAAAAATATCAACTTTATTTTTTTTACACACAACCCCCTTGGCTTCATCACTGTCAACAAAAAAAATATTTTTGGCGTCCAATTCCGGCAAATGTTTCGCTAACCATTGGCGACTAAGTTGTCTCCCGTCTTCTTTTTGCCGAGAGACGATAATCACGCGGTGACCAGCTTGGATTATTCTTTTGATGGTTTCGATAGAATTGGGGTGCGGTGGTCGACTAGCAATCGGCATCTCGGTGTAAAGAGCTTTTTTAAGAATTGGATCATGACTAGGAAGACCCATTTTTTTTATCAATTTTTGACGATTGGGGCCATGGTTGACGATAGTATCGTCTAAATCGAAGCCTATTGTTTTTGCGGTTTTATTTGTTATCCTCGGCATAGGGGTTGTTCCTAAATTCATCCCAGAATTAGGACACTCCCACTTTTAATCCTGTTAATATACCAGCCTTCTCCGCCACCTCCAAGGCGGAGCGATAACCTAAAATCTTTCTTGGTTTGTTGTTGATCAAGC
>Ga0172379_10007348_pt1 | contig 14330 bp, 14 predicted proteins | sample GrowelOW334metaG_FD_119756 | JGI IMG/M metagenome (GOLD analysis project Ga0172379, IMG submission 119756) | Groundwater microbial communities from an aquifer near a municipal landfill in Southern Ontario, Canada - Groundwater well OW334 metaG | ecosystem: Environmental > Aquatic > Deep... | reverse complement strand
TTGGCCGCGTCCTGCTTCATCTTCTCCACCTCGTCCTTGCTCAAGCCCGACGACGCCGTGATGGTAATGCTCTGCTCCTTGCTCGTGGCCTTGTCCTTGGCCTTCACGTTCAGGATGCCGTTGGCGTCAATGTCGAACGTCACTTCCACCTGCGGCACGCCGCGTGGGGCTGGCGGGATGCCAGACAGGATGAACCGGCCCAGGGACTTGTTGTCCGTGGCCATGGGGCGCTCCCCTTGCAGGACGTGGATTTCGACGGACGTTTGATTGTCCGCAGCCGTGGAGAACACCTGCGACTTGCTCGTCGGGATGGTGGTGTTGCGCTCTATGAGGGGCGTGGACACGCCACCCAGGGTTTCTAAGCCGAGTGAGAGTGGCGTCACGTCCAGGAGGAGCACATCGCGTACTTCACCTTGCAGCACGCCAGCTTGCACAGCGGCGCCGATGGCAACCACTTCGTCCGGGTTCACACCCAGGTGCGGCTTCTTGCCGAAGAACTTTTCTACTGTGGATAGTACCAACGGCATGCGCGTCATTCCGCCGACCATCACCACTTCGTTAATGTCACTCGGCTTGAGGCCTGCGTCAGCCAAGGCTTTCTTGGTTGGTTCCAGAGTTTGCTCAATCAGGTCACCGACCAGCTGCTCCAACTTTGCGCGGGAGAGTTTGAGTACCAAGTGCTTGGGACCAGACGCATCGGTCGTGATGAACGGCTGGTTGATTTCCGTCTCGGTGGTGGTGGAGAGCTCGTGCTTGGCCTTTTCCGCGCTCTCCTTAAGGCGCTGCAGAGCCATCTGGTCGTTGCCCAGGTCTATGCCCTGGTCTTTCTTGAACTCGTCAATAATCCAGTGGATGATGCGCTGGTCAAAGTCGTCGCCGCCTAGGTGGGTGTCGCCGTTGGTGGCTTTCACTTCCACTGTGTCGTTAGAAACTTCCAGGATGGAGATGTCGAACGTGCCGCCGCCCAGGTCGTACACCGCGATCTTCTCGTCCTTCTTCTTGTTGAACCCGTAGGCGAGCGCCGCAGCCGTGGGCTCGTTGATGATGCGCTTCACCGTAAGGCCGGCAATTTCGCCCGCGTCCTTGGTGGCTTGGCGCTGGCTGTCGTCGAAGTAGGCAGGGACGGTAATGACGGCTTCGGTAATCTTCTCGCCGAGCTTGGCTTCCGCGTCTTCCTTCATCTTCTGCAGGACCAAGGCCGAAATTTCTTGTGGCGCCATTTCCTTGTCGCCCATCTTCACTTTCACGCCTTCTCCCGCTTGGACCACCTTGAACGGAAAGACTTTGACGTCGCGTTGGACTTCTTCGTCGTTCCAGTGCCGGCCAATCAAGCGCTTGATGCTGTAGAGCGTGTTCTCTGGGTTGACCACTGCTTGGCGCTTGGCCACTTGGCCCACCAGGCGCTCGCCGGTTTTGCTAATGGCGACAATGGAAGGCGTGGTGCGATTACCTTCTTTGTTCTCCAGCACCTTTGGCTCACCACCTTCGATGATGGCCATGCAGGAGTTGGTTGTACCGAGGTCGATTCCGAGGATCTTAGACATAGGCGTTGAACTGGTTAGAGGGTAAGGGTTTAGAGGCTAGTTAAGGTATAGAAGGAGGGTGTGGGGGTAGGTAAATGTTATAAGGCTAAGGTATAGAAGCTAGTTATGGTATGGAGGTAGGGTTTAGGTAGAATCCGCCTTTCTTCCAAACCTTCTGACCTAACGAGCATCCAAACCTACGCCTTATAACTCATTCTTCGCCAGCGCGTCGTGGAGTGCCAGGACGTCGTCGCTCTCAATGTCGTGGCTGTCTTTGAACTTCATCACGTCCTGTGCTGTCAGGTCAGTCACCATCCCGCGGAACATCAGGCCTTGGGGCGACATGGTCATGGTGGCCACTGCTGCCAGGCCGCAGTTGCCGCACTTCAGGAAGAGCAGGGTGGTGCCGTTCTCTTCGGCCAGCACTTGGGTCTTGCGGAAGTCGAACAGGTTGCCGCAGTTGGGGCAGTGCCCGTCCAGGCGCAGGCCGTCGTTCTTCCCGTTCTCTTGGCCGAAACTAGGGAGTGCGAATTGGGGCATAATTTGGAATGGGTATGGAAGAAGGGCTGAGGTGTAGAAGCTAGTATGGGTATAGAAGATGGGTATAGGTATTGATGCGAGCTTAGGGTATGGAAGGAGGGATAGAACGAATTTGCCTTCCTTCTAAACCTTACGACCTAACTAGCCTCCAAACCTTCGCCTTACTACTATCTCGCCTTCACCTTAATACTCTTGGGCTTGGCTTCTTCGGCCTTGGGCATGGTGATTTTGAGTATACCCTTGTCAAAGGTGGCGTCAGCTTTGTCACCCACGACGGCCTTAGGCAGGGCAACCACGCGGTTGAAGGCGCCGTAGCGCACTTCTTTGCGGTAGTAGTTCTTCTCGTCCACTTCGCTCTTGTGCTCGTTGGAGCCAGACACGTGCAGGACGTTGTCCTCCACCGTGATTTCCACTTTCTCGGGGTCCACACCGGCGAGCGGCATTTCCACCACGACGTTGTCCTTGTCCTCGTAGATGTCCACGGCTGGGCTGAAGTTCGTCTTCATGATCGGCAGCCAGGCGTCGGCCATCATCCGGTCCATGTCGTCGAACATACTGTTGGCTGGGGTCCACTTAATAATTGCCATATGGTTGTCACCTCCTTTAAGAAAGATTTGAATTATTGATACTGTCTTTACCGAATTGGGTTTGGGTGTCGAGGCTCGTTAGGGTATCGAGGGAGGGTTTTGGGTGAATCCTGACGTCCTTCTATACCGTCTGACGTAACGAGCTTCGATACCTAAACCTTCTTACTCACTCACTTTTACCTTTGCATGTCGTATCACTTTCCCTTGAATTGTGTAGCCCGCACGCACCTCTTCTACTACTACACCTGGTTCAACCCCTTCCTTCTTCTCCTTGCCAGCTGCATCGTGGAATTCTGGATTGAACTTCTCACCAAGCGTCTTGATTGGTTCCACGCCCATGTTCTTCAGCAGGTCCAGGAACTGGCGTTCGATGTGGCTAAACCCCTGCACCCAGTTCTCTTGCTTCTTGTCTTCTGGCACGTGCTTCAGCGCAGTCTGGAAGTTGTCCACGATGGGAAAGAGCTCCAGCAGTAATCCTGCATTCGCGAACTGGACAATCTCCGTCTTCTCCTTCTCCGCGTCGCGCTTGAAGTTAATGTAGTCGGCTTTCGCGCGCTTCCAGCCATCCAAGTATTCTTGGTTCAGCTTCTGTAAATGTTCCAGGTCGAGCTGAATTTTCTGCAGGTCGGCTGGGAGTTGAGACTTTTGTTCGTCTGCCATAGGGGGTTAGATGAGGCCGCGAGTGTAACGGAGCAGGGGGAGGACGCGATCGTAGTCCATGCGCATGGGGCCGAGCAGGGCAATGACGTCATCATCCACGCGCGTGACCACAATGCTGCAGCGTTCGTCTACGGGGTTGTCGCTGCCGACGAGCACTTCCACGTCTTGGCTCGCTTGCTTGTAGAGCTTGGCAATGACGCCATCCAGGTGGTCCACGATGTGGGAGATGTGCTGGACCATGTCATGCGCCTGGAACTCGGGCTGGCTAAAGAGGTTGAAGAGGCCAGTGTAGAAGGTGTCGTCTGGGCCGAAGCTGACAATAGCCGTCTGCTTGCTAGATTCAGCCAGGGTTTTGGCAAGTTGCTTGATGACCTGCTGGCGGTCGTCGGACGCGTCTGAGGCCTTCTGGAGGGCTTCCTGGGCCTTCTTGGGCACGTCCTGCTCCTCTAGAAAACGCTCCAAAAACCACTTCCAACCCTTTTCCGTGGGCACCCGGCCAGCAGAGGTATGGGGGTGAGTCAGGTAGCCTTCCTGCTCCAAATCGGCCATGTCGTTGCGGACGGTCGCGGGCGAGCAGTCCAGGTGAGACTTCTCCAGCAGGTACTTGCTGCCAATAGGTTCGCCCAAGGCAATGTGCTGCCTGACGATGGTGCGGAAGAGTTGTTCCTTGCGGTTTTCCATGGGTTCCTAGAGTTTAGCACTCTTAGCCTCTGAGTGCTAATACTATATCCCCTGCCAAATTGGGCGTCAAGAGACTATTCCCCCTCTCCGGGTTTTCGCGTCGCTCAAACCACCCTCTCCCCATTGGGGAGAGGGAAGGGAGAGGGGTTGCCTCTCCTCCTCGGTTGAAGAATAAAATCATTTTAGCAAACCGGGGTTTGGGGGGCCGAAGGCGGCGCGACCCATCGGGAGCGACCGGGGAAACCACGCACCCTCCAATACGAAATAAAGGTTTTCTAATGAATGGAGTTGTTTCGCCCCCAACGGTCTTTTGGGCCACCTTTTCTGACGCCAGAAAAGGTGGATGACCGTGACTACTCACGAAAACCAACTGACCGTTCGGTCGTTGACTCGTATACCCACAAGATGCCGCTACTCTCAATACCAGTCTCGAAGTTCAACGGGATTGCCGCGTCCCCTCGACAAGCTCGGGGTCCTCGCAATGACGAATACAAAAAGAAGAGCCAGAGCATCGATTGATGTCTGGCCTTTGAAACTGCACAAGGTGCAAATTTTATTTGCTCACATGGGGCGAGCGTCGAGGTTGTATGGTGCGCTGTAAAGTTGCGCGAGCTATACCGCGGCCCCCATCCGACGTGCGGATGGGGGCCATCCTTCACGTGCAACCCCATTGGGGTCTTCGCCTTACCAGGAAGGTGCAGGTTCATTGCGTTGAACGGGTCAGCCTGGTAGGCGGAATGGGTGCCGTTTTCGGCACGCATTGGTGGCAGGAGGAGCCGAAGCTCAACTGCTGCCGGAAATCTCGATTTTTTTCAAAGTGTTCTCTTCAGGTACGCCGAACGGAAAACCGTTTTGACGTACAGGACATACTAGCGCAGGTACGGGAAAATGTCAAGCCCTAGGGGCTGGACGATACTTCCGACGAACTCGTACGTGGTAACGGGTTACCCAAAAACAAACCAGCCCCAAGTACTGAGGCTGGCGGAAAATTGCTAGTTTGTTTAGAGAGGAACCTGGGAGAGGCTCCCAACTTTCCATTGCCGGCTGCCCAAGCGTTCCCGCTTGTGCTGCGAACTGCGGTAGAGCCAGTAGCCGGCTTTGAGGCCCAGCTGGCGAACGGGTTCCTGCACGTCGCCGATGAACGAATCGCCAATGGCGATGCTGGTTTCCGGATTGAACGCGTGGCCAGTGACCTGTTCTACATTCTCTACCAGGCGCTGGTAGTATATCGAATCCGGTTTATCCAGCGGGTCGCCAGTAATGATGCTGGTCGGCGCCAAGCCATACGCTGCCAGTACCCGCGCCACTACCTGCAGCCGTTCCATTTTCAAGCGCCTGGAATATGCTGGATCGTACATCCAGCACTGGCCGTTCCAAGCCAATCGCGCATCAGAACCAGTGAAAATGTGGTACCGAATTCCTTTGGTGTCTAGTCGCCCTAGGAAGTCAGCTACGTCCGGGTACACTGTTGACCGCTGCTCGACTTCTTTCCAGTACATGGTGGCGATTGTGGCAACTTCAGTCGTTGTTAAAGATCTTTGCGTAAGCTTGGCTGCATGCAAGGCGTACAGCTCCCGGGACCAAGGATGCCACTCGCCCCGTCCCTGCAAAACTCGTAACGCACTGCAGAGGGATTCATACCCCGCCTCCCCGCCCCGCACGCTGGACCAGTCGCCGTTTTGCACGCGCTTGGCTTCCAGCACAGTTGTAAACGCCAACCTGAACTGCGCGGCAAAATCAACACCGTACGTTCTTGCCAGCTGTTGAATGGCAGCACCGTGTCCATAGCTAAAGTCAATGAGCGTGTAATCCAGGTCAATGAGAACATCAGTAACCCGCATACTTCCTCCGTATTCTCTGGTTATTTGTATTTCCTGCAACTTAGCTCACCGGTGAACAGGCGTCAAACGAACATTCATACGCTCGTACATTGAACACCGCGTAGATGAACTACACCAATAGTGTAAGAAATGTGGCCAAATTCTGTAGTACAGGATAGACTGGGGGCTATGGCCGAAACCGCTCACCCACCAGGCCAGACGGACGAGGACATCGCGAAACGGGTCCACGCTGGCGACACCGAGGCTTTTGGCGAACTCGTGCAACGCTACGAGGACAAGCTGAAGCGCTACGGGTACCGCTTCCTCTCTAGCCGTGAGCACATTGAAGACATTGTCCAGAACGTGTTCCTCAGCGCCTACGTGAACTTCCGCAGCTTCGACCCCGAGCGCCGGTTCTCGCCCTGGATCTACCGCATCGCCCACAACGCTTTCGTGAACGCGCTGAAACGGCGCGAGCGCGAACCTTTGCCCTTCTTCGATCCCGACGTGCTCTTCCCGCACCCGGTGGCGGCACAGCGTCCAGACCGGGATCTGGAAATGAAGCAGTGGCGGGAGGTGCTCGATATGCTCGTGGAGAAACTCGACGCGAAGTACCGCGAGCCCATTGTCCTCTTCTACTTCCAGGAGCTGGACTACAACGAAATATCCGAAATTCTCCGCTTACCCGTCTCCACGGTGGGCGTGCGCATCAGCCGCGGCAGGCAGAAGCTCACTAAGCTCGCTGCTGAGCACAACCTGAACTTCTCTCCGTAACGAATGCAATGACCATGCGGCAACGCATCCTCCAAGCAATCCATGAGCACCGGCTCACCATGAAGCCACGCTGGCGCATGTTCTTGTCCACGTCGTTCTCGTTCAGTACCGTGGGCGCGCTCGCGCTCCTCTTGCTGTTCCTCGAGAGCTTCCTCATCTACAGCGTCTACCAGAACGGCAGCGCGTTCCTGCTCCGCTCGGGCTGGGCAGGGATCTTGGCTTTCTTCGGTACGCTCCCGTGGCTGCCGATTACCCTGGGCCTAGGTGCAGCCGTGGGGCTTGGCATACTCATCAACCAACGAACACAGACGTACCGGCTCCCGTTCGCGTACACACTCGGTATGGTTATTGCGGTCATTCTCGGTTGCAGCTACGTCATCGCAACCACCACCCTGCACCCTGCGATTGCAGGATTCGTCGAAGCCCATAACACGCCTGTGCTACACCCGTTCTACGATTCGCTCCCAAAAACTGAGGCAAATCAAACAGTCGTTGGCGAGGTACAGGATATCCAGGGCCAGAGCATGACGGTGCAGAACCGCCAAGGCGGCACAGTACGGGTGCAAGTGCAAGCAAGCGAGCGTACTGGAAATTCCAAGAAACTCAACGTGAAGAAAGGCGACGTCGTAGTAGTTATCGAGAAGAAGCAAGAGCAACTGCTGGCGACGAATGCTGCGCCTGCTGCGGACGGGAACGATGACGAGCATGACGATGCCAAGCCAGAGGACGCGGTAGAGTCTGAGTATGTACACATCCTGCCAGAGAAGTACCAACGCGGAGTGCGCAATGATATTGCCGAGAAGTTGAAAGAAATGCGTGAATCAGTGAAAGAGCGAGAAGACGGAGCAGATACCCAGAGCACGGGTGACAAAGACCAAACACTCCTGAAGGAACGGTAAGCGGGCGCAGCCGCGGAGCGCATTGACGGAAACGTACGCACACAATGCGTTCTGTTCTTCTCTACCCTACAACGCACTGAAAGAAACTAATGGGCTAGGTGTACTACTGTTTTGCCTAACCAGCAGTGCGTATGGAAACTTACGTTCTACGACGCATCAGTGGTTCGCTCATCCTCGCGATTGCCTTAGGTCTCTCTACTGAGCAGGCAATTTCGGCTAGCGGGTACAAGAAACTCACGCCGAGCAAGTCTGCCAGCAACGACCGCGACGACCCGTCACCGTACAGCCAGATTACGTAAAATTACCCTCTGACTCGGCGGATTGAAATCTTTTCTTCCTCCCTCTTAGTCAAGGGGGAGAGGCAATAATTTTGACTCCCCTCCTCAGTTGAGGAAGGGGCCGAAGGAGCCTACCCGCCAAAGCTCGGCGAGCGTAAGCTGGGGTTCGAGGGTAGGCTCGGTTCAGAACCTATGGGTTCTTCTGCTCAACGACCAGACGTTCGTACGGTTCCTATTGTCGAATCACGGTACTGCAACCCTTTCTGGCACCAGAAAGGGTTGCACCCAAAGAGTGTTGGGGGCAAAACAACTCCATGCTCTTGGAATGCTCATAGCGTAACTACAATCAGCGTGGTTTTGCCCCCAAACCCCGAACTTCTCAATGTAACTGGTGTTATTCCTAAAGAGAAAAAAGACCATTCATTTTAGAATTCGGGTGCAGGGGGCTTCCCTGAGCTTATCCAACAAATGGAAAAGTCTGCTTCCAGAGTGCGAATGGAAGCCCCCTGCTGGCTTCTTTGGGTACACCCTTTCTTGCCACCAAGAAAGGGTGGTGAATACGTGACTCACCATCATCAACTTGAGAACCATTAGGTCGTTTACCGGTACAAACGAAAGATGCCGGATCGAGCCCGCTCTCGCACCCGAAGTGGTGCGGGGGTCCGGCATGGCACATTGTGGTTACTCGCTACTCTTCCAATGCTTCCGGTGCATGCGTACGTGGTGCTTGATGGCGCGGCCGTAGAGCCAGAGCACGAAGAGCACGACGCCGAGGGTGAGAACGCTAATAGCCGTAACGTTCGCGCGATCGACCAACCGGATGATCTCGCCAATTTGGTCACCCAAGAAGTACCCCAGGCTCACGTACAGTGTTGCCCACACTGCTTGGCCAGCCATCTCGGCTGGTAGGTACTTCCGCCACGGCAATGGCGAAGCGCCGGCGAGCACGTTGAGCGGCGCGGCAATGGTAGCGAAGATGAAGCGCGTGAAGAAAATTGCGAACGCACCGAAGCGGAGGAAGAATTGCTCTGCCCGGTCTAGCGTACCCGCTCTGATGATCCGCGTGCCGAACTTGAGCAGCACCGGCCGGCCGAACTTCCGGCCGACGAAGAAGCCGACGTTATCCCCCACCACTAAGGCGGAGAACACGGTCAGCCACAGCGCGCCCACGGGCATAACCCCTTGGCTGGCCGCGCCGCCGAGCAGCACAATGACAGGCCCCACCGGGACGGACGCCACGAACTCGAACGCTTCGAACGCCACGACGAACCACAGGCCAATGAGGCCGTAGCTCTGGAATGCGCCGTAGATGAATGACGTGTCAGTCATCGGCCCGCACGCGCACCTTCGCCTTTCGCCGCGACGGTACGAACCGTGCCAGCCACCGCCACCCAGGGAGGATGGGCACCGTTGCGGGGTACGCTTGCCGCGCCTGCGTGTACACCTGCTCCACGCGTTGCGCCACGTTGCTCCACCGGTACTGCTCAACCGTTCGTCTCCCCGCTTCCACCATACGCTGCGCCAAGGCTCGATCGAGAATGACCTGCTCCAGTGCGGTTACCATTGATGTCACGTCACCAGGAGTAAAGGTCAACGCTGCGCCGGTACTTTCCAGAACGGTTCGGTAGCCGGTAATGTCCGACGCCACGATCGGCGCGCCCGCGGCCATTGCTTCGATGAGCACGATGCCGAAGCTCTCGCGGCCCGTTGCCGGCGAGCAGTAGACGCTGGCTGACGCGTAGTAGTTTGGTAGCTGCTCGGCTGGTACGCGTCCAGTGAAAATGACGTCACGGCCCACGAGCGAACCGAGCTGCTTCTCGTACACGTGGCGCAGGCTGCCATCGCCAACTGCAATCAGTCGGATTTCGGGAACGCGCTTGCGCAGACGCAGGAACGCTTCCATGAGGTGCGCAAAACCTTTGCGGCTGACGAAGTTGCCAACGAAGAGCATGTTCGGCCGGTCCATGTACTCGGCAATGGGTTTGCCGGCGGCGAAGTGGTCCACGTCCACGCCGTTCGGCACAACGGTGTACTGCCCTTCGGGGAAGTAGCGGCAAATGGTCTCTTGCGCCGCGGCAGACACGACGATGCGCGCGTGCAGCTGCTGCAAGCCCACGGCGACGATTGGCCGGAACACGCCGAGGGCAACGCTCCGGTCGTACTGCGCGTGGAACGTACCAACGTTGACGGTGTTGGAATTCACCAGCGAGAGCTGCGCGAGCATGGGTTGCTCGGGGCCGTGGATATGCAGGACGTCGAACTTCTCCCGCGCGTAAATATCCCGCAGCTGCTTGCCCAGCCCCCAGCCGTACGCCACGTGCGACTGCGAGCCGTTGTTCGGGAAATTGAAAGACTTTCCCACGCGGATGACGTCGGGGCTATTGAACGGGGCATCGGCGTACTCCCCGTACGAGGTGGTGACGACTTTCACCGTGTGCCCGCGCTGCCGCAGGGCGACAGCCAGGTTGTGGATGTGCTCGGGTATGCCACCGACTGCCGGGTAGTAACTCTCGGAAACAATGCCTATTTTCATGCGTTTTATACGAAACGCGAACGCAACCACTGCCAGTACTGTACCACCAACGTCCGCAGGATGCGAGGCGTCGTTAGTCGGGCGGGTGGTTCGGTGTGCACCAGGGACAGGGCGTCGCTTGGGAAGCTGTACTGCCGGATGAGGTAGTCGCGGATGGGCTGGTTGAACGCCTCGGGCCAGATGCGCACGGTGTAGTGCCCCGCGTCGTCCAATATGACGAGCTCGTTGTTCGGCAAGCCGTGCGCCAGCGTCTGGGCGGACTCCAGCAAGCAAGCAGCGTCGGCCATCCCGCCGAGGATGAGCGACGGCGTGGTAATGCTCGGGAGCAACGGTGTGATGTTGTCTTGCACGCCAGACCAAATGCGCGGGCTCCACACCTTATGCCAGAACCCGCCAATGTTCCGGTTCATAATCCAGTTACCCGCCACCCCTATCCACGATCGGTAGCCTTGCGGCCGTTGCCGGAAGCTGGGGTACATGCTCTCGCGGATGTGCGAGGACGACGCGCTCGAGATGACGAAGAGGTGGAGGAGGAAGCGCAGCGAGAGACGGTTGAAGCCGAACCACTCGTAGCTGAGTGTTGGAAAAGTATTCAAGAACACGATGCAGCGCAGCCGGTCTGGCACGAGCGCTGCGGTACGGACGGCAACCATGCCGCCGTAGGAGTACGCGTACAGGCAAACGTCGCGGAGGTGCTCTGCTTCCAGAAACGCAATGAGGTCTTTCGCCATGCGCGCAACGTTGGTTCCCTCGTCGGCGAAGTTCTTCAGCCGGTAGTTCCAGCTAATCACACGGAAACGTTCGGTGAGGAACTGCACCTGCTCGGGAATGAAGTCACCACCGAGCTTGCCTGGGGCAATGCGCTTCTGGCCGGGGAGCAGGATGAGGACCGGCGCAGCAGCCGAAGGTCCAGCAGCATCACCGTACGTCAGTACCTCTCCATCGGGCAGCGTAAAGGTGCGAAGTGTGAACATATTCTTACGCGTCAACTTTCCCCACGAGCAGGTACCACACACGCATGACTAAGCTCTTCTTCCTTCGTTTGTGCCACAGGTGCGCGTACCAAACACCCGCAACCACTACAGCAGCGATTCCAATGCTCAGCAGTGCGTGTTCATGAATCCAGGCGCTCATCGAGAAGGGGTAGTACCCCACCGCAAACCAAATGACCGACCACACCAATTCGCCGAGGAATGCCAGCCAGAAGAACGACAGGAAGGGCATGCGCAAGATACCGGCTGCGTAGTTGACGAACCCGAGGATAGCGCCGAACAAGAATCGGGTGACGAACACCATGCGCTTCCCGCCACCGCGGTTCACGTACGCGTACGCTTGCTGGTAGCCGGGGTCTTGCTCCGAGACGCCCAACCACTTGAGGAACGTGTGACGGTAGCGCCGCGCCAAAGCGTAGGCCAGCACGTCACCCACGAGCGACGCAATGGTAATGATGGCAATTGCTGTAATGGGCTGGTACGCGCCGTTGCTGGATGCCACGCCCATGCCAATGGGCAGGAAGCTGGACGGCAAACCCACGATGACGTTGGCCAGCACAATCCAGGGGAAGATAACGACGTAGCCGAAGGCCTGCGCCCACTCCAGCACTTTGGACTGGATGTCGTCGCTGACGATGAAACTCACCACCCATAGCACGAAGAAGACCGACAGGATCTTGACGACTTTGGGAAGCCAGCGGCTGAGGTTGAGGCTCATCGAAAAGACAACAAAACGAAGAAGGCTCTACTGCTGGCAGTATACAGGAAATGCGCACCCCCGCGCACCTGCGTGGGGTTTTTCTATTGTCATTGCGAGCCCCGAGTACCCGAGGGGCGCGGCAATGACGGTTGAGGAATAACGCGCACGTTAGAAAACGTGCGCTCGAAATACAATTTTAAAAAACCTAGCGCACACTTTCCAGTGTGCGCTGTTTTGTAAATAATTACTTCCCGTTCGGGTACACCACGATCATCACCTTCTGGCCGCTCGTCACCTTGCCGCCGTTCCAATCGTGGATAGCGTTCCACAGCACGCTGGCGCTGTAGACGTAGCCATTCCCCTTCCGCGTGCCGGGGTCGTTGGTAATGATGCGGCCGTCTTTCATCCAGCCCCGAATGACGAGCATGTGGTAGAGTGGCCCACCGTTCTTGAAGTTTGGGTTCTTCAGCAACTTACCAGATGACGGGATGATTACCGGCCGACCAGCCAGCACGTGCGGCTTGGCATCGTTGATGGACTTCATGGGTAGCACGTCCACACGCTTGTACTTGTACAAGTCTTTGATCATCTTGGCGGTCTGCGCTGCGGTCGTATCTTTGAAATCGCCAAAGGTCTTGTTCTCGTACGCAATCATCTTGCTGTACTGCGTCTCCACCTGCGCAGGGGTGAAGGTCTTCACCTTGGTCCAGTAGTAGTGCACCGTAAGCACAGCAGCTTCCTCGCAGGTTTCGTTATGCACCGCGTCCCAGTTGGCCGTCGGTGCTTGCAGCACGAACGGTACGGCCAGGTTGAACTGGCTTGGGAGTTTCGCAGCAGCAACCTCCACCACTTCACCCTGCACTTCTGGTTCATTAACGTTGCTATTGTCAATATCCCCCGTGGTGGAAGTGGCTGTATTCGCATTCGCTGTATCAGCAGCAACCTCCACCGCTTCGGGTAGCGAATCTGGCTGGTCGTCGAAGAAGCGGCTGCGAATTGCATCACGCTCCATGTACGTACCAACGCCGATGAGGGCGATGGCGAGAAGACCTCCGGTAATGATGCTTGCTTTGCGCATAGGGTGAGTATAGTGCAGAACCAAGAAGTCTACAGGAATTCCATCAGAAGTCAAGCATTTGACGGACGACGGGTAAATGCGTATGCTCCTAGCACTTGTGGTTTCGTGTAGTATCCGTAAAGAATTAAGCCACAAGGGCGTGTACTTTGCTTGACGGGTCTCTGGCCTCCAGTGACCCGTCTTTCTTTACTACAAAAAATTGGCCAGGAACACGTCATGCGTCCCTGGCCGGAGTTTTTTAGCTAGTCCTCACGAATGCTCGTGAGCACGTCCCGAATTTCTTCGAAGGACGCGTCCCGCGTCGGGACAACTTGGCCTGCAATGAGAATGTACATCTATACCTCCTGGGGTTTCCCTGCCATACTTCATGCATGGCATTTTTTAACTTGGCAGGATAGCGCAGGACGTAACTTTTGTCAATACTCCTAGTTGGAAAAGTGCTATACTGAAAGCCTCCGTAACAGAAAGCAAGAACGCCCGCTGAAAAGCGGGGCAACCAAAAACAATCAAATTGGGGAGGAAAATTTGTACCGTCCGTCCATGAGGCCAGCTCACCCTGGCCTCATTTTCTATACCCTTCCTCATGTCATCCCGGCCTTGAGCCGGGATCTTGCGGTAGTACAGGTGAACGACCTAACGATCGTACGGTTCTTACTGTCGAATCACGGATATGCAACCCTTTCTGGCACCAGAAAGGTTTGCACCCAAAGAGTGTTGGGGGGCCTGCGACGGAACACTGGATGCAAAATTACGACTCTATCTCATCCTTCCGACGCAGTCCCCCAAACCCCGGACTACTAACGGTATTGCGATGTGCTAATCCTTTTAGAAGTCCGGGGGTTTGGGGGCGTAACAGCGTACTAAGTAAATATTCTTTGAAGGCAGCAACAAAATGAGCATGTGGAGCCCCCAACGGTCTTTTGGGCCACCTTTTCTGACGCCAGAAAAGGTGGATTACCGTGACTACTCGCGAAAACTACACGACCGTTAGGTCGTTCACCCGAACAATCGCAAGATGCCGGATCGAGTCCGGCATGACAATTACTTAGAAATTTTGCTATATATTTTGGCTAATATGAGCCAAAATGGCTAACCTTAGCCAAGTTAGGTATTGACAGTTTTGCCTGGCAGGAGTATGCTGTTTCGTTACGGTCGAAAAGGAGTTCATGCCTGCAGTCCATGCGCCCTTGAAAACCGAATAGGATTACTGACCAGACCGCCCCGCTTGGGCACTGGTCGGAGAGAGCGTCTTCACCCGCAAGGGA
>Ga0172379_10007347_pt1 | contig 14330 bp, 15 predicted proteins | sample GrowelOW334metaG_FD_119756 | JGI IMG/M metagenome (GOLD analysis project Ga0172379, IMG submission 119756) | Groundwater microbial communities from an aquifer near a municipal landfill in Southern Ontario, Canada - Groundwater well OW334 metaG | ecosystem: Environmental > Aquatic > Deep... | reverse complement strand
GAAAAAATAAGAACTTATAATTATCCGCAAGACAGAATCACAGATCACAGGATAAATAAAAGCTGGCATGATTTGGAATCAATTCTTGACGGAAACTTGGAACCAATTGTAAAGGCATTTAAAAAATCAAAAACAGAAGAAACACCGGTATAATAAAAACAAAAAAACAGCCTCGCATTCCGAGGCTGTTTTTATTATAACTACTTATTAGAAGCCTCAATCGCTGCTATGTCGTCTGCATAGCCTGCCGCGATTGCCAACACCGATTTGCCATAAAACTCCTCTGATCTTGTCCAGGAAGCTCCAGAAAAATATCTCATTGCTGCTTTAAATTCACTTGTTGAAGCTCCGTTGTCTTTTAATAAAAACCCTGATGCTAAAAACGCGTCTTTAATATTCCAGGGGTTTGCCGATCTGCCCAATGTCGCTGTAACTTGATTTTTATAAAGATTCCAGGTTGAAATGATAAACTGCGCAGGGCCCATTGCTCCGCCCCACCCATAAGGAACTCCTCCCGAATACATAGGTATCCAGCATGAAACTCCGGTTTTTTTAGGTTCCATTCCCAAACTGCTGACCAGCTCCACAAAGCTTGGAATAGTTTTAGGGCTCATTACCCTTGTTTTTGCATTTCCCTTTAAATCTGTTCCCGCTCCTGTCTCATAATTGGTAACATAGCACTGCCCGACATTTTTTCCTAAATTGGATTCTTGAGTTAATATTGCCAGTAAAAAAGCAGGTCTTACTCCGGTGATTCCAGAAACATATTTTGCCATATTATAAGCCTCTTCAAAAGTGGGGGCGTCAGAAACACCTATCAAATCAAAGATTCTCTCTTTAATGGCTTTAGCTTTTGATTCTATGCTCTGCTTTTCTTTTAGCTGTTGTTGATATTGAGCTTCTGTAAGTTTTAAATAACTCTCTTGCTGTTTTTTTACGGCCTCTGACTCTTGTTTTTGCAAAGATTGGACTTTGATTGTATTTTCCAATTCATCTTTCTCGTCATCCATTTTAGTCTTTTGATTTTCCAAATAAGCCTGCACTTCTTTTGTGCTGTCCAACAGTTCCTGAACTTTTGAATTTAAGCCTTCAAGATATGCCAGGTTAGAAAAAAAGTCAGACAAGCTTCCTTCCAATAAAACTTCTATTGATGATTTTTTATCTTCTTTGGCAATGTCTCTAAGCATGCCGGCTATTTCTTCTTGAGCTTCCTCAATTTTTGAAGATGCGCTGTTTATTGATCCTTGAGTTTCTTGTATTTGTATTCCCAAATCTTTCACCATTACCGTACTTTGGCTTATCTGCGCATTCAAATTTTTTACCTTCTTTTGCAGAGTATAAATCTGATTCTGAAGGGTCTTTTTTTCCTGGCTGGTCTTAGTTAAGTCTTCTGAAATTTTTGTGCTTTGTTCGTCATAATAAGCGGCGCATTTTTCAAGCAAGGCCTGGCACTCGCTGGTGCTTTTATTTTGGCATCCTGTGTCGGCCTCTAAAAGCCCGGCGCAAGTTGTTTCCAACTCTTCGGCAAAAACGAAAACAGGGAGTATTAATCCTAAAAACAGCGCCGACAAAAACATTTTTGAGCTTATATTCATACTCATAGTATATTCTTTATACAAAATAAAACCAGCCCCTATCAAGGGGCTGGCTGTGGATTACTTTTACGCTTTGGGCTCTTCTATAACTACATCTTCCTTCTTTTCTTTTTCTACCTTTTCTACGTCTTCTACTTTCTCTTCTATTTCTTTTGCCAATTCTTCTTCAACCTTTTCTGGCTCTGTCACAGAAACGATAATTTCATCAGGCTTTTTCAAAATAGTGACCTCTTTTGACAAAGGCAAATCTTTAACCATTATATGGTCTCCTAAGTTTTTCAATGCCTCAATATTAACTTTTATTTCATGAGGAAGGTTTTGAGGCAAAGCTTTAACTTCAATTTCAGAAAAATTCTTCACCAATGTTCCGCCCAAATCCTTAACAGCCAAAGATACTCCTTCAAAAACCAAAGGAATCTTAACTTCAACTTCTTCCTTCAACGAGGCCTGGAAAAAATCAATATGTATTATTTTATCAGAAACATGGTCTCTTTGAATTTCGTGAATCAATACTGGCCTCTTTTCTTTTTCACCCTCAACATTCAAATCAATCAAAGAGCTTTCTCCTGTTTGTTTAAAAACTTTTTGAAAATCTATAGCGTCAATTTCCAAAGAAGCGTTCTTCGCGCCCGGACCGTAAACTACCGCAGGAATTTTTCCTGCGTCCTTTAAAAAGTTTGTCTTTTTACCTAAATCTTTTCTAATTTTTGCTTTTAATGATATCATAATTTTTCTATTTTTCTATGTGTATACACTGTGCCGGGCAGGCTTCCGCTGCTGCTTCTGCACATTCAATTTTTTGAGTTTCCAGTTCGTCGTTGCCCGTTGCCGCATTTTTAGTTGAGTCTTTGACGTGCGACTTTCCGTCGTCTGCCATCTCAAAATATTTTGGACAAAGAGCGGCGCAAGAACCGCAACCGATACATTTTTCTTTTTCTAATATGATTTTTGCCATAATTTGTTTGTAATGTTTATATATTAGTATATTATACTATTTTTGTAAAGCCCAACAGCTAAACCTTGCCTTCGCTGTTGAACAGTCTTATTTTGCACTCTGCAATACTCTCCACCGCATTTATAGCTTCGGCTAAAAATTTATAGGGAACTATCTCGCCGGCGTTTATCGCCTTTCTTAAATTTTCAGCAAAAGCAATTCTCAATTCTGTATTAATGTTTATCTTAACAACTCCTAATTTTATTGCTTTCATTATATCGTCATCAGGAGTGCCCGAACCTCCGTGCAAAACCAGCGAAGCCGAATTGGTCGCATTTTTTATTTCTTTCAATCTTTCTAATCTTATATGCGGACTCATTCCTGTAATATCTACTCCATGAAAAGTTCCAACACTGATTGCCAATAAATCCGCTTTTGTTTTTTTAATATAATCTTCCGCTTCCTCGGGCTTTGTTAAATCTTCTTCTTTAATTTCAAATTTTTCTGTATAAACTTTTGAAGAGTCGCTCCCTATTCTGCCAACTTCGCCCTCCATTAAAACCCCTTTTTTCCTGGCGTAATTTTTAACTTGTTTTGAAATTTTTATATTTTCTTCCAGCGGCAATTTTGATCCGTCAAAGTGAACCATATCATATCCTGCATTAATCACTTCCTTTAAATACTCAAAACTTTTCCCGTGGTCTAAGTTCAAAAAAATCGGCAGGCCTGTTTCTTTCCGCAAAACATTTCTTATGGCTACCGCCTGTTTTAAGCCCGCAAACTTGCTCTCGCCCTCCGAAGTCCCCAAAATTACAGGCGAGTTTAATTTTTTTGCAGCTGCCACAATTCCTTTGACCTGAGAAAAATCAGAGAAATTAAACTGCCCGATTGCAAACCCTTCCTTTTTTGCTTTATCAAAATAATATTTTAAATTTTTCATACTATTAAATAAATTATATGCAGCTTATTTAAACAAAGGAGATGATAAACAAGAATATCTTTCGTTTAAATCCTCTATTTTATTACATAAAGAAACATCTTTATTCGCAATAGCACGATTCAAAAAACAATTATCCCGATTCCAAGCATCTTTTAATTTGTAACAAACACTATCATCAAAAGGAGACGCTTCATTTAACATTTCAATTTCATGCGCGGAATAATATATTTCTCTATTATTAAAAAAAATATATAAATTTATTCCAAATAAAATTATAAAAAATATGAGGAAAAACAAAAAACCGTATTTTAATCCACGTCTTGTACCCCCCTTATTAAATATAAAAAAAATAAAATTCAAAGTTAGAAAAGGGAAAGAAAAAATCATAGACAACAGAAAAGGTTCTGTTATTGTTTTTGGCAAGAAAAAAAGCGCTCCGCCGATAAAATAAAACGCCGCCTCGGGCACAAGAACTACAAGAAGTATAATAAATGAAATAAACACTCCTTTTGAAGCATTACCAGACTCTTCGGCATCGGCTTCACTGGGAATACCTTTTCTTATTGTTTTTTTTATAAATTTAAATAATTTAACAAAAGCAACAATCAATAAAGATAGAAATAAGCTGAAGAAGAGAAAAGTTAGGATGTTTGGAACAAGCTCATAATCAGAAGAAAATGAACCTATCTCCCAAAAGAAACAAGCAACTATAAACGCAGTTATAATAAATGTTATTAAAAAAATTTTCATAAAATTTTTTATGTTTTATTTTTGGATGCATAAATTATTTTCTGTGCAAAGCTGTTTTGTAACTTTTACCCTTTCAAACTTTGAGTTTTTATCCAAAAGTCCTGTTTGCGCTCCAATTTCTTTCAGGTTTCCTTCCGAGTTGGCCATACCCAATTGTACAGCTTTTTCTATGTCCCCATTGTATTTTATATAGTCGGCAACAAATCCGGAAGCAAAAGCATCTCCGGCTCCTGTTGTATCAACTATATTTCTTTCCGGCCTGGGCCTGGCAGTATAAATATATTTTCCGTCAGAAACCACAACTCCTTCCCCGCCTTTCGTCATTACGGCAACCCCCTGGCAGATTTCATCAATTTTTTTGAATATCTCAACTTCATCTTGAAAAGAAATTTTTGTTAAATAGGACGCTTCCTCCTGATTCAAAATTAGAATATCAACTTTTTTTAAAATTCTTGTTAAATCTTCCACGGGAAGAGAAAGTTGAACAGAACCTGGATTAACTGCAATTTTAATTTTATTTTCATAAGCAAAATTCACTATGTCTTCAAAAGCAGAGCAAAGCTTTCCGGATAATGGAGCCAAATAAATCCATTTTGTTTTCAATTTATTCCATGGGATATTGTCTTTATCCATCATTTCAGAGGCTCCCCTGTAAACCAATATCGTTCTATCTTCTCCGCCTTCCGAAGAAACAATAATAGAATAATTTGTTGCTTTTTCTTTTGACTTTAAAACCAGCTCTGTGTTTATCCTGCAAGATTTTAATTCTTCTATAATTTCTTTTCCGGCAACATCATCTCCCACAACTCCGCAAAAGGCAGTTTTAAACCCCTGTTTTGCAAAAGTTACAGCTGTGTTTGTTCCGCCTCCTCCAGAAGTAAACTTTATATCCTGAACGTCAATTTTAGAGCCTAGGGCCAAACAAATCCCCTCTCCGGTTACGAAGTCTTTATCGTTTTTTAAAACCTTGAAAGCCTTGGACTTTAAATTAATGTCCCTCGCCGCCGATCCAAATGTTATTACATCGTACATTTTATTTAACATTATTTACTATTTTTTCTCTTCTATTTTTTTACTCTTTTCATAAATTTGGCAACCAATTCCTTCCCCTCGAATCTCACCCATGTGGTCAAATCCAAGATTGCCGTCCTTAGGATTGAAACTAAAATCACTCCCATGTTCTAAAACAATCCCTCCTTCTTTCAAAACTCTTCCTATTTCTTTTACCAATGCTTTAGAATAATCTCCTGTATCTCCATGCTTATGAGCTTCAATGGCAAATAATATAACTACTGATACAGAATTATCGGCTAGCCTAGAAGTCGCATCTAACATATCACCCTGTATTCGTGTTTCGTCTGCTCCTATGCGTTGGACGATTTGTGGTTTTAAAGGTTTAATATCTCTGTTTGTTTTATATGTACTCGGCGGTGGTAAAAAATCTTCTATAACTTCTTTTCCTCTTCTTAGAAAACTTGATCGAACCCATGGATCTATATCAACACCAATATACTGCCTAGAATTAAATTTTCTAGAGATATCTGCCATAAATTCTTCCTTCCCGCAACCTAAATCCAAAATAACTCCGTCTTTAAATTTATCGTGCATGATTAATTTTTCTGACACCCCTTCTTTTATTCTAACCTGTTTTTGGTCTAGTAAACTATATAGCTGAGCGGAATATGGTGCGTCTGACGTAATAAATCTTGCCTCTTGTATAAACTTCTTGTATTCCTCTGGGGTGTCTGCAACAAAAAGCTCCGCCTCTAATCTTTCTCTTTCAACTCCCAAATCATCTCGCGTATCATTTGGCTCTCCCGTTCTCATAAATTATCTATTTAATTTCTTTTCGGTTTCAGCAATTGCGATTTTGGTTTTTATGACTGAGTCGGGGTTTAGGGAAATTGACTCTATACCAAGCTCAACCAAAAATTGGGCAAAGTCAGGGAAATCGCTGGGGCCTTGTCCGCATATGCCTATATATTTATTGTTATTCTGGCACACTTTTATGGCTTCTTCAATAAGCTCTTTTACTGCTTCATTTTTTTCGTTTCCAATTGAAGCCAGGCCAGAGTTGTCTCTGTCCAACCCCAAAGTTAATTGCGTTAAATCGTTTGAACCAATAGAGAATCCGTCAAAAATTTCCAAAAACTTTTCAGCCAAAATCACATTGGCCGGAATTTCGCACATAACGTAAACTTTTAATCCGTCTGATTGTTTCAGCCCATTTTCCTCCATAATCTGCAAAACTTTTTTCCCCTCTTCAACTGTTCTGCAAAATGGAACCATCACCACCACGTTATCCAATCCAAATTCTTCTCTTACTTTTTTAATTGCTCTACACTCCAAAACAAAGGCATCTTTAAACTTTGGGTCGTAATATCTTGAAGCTCCCCTAAATCCAATCATTGGATTTTCTTCCTGCATTTCATATAATTCCCCGCCCACCAAAGACCTGTATTCGTTTGTTTTAAAATCAGAAAATCGCACAATAACCTGCTTTGGGTAAAATGCAGCACCAATTTTTCCAATACCCTCGGCCAATTTATCAACATAAAATTGCACTTTATCATCATAACCCAAAGTTAAAGCATCAATTTTTTTCTTTAAAGCTACCGGCGACTTTTTATAATTTAACAAAGCATTGGGGTGGATTTTTATGTCATTTGCGATAATAAACTCTTCTCTGGCCAGGCCCACGCCATCGTTTGGAATAAAACTCAAATTAAAGGCATTAGAAGGCTCGCCCACGTTCATAGTAATTTTGGTTTTTGTTTTTGCAATGCTGGAAATATCTGTTTTTTTAATTTCAAATGGAACAATTCCATCATAAACTTTTCCGGCTTCTCCGTCGGCGCAAGAAACTGTTACTTTTTGGCCTTGTTTAATTTTTTTAGTGCCGCTTCCAGTTCCCACAACAGTTGGAACCCCAAGCTCCCTGCCCACAATTGCTGCATGGCAAGTTCTTCCGCCCCTGTTTGTGACAATAGCTTTTGCAATTTTCATTGCTGGCACCCAATCTGGGTCGGTCATATCTGTCACCAAAACCTCTCCTTCTTTAAATTTCTCAATATCTTTTACAGACATTATAACTTTTGCCACGCCCTGCCCAATTTTGCTGCCCACGCTCATACCCTCGGCCAAAACCACTTTTTTGGCAGCCGCATCTAATATATATTCTTCTAGAACGCTAAGATTCTTTTTGCTTTGCACGGTCTCGGGTCTCGCCTGCACAATAAACAATTCCCCGGTAATTCCATCTTTGGCAAACTCCATGTCCATTGATTTTCCATAGTGCTCTTCTATAATCATTGACCATTTTGCCAAAGCCAAAACATCTTCGTCGCTAATGCAAAAATTTTCTCTCTCTTTCTTAGTTGTTATTAGGTCTTTTGTGGGTTTTTTGAGGTCTTTGGTATAAGTTAGTTTTACTAATTTTGTTCCAATTGTTTTTTCTAAAATTGGCTTGAATCCTTTTTTCAAAGTTGTTTCAAAGACATAGAACTGGTCGGGGTCAACTCTGCCTTTTACAACATTTTCTCCCAAACCATAGCTTGCATTAATCAAAACCACATCGCCAAACCCCGATTCTGTTTCGCAAGAAAATATAACTCCGGCAGCTCCCATATCAGACCTCACCATTTTTTGAACTCCCACAGACAGAGCAACCGAAAGATGATCAACTTTTACCTGTTCTCTGTAAACAATTGCCCTATCTGTAAAGAAAGAAATAATACAGTTTTTAACCGCGTCTAATAAAGCTTCTCTTCCGGAAATATTCAAATATGTTTCAAACTGCCCGGCAAAAGAAGCATCTGGGTTGTCTTCAGCCACGCCCGAAGTTCTTACTGCCACATCGGTATTCTCAATATTATATTTTTGAGATAGCTTTGCATAAGCATCAAACACTTCTTTCTGCAATTCTTCCGGAAAAGTTGCTGTTTCAATTTTTTCTCGGGCCGTTTTTCCAACCAATCTTACCGACTGCAAATTTTTGGGGTCTAGAGTTTTGAAAATTTCCGATAAATCTTTGTCTAAATTATTTGCCTTTATAAATTTCCAATAAAAAGCGGCTGTTATGGCAAATCCATACGGCACATTCACCCCTTTTGAGGTTAAGTTGGTGTACATTTCACCCAAAGAGGCATTCTTTCCTCCAACAAGCGGAACGTCAACCATTCCCACTTCGTCAAACCACAAAATATTTTTTTGATCTTTTTCCATGAAAAATTATCTATTTTAATTTAATAATTTTTTGAGCTATTGCCAGCTCTTCGTCGGTTTTAATTGCTAAAATTTTTGTCCCCCTAAGAATGTCCAAGCCTTTACAAACAGCGTTTCTGGTCTTGGGGTTTCCAGCTCCAATTGAGCCTGTAAAAACCAAAACATCGCATCCGCCCAAAATTGCAAAATAGGCTCCAATTTGTTTCTGAATTGAGTAAACAAAAACGTCAAAAGCAAGCTGGGCATTTTTATCTTTTTGCTTAATTTTATCAAAAAGGCTAAGCATATTCCCCGCTCCAGAAATTCCCTTCATACCAGAATCTTTATTCAAAATTTTATCAGCGCCTTCTATTCCAAATTCTTTTACCAGCTCTAAAACAATTCCCGCGTCTATATTCCCAGACCTTGTCATCATTACTAAGCCCTCTAGTGGCGTAAAACCCATAGAAGTATCAACTGCTTTTCCATTTTTAATTGCCGAAACGCTTGCTCCCCCGCCCAAATGGCAGGTAATAATTCTTAATTTGCCAAACGGCTTCTTTACAATTTCCGCGGCCTTTCTAGCAACATATTCATGCGAAGTGCCTTGAAAACCATATCTTTTAAATCCAAACTCTTTTGCAATGTTTTCCGGCAAGGCATAAGTGCTAGCCTTCTCCGGCAAATTAGCAAAAAACTCTGTGTCAAAAACAGCAATTTGAGAAATACCTTTAAATAATTTTTGGCAAACTTTTATTCCCAGAAGATTGAAAGGATTGTGCAAAGGCGCAAAATGGCTTATTTTTTCCAGTTGCTGAAAATTTTCTCCGTTGATTTTGAGAGGCTTTCTGAATTTTTCTCCTCCGTGCACAACTCTGTGGCCTACAAGAGTAATATTGTCGGTAATTTTGTTGAGCTCGTCAGACAAGATATTTTCCCAGCCCGCGGCTGGTCCGCCTTGGGCGGAAAATTCCGCTGAATCAAAAACATCTCTCTTGCCTTGATTCACAAGCTTTAACTTATCGCTGAAAACTTTCCACTTGATTGATTGACTCCCGCAATTTAAAACTAAAATCATATTTATAAAATTACACCTTCGCCAATTTTATTTATGCCCGCAGCATTAGCTTCGTCTGTGTCTAAATGCATACAAAGCTTATAACTGTCTCTTACTCTTACCAAAACGTTTTGAAAGATTACAGGCCTTTCACTACCAACTTGCACAGCAACAGCATCTCCATTATTAATTCCCAATTCCTTTGCCTCATCTGTCGCACAATGCAAATGGCGCTGAGCAATAATAAGGCCTTCTTCCAGTTCAACTTGCCCCACCGGACCGTATAAAACAACCTCTGCAGAATTTTTTAAATTTCCTGATAATCTTACCGGCGGAATTGTTCCAGAGCCAATTGCATCTGTTAAAGATATTTCCACTTGTGTTTGCTCTCGCAAGGGCCCCACCACTCTCACCTTATCAAATTTCTTTCCGCCAGACTTTGAACCAACCTGTATGTCTACGGTTTCTTCGGCAGCAAAATCAGAAGGCTGGGTAAGCTGTTTAAACTTTTTTAGTTCATAGCCTTGGCCAAATAATTTTTCTAAATCTTGTTGAGAAAGATGAATATGCCTTGCTGAAACCTCAATTGGTATTTTCATTATTAATTTAACTAATTTGTTTAAATATTATTATATTATACTCCGTTAAAAGCCCGCAATCAAATGTTGACATTTATTAAAAAATATGATATTAGTAATACAACGCAACCAAACGCTCTTTGAAAGGCGCAATACCATGAAGAACATCAAAACCTGGCAGATAGCAGTTATCTCTGTTATTTTAGTCATACTTTATTTCATCTATAAACCCTCTGATCCTCCCAAAAAATATACTGATGCAGAGGCCAGAGAAATCCAGAAAATCGCCAAAAGCAAGAATACCAAAGACAAACTATCTGCTATTAAGATTGCAAGGGGCTACAAAACCGCTCCGGTCTGTTCTGTTGTTGCAGAACTACTGGGCGACAGCGAGGCCGAAGTTGCCAACTCGGCGATGCGGTTTATGATTGACGCCGGAGAGCCGGCAGTAGAGCCCTTAATCCAATCTTTGTACAGCAGTAATAAAGACCGGGTTATAAATGCCGGAACTTGTCTGGTGGCAATTGGCGAGCCGTCTGCCGACAAGCTGGTAAGAGCTTTAGCTGTTGCCGATGATGACAAACAATGGCGCGTGCAGGCTGTTGTCCTAAAGCTTGGCGAATCAGCCAGGGGCGCGCTGGAGGCCGCCAGCAAGGATAAAAATCCAAAACTGGCAATACTAGCCCAAATAACCCTGATAAAGCTGGAAGAAGAACGGGAAGCTAAAAAAGCGGCTGCAGGGTCAGCCAAAATATAAGACTTTACAAGCGTTCGTGTTTACGTTTCTTGGTCTCTTGTTCAGGAGTTGTGCTATGAAAAAGTCAGTAATCATGGCGGTGATATTGGTTTTATCCTTAGTTGTTATCGGGGCGCTTGTCGCATACTTCCGGCAATCGCTTAAGGATATTGACGAATATTCAGAGAGTGACTTTAATATAGCCGATCAGAATATTAAAGAACACTATATAGAACTCTGCAAGGCAGAAGCCATAATTTCGGAGATAGAATCAACCTTGAAAGATCAACAACACGAACTCCAAGCAAGAGAACGAGTACTCTTGCGCGTGCAAGAGTGTCTGTCTAAGAGCACTCCCGGTTCAACAATCACTATTGGCAACAGGAGTCAAACATGGGAACAACTCGAACAGGACAGCCAAGATGATTTTGCCGCCTGCAAAATCTTGCGTGAACAATGCGAAATTCAAAAACAGTCGCTCTGTAAGCTTCGCCGAGAGCATAAAAATAGCCTCAAAGTCATTTCAGGTGAACAGGAAAAACTCTGGCGCGCTAAAATGAATTTCTATAATAAGAAAGCTGAACTCGCCACCTTGGCGAAACAACAGGAAGCCTCTGATATCATCAGCCGCTCGGTTGATATTAAAACCAACCCCAGTGTGGCTCGCTGGTGTGAAAAGAACAAGACTGCCGAGAAAGCCACTGATGATGATAAGTCATGCCTCGACGATGATAATGCTCAGCCCAAAAAGTAAGATTGCCGTTGTTTATGGCAACAGCGACTAGGGCCAAGGCAAACATGGTCTGAGATAAGACATACGCTCGACAGATCTAAAGATCTCGTCGAGCGTCTTTTTTTACAAAAAAACAGCCCCTCATCGGAGCTGTTTTAAATTATATTTTTTCTTCGCACGCCGTAGCTTTAGCGTAGGCGGGTTCCTACAAACTCGGCGAACTCCGCGAGCCTACAAGAGTACCCCCATTCGTTATCATACCAGCCTAAAACTTTTATCATGTTATCGTTTACCATGGTTTTTTCTGAGTCAACAATGGCTGAATATGTATCGCCTTTAAAATCCGTTGAAACCAAGGGGTCGTCTTCCACTCTTAAAATTCCTTTAAAACCTTTTGTATCCGCTGCTTTTTTAAAAGCTTCGTTTACTTCTTCTTTTGGGTTTCCGCCAGCTGGCGGATTCTTGACTTCAACAATTAGATCCAAAACAGAAACAGTTGGAGTTGGCACCCTTATTGAAATGCCGTCAAGCTTGCCGTTTAATTCAGGAATCATTTTGCCAATGGCTTTGGCGGCTCCCGTGCTTGTTGGAATCATGTTCAATCCGGCGGCTCTGGCTCTTCTTAGATCTTTGTGGGGCAAATCCAAAATTCTCTGGTCGTTTGTGTAGCTATGCACTGTGGTCATAAAACCTTTTACAATTCCAAACTCGTCATTCAGAACTTTGGCAATTGGAGCCAAACAATTTGTTGTGCAAGAGCCCATATCCATTATATCAACTTTTGCAGGGTCAAAAGTGTCGGCGTTAACGCCCAAAACAAACCCAGGCAAATCTTTGCAAGGAGCAGACACAATAACTTTTTTTGCTCCGGCTGTAATGTGTTTTCTGGCACCCGCGTCATCAGTAAAAAATCCTGTGCACTCTAAAACAATATCAACCTTTAAGTCCGCCCAAGGCAATTTTTCGGGGTCTTTTTCAGCCAATGCCAAATATTCTTTGTTGCCCACTTTTATAGATTTTTCTGTGGCGCTTATTTCTTTGCCGTATTTTCCATAAGTGGAATCATACTTTAATAGATGGGCAAGAGTTTTGTTGTCTGTTAAATCATTTATAGCTATAACCTCTAAATCAGAATGGCTATTTTCTATATGTTTAAAAACTTGCCTGCCTATTCTGCCGAAGCCGTTGATGGCTATTTTTATTGCCATAAATTTAATTTTGATTAATCTTTAATAAATTATCTATTTTTAATTTATCGAACCCGGTGATTATTTCGCCGTCTATGTCAACAACAGGAACTCCCATTTGTCCTGACACTTTTATCATTGTTTCCAATTCTTTTTCACTTTTTGAAATATCTATATCTTCAAAGCTTACGTTATTTTTTTTGAGATATTCTTTAAGAGTTTTGCAATAAACACAAGTCGGAGTTGAATATACTTTTACCATAGGATTGATTTAATTAATTACAGCTTGCTGAATTATTGGAACCTGAGCCGGAATACGTTTCTGAAAAGCTTGTAGCTGCCGAAGCAGTGTTCAATGCAGAAGAACAAGCGCCAGGCTGGCTGTTTGATGCGCAACAAATTATGCTTTTCAAAGATTCTGATGTTCTTCCTCCAAAATCAAATTCGGAAACCTCCTTGCCATCCAAAATTAATGTAGGAGATCCTTTAACGCTGTATTGGCTTGTTAAATCAACATCTTTTTGAGCATAAGCTATTCCTCTTCCGATATCTTGCATGCATCCGCTTACTTTTGTTTTATCAACCCCCGTTGAAGTCAAACATCCTGATGAATCCCCTGCTTTCAAATAGCAGGCAACATAGCCCCAATATTTGCTGGCCTGTTCGTCTCTAATGCAAATTTGTCTTAAATTTTCATCAGCTTCTTCTCCTCCGTGCATAGAAGATAATGTTCCGTTAGAAATAGAACCCATATATCTCACTTTAATATTTGAAGCTAAGGCCGGGGCGCTTTGGACAATATCCGCTAAAATTCTCTGCATCTGCAACCCATAAGGGCATTGGCTCACAACGAAGGCCGAAAGCTCCGGGCTGTCTGATTTTGGCAGACTGTCGCATGTTTGCGCTGAAACCTCTGTATTTTCTGTATCTGCCGATACTTCTTTATTATCTCCAAGATTCATCAAAAATGCTTCGGGAAATAAAAGCTTGCCGTCTTTTGTGGCCCACAAATCATATTCTGTTCCACCTATGTTTGCCCTGATTTTTACCAATCCGCTTTCTTGTGAAACAGAAACCAAGGTAGCTGTAACAGTGCTGCTTAACACAGACTTGTTCAGATAATCAATTGATTGCTGGGCTATTTTCTGATCTGACAATCCTTTAAAAATATTCAAAAATCCGTTTGGATTTTCATTTACCAAAATCAAAGCTCCTGTAATAATTACCGCTACGCCGGCTATCGCCAAAGGCGTATATTTTTTGTTCCACTTAATCTGCTTGAAAAATTGCTTCACTTTGTTTATGTCAAACTTAGACATTTTTATTTTACATTGTTATATCAACATATTGATACGGCCCTAATTAGCAATACAATAATTTAACAATATATATTTATAAAATTATTTTTACTTATTAATTTTACTATAATATTTTTTAAATGCAAATACAGGTTATTTTTTGCCTATCAGTTTCAGTTCATCGTCAAATTCATATTCTAACAGGCCGCCAAACGGCAATTCTACGTTTGCAATATCTTTTTCAGAAACGTTTTCAACATACTTTACTATCGCCCGCAGGCTGTTATGAGACGCCACAACCAAAATGTCTTTTCCTTCT
>Ga0172379_10007346_pt1 | contig 14331 bp, 11 predicted proteins | sample GrowelOW334metaG_FD_119756 | JGI IMG/M metagenome (GOLD analysis project Ga0172379, IMG submission 119756) | Groundwater microbial communities from an aquifer near a municipal landfill in Southern Ontario, Canada - Groundwater well OW334 metaG | ecosystem: Environmental > Aquatic > Deep... | reverse complement strand
CCGAGGAAATGTGGTATATCGAGCCGCTCGATAATAAGCATAAAGAAGGTGACAAACTGATCACCAGCGCAGCTGCCAACTCCGAAATCCTTTTCTCCCTGATGATCAATCCCAACGTGCTCGGGGCCGGGATGCCGGGGGGAACCTATGCCGGCAACCAGGGCGGCAGCAATATCCGTGAAGCTTTCCTGGTGAATATCGCAAATGCCTGGCTGGATCGACAGACCATTCTGGATCCCATAGAAGCGTACCTCGCATTTAACGGAGTGAAAGATATACAGCTCCGGTTCCGCAATACCATTCTGACAACCCTTGATACCGGCGCCGGTACCCAGAAACAACTCAGCTGATATGTTCTTTACGAAAGATCTCAATACTAAAATGGCCGAGATCCGGAAGTATATTCCGGTCAGCGCGGCCACCACCTTTGACAACCTCTCACCATTCATCCTGTCGTCGGAAGTCAGTTATATCCTGCCACTGATCGGAGAAAGCCTATATAACCAGGTCCACACTTATTATACTAACCCGGCCCCGCTTCCGGATGGAGTAACCGAGGAGAATAAAATGTACTTCGATCTTCTGATCGACCGAATCCAGCGCGCCCTGATCAACCTGACTTATTTTTACGGATATGACTTCCTGAATGCGATCGTGAATGATGCCGGGTTCCACCGCCAGGAGTCCGATAACGAGAAAGGTCTTTACAAGTACCAGGAGGATGCCATCAAAGCCGGATTCCGGAACAATGGATTCAATGCCCTGGATACAATGCTCTCATTCATTGAATCCCACATCGATACGTTCGTGAAATTCAAGGAGAGTGCAAATTTTACGCTCCGGAGGCAGTCCATCATTCCGTCAACCGGCGTACTGGATTCCATCTTTGATGTTGGCGGATCCCGCCTGGTTTATTTAAAACTCTGCCGGTTTATTACCCAGGTTGAGGATTTTGATATCTCAGCCTTGCTGGGGGCTCCACTCTATAAAATCGTTAAGGAGGAAATCGTTAAAGATTCTCCGGACGCGAAAATTCTGTCGCTTATTCCATATATCCAGCGCCCGTTGGCATACCTGGCCGTGAGCCGGGCATCCCTTCAGCTGGGTATCAATATCACCGACAAGGGGCTTTTCTTCGAATCCCAGGAATCCACGCTCCTGAATTCCAATAAAACTACCCCGTTAACTGACCAGCAGTTCTACGTTCTGGGTAAGAACTGTGAACGCACGGGGAATGAATATCTCGAATTGCTCCGCGGTTTTCTGCTGGCAAATGCAGCCGATTACCCCTCTTATGTTTCCCCCGGGGGATCTCCACTCGTCCGGAGCAACACCGACAAATCCACCACTTGGGTATGACTCCGATTGAACTTGAATATTTTCCTATTCCCTGGATTCCGTACAGGCGGAAATTAAAATGCTCTCACCCCGATTCCTGGGGAGAACTATCACCCGTGCAGCTGATCGCTGCCGTGAAGGTGATGCAGGAATCCATTTCGGATGATGAACTCATCGCCTCGATGCTTTGCATCCGGAAACGTCTGGTCAAACGGTTTTCCTCGTATCAGAAGTTCTGTATCATTCACCTGCTGGGCTTTTTAGAAACCCATAACCGCTATTATGAGTTCATAATCCCGGCCATGGGGGAGTTTCGGCGGCCTAAGGCCAGGCTGAAGGACGAAACATTCGGGACGTTCATCTTTGCTGAGACCTATTTTGAGAAATACGCCACCTCTGGGGATAAACAGTACCTCTCTCGGTTCGTTGCCTGTTTCTACCGAAGGGGAAAATTCAGTGAAGGGGATATTTCCCGGAATGCCGGGATCATTTCCCGCCTGCCCGAGGTGCAGCAAGAGGCCGTATTTGTCAATTATTTCCTGATCCGGGAGTGGTACGTAGAGCAATACCCAAACCTATTCGAGCCGGCCGCGGATCAAACGAAAAAGGAAAAGTCCTCCTGGATCGATGTGTACGATGCCATTGTCGGGGATAATATCGTTCAGCAGGGGGAATATGCCGACCTACCCATTTCAACGGTACTGCGGTATCTGGATAAACGAATAAAAACCCAACGACATGAAAGCAAAGTTCGCTGACCTGGTTACCTATATGGAGAGCCTGGCCACCCATCACAAGGGGATCCTCAATCGGGACGATGAGAAACACTTCTTCCGGTTTGAACTCGAGGAAATGCTGACCGGCATGAAATCCAACATGAATTATCCGGCCCTGGTGATGGAAGGTTACGATTTCAATTTCGTGGATGAGAATTCCGATAACCTGCAGAAAAGGGTCAGCTGCGCATTCATGCTCCTGGGGAAGGTGAGCGATAAAGGGGATTACGATGCCATCCATACGTTGTGGGATTCCCTGGAAGAGATCGGAGATGAGATTGTGGTCCGGATCCTTTCCGATAAACGCGATCGCAAAACCGACTGCCTCGCGTATTTCCACGCACGCTCGATCACCGGAACGCCCATTACGGATATGAACCTGATTCATTACGGGTTCCGGTACGCTTTTGAATTATCCTGGCCGGTTAACAATGATATAAACCCGGAGGTCTGGAATGGCTCAGATGACAACCGCTGAAACTGAAAGCTTTAACCGCCTGGTTGACCGGTGGGGTTTTAAAACCCGTGCCCAGCTTAAAGCAAGTGTGGCAAAACTTACGATGCATGGCAAGCGTAAGCTGGTTACCCAGCTCCAGTACCAGACGAAAAAGGATTTTGGGGAAATCGACCGGGTGATCTTTAATTTCCCCCGTCACGGGGTCTTTTTTCATAAAGGTGTCGGCCGTGGTTACATTATTGTCGCCAACACGCTGATGCGGGGCCAACGCCTGGATAAAACCCATTCCGCTAATAAACCCGGCAACGCACTGATTCTTCCGGCATCGGGGCCACTCAAAAGGCATCCCAAAGACTGGTTCAACCCGGTGTTCTCGAAAGCAGTGCCAGCCTTGGCTGACCTTATCGCCCAAACCAAAGCGGATCACATTTTCGATCAAAAGAATCTCAAACTAAATACCTGATGGCAAGAGAGTACACCCGGGAGATATATCTGTACATCAACGGTAAGCAGATCAATAACGATATCAAATCGATTCGTGAGGAAATGAAACTCCTGACGAATGAGCAGGCCAAAATGATTATCGGATCCAAAGAGTACGTTGCTCATGGTGAGAAGATCCGCACCCTGAAAGGGATTCTGAATGAGCATACCACTCAGCTAAAAAACATCGACCGGACCTGGAAACAGATGCTCGGGGATTGGGGGGATTGGTTCAATCGCTACCAGGCCATGTTCGTAGCCGGTGTGGCCGGAGCTGTCGGCGTGGTTCTGGCATTTCGCAAAACCGTTGAAGCTTCCAATCTCCTGGAGGAACGTATGGATAACCTGTCAGCCTTAACCGGATTGGAAGGCCGGCAATTGGAGTGGCTTGGAGAAAAAGCCAAGGAAACCTCGGTATCGATTACTACTACCGGGGTGCGGATCAAGCAATCTGCAACCGATATCGTGGATGCCTATACCAAAGTCGGATCCCAGCGGCCAGAATTGCTGAAGAACAAGGAGGCCCTTGCCAGTGTGACCCAGGCTGCCATTATACTCTCGGAAGCAGCCAAATCAAAACTCGAACCCGCAACGCTGGCTCTGACCACCACGATGAACCAGTTCAACCTGGGAGCTGGCCAGACTAACCGGATTATCAATACACTGGCCGCCGGTTCAAAAGTAGGTGCCGGGGAAATCCCGTACCTGACTGAGGTGCTTGAGAAATCCGGAACCACGGCCAACCTGATGGGAATCTCCATCGAAGAAATGACCGGTATTATTGAAGGGGTGGCCCCTAAATTTGCCATTGCCCGGATTGCCGGTACCTCTCTTGACCGGGTACTACTGAAAATGCGCGATAAGGGAATCGGAGTAAAAAACGGAATGTTCGATATGAACCGGGCCATCGATGAACTGAGCGCACGATACAAAAAAGGCCAAACTGCAGCTGATATATTCGGGGTGGAACACTCCAAAATGGGTGAAGTGCTGGTCCAGAACCGAAATCAGATCAACGAGTTCACCGCAGCGGTCACCAATACCAGTGTTGCATTTGAACAGGCCGGTAAGAATACAGATAACAATGCTGCCCGACTGGCCCAGGCGAAGAACCGGGTCACCCTGATGTATATCGAGATTGGTCAGAAACTGGCCCCGATGATGACCTTTTCAACCAATGCATTCAATATTTTCCTGAAAGTGCTGCTCAGGCTGCCCGAGATTATCAGTAAAAACCGGGTGTTGCTAGTTTCTCTGGCCGGGGCGATCCTCGCATACAACGGGGCATTGATTCAGTCCATTGCATTATCGGCCTGGGACCATGCATCAAAGCTGCTCAGTATCAAGTCCACCTCGCTTCAAATCCTGATGACCGAGGCGCAGGTTACGCAAACCGCCCGGCTAAACGTGATCCAGAAAGCGGCCGTGGTTACCCAATGGCTGCTGAATGCTGCACAAGCCGCTAATCCGGTTGGATTGGTCATTGCCGGGATCACGGCCCTCGTTGGCGCCATGTTGATTTATTCACGGAACAGCCGGTCTGCCCTGGAAATGGAAACCCGTAAACAGGAATTGCTCGGGGAAATTACCTCGGCCAACGAGGAGCTCAGCGTATCCTATGATATGCTGTCGGAGGATCAGGCCAAGCTCAGCCGGATGTCGAATGAGCAGCGAGGGATCCTGTCGGATCAGCTGGATTACACAATCAAACTGGCCGAGGCCAATCTGGAATTACAGAAAGCAAAACGGACCGATATTAAGACTGATAACACAAAACTCAACGCCTGGCAGTTCCTCACCACTTGGTCAAACTCCGGCAAGCTGGAAAAAGCCCGGAAGAATGGTCTCAAGGCGGTTGAGGATATTGATCAGGCCCTGGGTAAATCCGGGGATATGATTCAATCCATGAAGGATAACAAAATAACCCTCTCCGATATTCTTTCAGCCGAGTCTGTCGGGGATAAGATCGGCACGGAATCCATTGTCAACCTGGAGGAAAAACTGGACCGGTACAGCACGGCACTCCGGTACGCGAAATTCGGTACGAAAGAATATCTGCGGTTAAAAGAAAAGGTCAGGAAAGCGGATGCGGATCTTAAAAAAATGCATGGATCCGATCTCGATGGTAACGGAGAGGATGAGAAATTTAAACGCGGGGAAGCCTTGAAGGATATTGAAGAATTCCACCGGAAGCAGACCGCTGTTCTTAAAAAGAGTTATGCCGAGGGTAAAACCGATAAGGATCAGTATCTCGAGGCGATGGATCAGGAAGAAATCAGGTACTTGAACGCTTCCATCGTAAGGCTCAAAAAACATGGTCAGGATACCTCGGAAGAGGAAAATAAGATACAGGATACGGTCATTGCCGCTCGGGAAGCCGGGGCGAAAAAGACGGAGGAAGCCACCAAGGAACTTTATAAGCAGTATGATGATTTCTACGAAAAGTGGGATGAGGAAAGCAAGAAATTCCTGAAAGATGCAGGGGAAAACACCAAGCTACCGGATTGGTATGTGCAGCAGCAGCTGGAACTGGACTATTGGATGGAGAGCACCTATGAAGGGCAGAAAGCGAAATTCAAAAAAGAATTGGATGATAAGGTGATCGGATATACCGAGTACACGGCAAAGATCCTGGCATTGGATAAGGAGGCTGCTGAGAAACAATTTCAGCACATGGAAGATTGGGCCAGGGGAAGCAATACCATCATCGATGCCGTTTCCACCATGTACGAGGCAGCCAAAAACCGTGAACTTGCGGTGGCCGGTCTGACGGATAAACAAAAGGCAGCCATCGAAAAGAAATACGCCAAACGTCAGCAGGACATCGCAATCGCTCAAACCATTATCGAAGGAGTCATGGAGGTTGCACGGGTGAACTCCAACGCCGGGGTCAATGCCGACCTGACCCAATCGCTCCGGTCTTTCCTGACGGCAGCGGCCATTATCAGAACCGGTGCCAATGTGGCCCTGATCAAATCCCAGCAGTTTGCAGGAGGCAAGTATCCGGTGGTTGGTAAAGACGATGGCAGAACTTACCAGGCCGCATTCATGGGAGGAATCCGGACCGGATATTATTCCAAACCAACCCTGGGGCTGTTCGCCGAACGCGAACCGGAAATCGTGATCGATGGACCCACCACCCGAAATATTAAGGCGAACTTCCCACAGATCTTGAGTGCAATTCAGGCGGCCAGGGTGCCGCAATATGCCGGAGGGTTGTATCCCGAACTGGGAACCGGACAGCAGGCGTTCCCGGCGGAGCTTAAGGATCTGCTCATTGCGAATTACCGGATGATGCAGGAAGTTAGGGATGCGCATCGGAGACCGGTTCTGGTGAGTTTTCAGTCGCTCAGGGAGCGCCAGTCTGAGTATGAGGCCATCAAATCCTTAACATCTTTACATTAACTTTTAACACCAGAAATCCTTAGTAATCCCAGATTACTTCAAGTGTTCCATTTTCCGTAGCAATTTGGTTACTTCATTTTTGAAAAAGGAGTTTCCAGATTCCTGCAAGAATCTAAGTTCAGTTCTAGAAGCGCTTATTTGACCTTCCTTTAAGAATGCTAAGGCAAGATACCATCTGGCATTGATTTCATAAGATCCCCCTTTGGGAATGACGGCATTTAATTTGTCAATAGCAGAGCTATATTTCTTGGCAGCCATTTTTACTAATCCGTTTAGTAGCAGATTATCTGGATTAGCTTGGTCAACTACAGTTAAAGAATCACTTAAAAGTTCTGCTCTAGACCAGTCTCCGGCACGGTAAGCTCTTACCGCCTGATTGAACAAATTTACAGAGTGATTTGCGGCGCCACGATAATCGCTTGCAAATTGATACGGGCTGTAAAATTCCTGGTATAATTCGTCCGGTGTTTTACTATTGAGCCCCTTCCCTGGTAGCCATAGTATGACTAGGATAACTGCAGCGATTCCAGAAATTGTGAATAATGAAATACGAATTTTCCGGTTTCTTTCTCTCTTTCTCTTCCAATTTTCAAGCCTGACGGACCTTTCAGCATCACGCTTCTTCCAGGCACGCACTTCCTTGATAACCTCCAGGAACTCCTCATCACTCAATCTATTCTTCTCCATTGTATTTAGAAACATTTAAAGATCAACCCCATTCTTTATCGCAATGGCCCGAAATTTAGCCAAAACAAGGCATTTCCTTGTCCTGAAAACACCCGGACTCTTATAGCCTAGTTTCTTCATCAGATCTTCAGTGGATTCTTCATCTAAAATTCCTTCAATTAGCACCCTTTCTTTCTGATTCAGCTGGGTTAGACAATATTCCATAGCATTATCAAACTCGAACAACGCAATTTCAGAATCCAATTCCGGCACAGCATCCAAGAGTTTTATTGTTTCCTCAAATTGCCCGGAACCAGGGATCCTCTCCCTAAAATACCTGAAAAGTATGTTTTTTATTACTCTATAGAGGTACCCGTGGATATTTTTGGTTTCATCAAACGGGCTCCTTCTTGAGTATACCTCTATTATCACTTCACTAACTATTTGTTTCATTAACAATCGATCACGGACACCATTATCACGGAAGATGGAATACGAAATCTTCCATAGGACCTTTTTAACTTGGGCAATAGCATCAATATTCCCCTCACGAACAAGATTTAGAATCTCAGGATTAAGCTTATCTATCATTAGGATACAAGTAGTGCCCTAAATATAAACTGAATAATATATAACCCCATCACAATAATCAGCTATTTTGATTAAAATGATGGGGTTATCAAGTCAAATCCTTAACCTCCGTGATTAGGATCAGGATCTGGAGGAGGTGGAGGTGGCGGTATGACAGGGTTTCCATTACCATCTCCGCCCCGGACATGGAGCATCTCCACGATATCCAACTCGTGGATATCGCGGTTTTTTTGGGTTCTTCAACTGAAGTAAACATACAATTAAGATTTAAAAGGTTTAACTACATTTACATAGTGTATGAAAATGCTTCAAACATTAACCAAATTGCTGATCATTTTTTATGGTTCGATGGCCTGGGCCCAGAATGATCCACGTTCCCTAAATAATCTCTATCAACAATCCTTAAGGCTTTACGATCTAACTACAAAAGGTAAATCGCTATCAATTATCGGTTTAAGTGATTCCCTGATTCGAGAGTATGAAAACCTTCCAGGAGCTGACAAGTATCTTGGATACCTGTACATTTATATGGCCGAAGCTGCAAAGCAACAAGGGGATATTAGCTTAGCTAGAAATTCTTATGATTTAGCTTCGCATTATTTTCCTGCCGGTAATGAGATATTGGAATATCAAATACCAGTAAATCTCTTATCACTGGACCTCGATGCTGGTCGTTTCTCTCAATGCTTACAAAAGGGCATTTTACTAATGGACAAGGAGGTATTCCTAAGGGATCCAGCAAAACGTGGGACGCTGCTAAATAATATTGCAGATGCAGCACTTGAATCAGGAAATTTGAACGTTGCAGATTCATTGTTTAAAATCCTTTTTTCCTTAATTGGGAAAAATGTAAAAGGGGATGGATTTGATATTGGTCTTGCTTATAGAAATTACGGTTTGTTTAAACTGACCATGGGATTACCATATGAGGGGAAAGAAAATATTAAAGTGGCCTTGCGTTGGTACCAGGAAAAACTGGGCGAATCTCATTTCCAGGTTGCCAAATCATGGCACTCGCTTGGAAAAGCTTACAAAATGTTATGCGAACCTGACTCGTCTATGATATGTTATGAAGAAGCGAGGAAGATCTTTTTTGAAAGCCATGACTTAGACAGCATCAGTGAAATTCCAAGAATTGGAATTGATTATGAAACTCTCTATTTAGAACTATTGATTGACGAGATTGATTTACAAAGGACTATTGCTTTGAAATTTACAGGCCAAACTAGAGAGAAACGCCTTTGTACAGCTTCATCAAATGTAACTCGAGCACTTAACCGATTTGCTTCCATACAACAAGAGGTAATTTGTTCAGAGTCCGGATTTATTTTGGCTGACAAGATGCGAACTTTATTCGACCTTGTTGTTTGGATTAATCTGGATTTATACAAAGTGTCGGCAATAGAGGAGTATTTAAGGAAAGCATTGTTTTTTTCCTTAAGATCATCAGCCATATCAATAGAATCAAAGGCAAGGTTGGATGAAGATCTAGTGCTAAAGGATTCAATGAGGGCAAGGGTTTTGGATCTTTACAGGATCCGAGATAATTTGGTTAGGAATTCTGACCACAAAAGGAGATCCAAATTACTTCAGGACTATATTTCTATTCATAAAACACTTTCGCTCAATCAACTCCCTTTTAAAAATTCTGATGAACTATTAAATAGTCAAATCAACAATTTGTTGAAAGTATTTCGATATAATCGGCAGTTTTTATGTTTTCATCAAATTGACTCGATCATATTAGTTTTTAACGTATTACAATCTAAGATTGCTTTTACAGAGATTCCAATTAGTAGTAGTTTAAAACAAGACCTTGGTAAGTTTTACCACTTGATTGCTACCCCGCAACTGGGTAATTATGAAAATTCCGACATTCTTGAATTCTATCACTGTGGCACATATTTGTACAAAATCCTTCTAAAACCATTTTTATCATTTGATTCAACCTCTGATATATTGATTAATAAAGATGGCCTTTTGAATTCAATACCATTTGATGCGTTAGTAAATGATACTGAAGTCCCAAATTTTAAAACGCTGCTTGAATTTCGACAGCTCCCTTTTGTTCTTAAAACAAAAAATATATCATATATTAATGGATTAAGAGTCACAAAGCCGAGTATTGATCCTCCCTGGCATCGCAAGACCATGCAATTCCTATATTGCCCAAATGATAGTCTTGCTCCAGAGATCAACAAGGAAGCAAAATCTTTGGTTGGCAAGGGTTGGGAAATTTCAGTTGTAAGCTTAGGCGATCAAAGCGTGCATTTTAAGACAATAATGGGCAAATCTGATGTTATACATTTTTCGTGTCATGTTTCGATAAACAGGGATGATTCGGATAGAACCTTTTTGGGCTGTTCCGAACAAGAAGATGGAGGATTTATGGTCTCACAACTTCTAAACCTCAATACTAGGCAGAAATTAGTTTTTCTCAATGGTTGCGAAACTGGAAGTGGTAAATTGAATAAGGGAGAAGGGGCGTTAAGTCCAGCATTTTATTTCCTTTTGTCAGGTTCTACCGATGTTATAGCACATCTTTGGAAAGCTCCTGATGGCAGCTCCGAACTTCTTGCGAGCGAATTTTACAGAGGGTTTGATGAAATAATGCTGCATTCAATTTAACGAAATCAAAGCGGAAATATTTAGCAATCTGTTCGCCCGGCAAAGATCATCCTCATTTTTGGGCGGGAATGATATATTCCAGTTCCCAGATTGTTAGCCATTTATCAAATTTTTGGAATATCTGTATTATAATTATTTCAATAATACATTGCATTGCTCTCGCAATAGTAATAGGTAAGAGATGATCCTTTGGGGGCATTGGTTGCTATACTGAAGGTCAACAAATTTTTTTCTTATTGATTTACTGCATTTTAGCAAAATTGTTCATTAACAGAGTTAACGTTCTGCGGTATATGAACACTTCTATATATTGAAGCCTTAATTTTTATGTGAACTATTCAACTAATTAAAATTACCATGAAGAAACTTTTAGTGTTACTAGTGTCGCTGTCACTGTTTGCCTGTAAGCAGACCGAGATCAAAAGCGTTGTTGAAAAGCCAGACAATGTTGGCTATGCTCTTGAGAAGAAATTAATCCTCCACGATTCATTAAACCTAGCATCGGTTCAAATAATCGTTAGAAGTAATTCTTCATCGTTGATGGAATCCTATTCAGAAGAGACCTTGAGGATAGAATTAGTAAATAAATTGGTTGAACAAAACTTGGTTGAGGGCAGGATCGGCGAGGATGAACTGATCGAGCAAACACCCGATGTTAGTTTCGAAATCATAAAGATCGACATTCCCACTACCGCAATTGGATTTGTCATTAAAGAGACAGCTCGGCTTAAAGCTACTTATGAAACTCGTGTTTACGAGTACTATGCAAACGGGGTTAGAGGAGCACAAGTAACTCATCAGGACAATGGTTATCCTATAGATGTAAAAGTTGGTGTTTTATGGACAACTTCATCTTGGTTTTACGAGAATGTTTTAGAAGCCACTCTGGCCTATGGATCTAGTTGTCAAGTGATTGTTCCGTATACTTTTTACAAAATTCGCGTAAGAATTATCCCTAACGGGGATACGGGAACCGCTGTAGTACTCTGGTTATACCAAATGTAATAACCGCTTCTTCAATTAATAACTAACAAGAAAGACCAGAACAATGAAAAAACTACTTTATCCCTTAATCACACTATTCATATTATTTGCTTGTAGTCGTGAATCATCAGTGATAACTGACACTGTTAGAGCTGATAATGATTACAAATTTTCCAAAACTTTGCATATTGAAGATAGCCTGAAATCAGGGTCGATAGAAATGACAGTAAGTGCAAAGGATCCATCTTTTCTCCTTCAATATACAGAAGAAACCCTGAAATTGAATTTTATACCGAGTGGTCATAAACCAGATACTTTGATTAATACACCTTCGGAAACAACTAACGACCTGCAAGATCCTAACTGCATCTTTGTAATTCACGATGTGAAACTTCCGGATACTTGTATTGGAATATCAATCAGAGATAATTCTCTATTAAAGTCAACGACAGAAGATAGATATTATGCATACTACGCTGACGGATGCCGCGGTGGAAATGTTACGAAGTTGAACAACGTTGGTGAGGTTGATGCGAGAATTGGTGTTTTATGGACTGAATCATCTTGGTTTTATGAAAATTTAGCGGAAGCAACCCTACTTTACCAATATTCAAGTATAACCTCTTACCCAGGTATCTTTTTTAAAATGAGAATCCGAATTTCAATTACGGGCAGTGCCCTGTATTCCTATGAGTTCTATTACAATTGATTATATTTGAATCCTAAAAGATGCAGGTGTAATGATATCGCCTGCATCTTTTTTATACCTTCAATTACCCTAATCCTTTACGTAACAATTTCGTTATTTTGTAATGTCCAGATGTATCCAAATGTTGATTGGATTTTAGATAGTTTCATTAAGATGACAAACATTAGTAGATTATTAATTTTTCTTTTAACAAGCTCATTATCTATTTATTGTCCAGCTCAAAAGTTAACAATTAATGGTAGAGTTACATGTGCCGAAACCGGAGAGTTCCTAATTGGAGCAAATGTCTATCAATCAGACAGGATTATTGGAGCCACGACCAATGAATATGGATATTTCTCCTTGAACATCGACCCTGGACTATTATCCTTAACCATAACCTACGTGGGGTATACCCCTATGGATACGACTATGGAAATTAGGGCGAATACTCTTGTTTCCTTTAAACTGAGCAAGCAAAAGTCGCTGAGTGAGGTGGTAATTATCGGGCGTAAAAACCGCCTGGATCTGCCCACCAGCATGATGACCCTATCACCCAAAACCTATTCCTTTCTGCCATCACTGGCAGGTGAATCCGATATCATTAAGACCTTGCAACTTATGCCAGGTATACAATCTGGAAATGAGGGTACCACAGGTCTCATTGTGCGTGGTGGCAGTCCCGACCAGAACTTGTTCCTTGTTGACGGCATTCCCCTTTACAATATTTCGCACCTGTATGGATTTCTCTCAGTCTTTAACGAAGACGCAATTAACAACGTCGACGTCGTTAAAGGCGGTTTCCCGGCCAAATATGGAGGTAGGCTGTCGTCGGTCATTGATGTCCGATTACGCGAGGGAAATCCTGATAAACATGAGGTTAAAGTGAACTTGGGGTTGATCGCATCCGGGTTTTCAGTAAGCGGCCCCTTGATTAAAAACAGGGTAACCTATATGGTTAGCGCGCGCAGAAGTTACCTGGATCTCTTTACAAGACCGGTGGCATGGGTCAATAAAATGATGGGCAAGGATTATGGATCAAGCACTTATTCCCTCGGTGATCTTAATGCCAAGCTGAGCTTCAACCTGTCTCCGAAGAATAGGCTCTATCTCTCCTTCTATGCCGGTCAGGACAAGTACGGAAGAGATACAGAAATGACCATGAGAACCGATAGCCTGACTCAAAATGGCAGTTTTGGGGAAAGCTTAAAGTGGGGCAATATTCTCGGGAGTTTAACCTGGACCCATGTGTTTGGCGACAAACTGTTTATGAACGCCTCCCTGTCAAGAACGTCGTACCACCTCAGGAGCGATTATGAAGACAGCCAGGTGCTTACTACAAAAACCAATACTTACCGGTCCGATCTTGCGGTAAGTTACCTGTCACAAATCGAAGACTATTCCGCTCGTGTTAATTTTGATTACGCCCTTTCAGGTTACCACCATCTCAATTTTGGTGCATTGGGAACTTCGTACGGTTTTAGTCCGGGGGTTTCAACAATGGTAATTAAAGTTGATACTGCTTCTGCGTTTCTTGGTGCGCCGTTGAGCAAATTACAATCAGGTTCAGTTGATTTCTTCCTGGAGGACAAAATTGAACTCCCATCAGGGTTTTATACCAGGGCAGGGTTGCGGTCATCCAATTATTTAACAGCCAACAAAAGCTATTTCGCCCTGGAGCCAAGACTCTCCCTGGGTATGATGTTTTCTGGGAACCTCAACATTCAGCTGTCCTACTCAAAAATGCAGCAACCCTTACATCTTCTTTCCAATTCCGGGCTAGGCATGCCTACCGATCTTTGGGTTCCGTCAACCGATTCCATCCCGCCCCAGCAATGTCATCAATTTTCCTTGGGTGGGAGCAAAACATTAAAAGGATTTACCGTTGGCCTTGAAGGATATTATAAGCGCTTCTCCAACCTGATTTCTTATGGAGAAGGGGCTTCTTTCTTGATGAACAGCAAAAACTGGCAGTCAATGATTGTTCAGAATGGCATTGGGAAAGCATATGGCGCTGAACTTCTTATACGTAAGGAGGAAGGAAAGTTAAAAGGTTGGTTGTCGTATACACTTTCCTGGAACAAGAGACAATTCAGTGAGTTAAATGGTGGGAAATGGTTCGATTACCGGTTTGATCGAAGACATGATCTGTCGATTAATCTCCAGTATTTTTTCCGACCGACCCGCGTTTTCAGCTGTTCCTGGGTGTATGCAACTGGCCAACCAGTGACCTTACCTACTGCCATATTCCCTTATGTAGAGTATCCAATGGGCGGTAACAACATGAACAATACTATTTTCAACAATCAGAATGT
>Ga0172379_10007345_pt1 | contig 14333 bp, 12 predicted proteins | sample GrowelOW334metaG_FD_119756 | JGI IMG/M metagenome (GOLD analysis project Ga0172379, IMG submission 119756) | Groundwater microbial communities from an aquifer near a municipal landfill in Southern Ontario, Canada - Groundwater well OW334 metaG | ecosystem: Environmental > Aquatic > Deep... | reverse complement strand
CCCGATGGGTACGGAAGTTCCGGCCCTGCACGAAATCAAAACTTTTAAAGGAAAAAAATGGGTCACGCTTTCTGAAGGGGCATTTTTTGCCATTCTCGACTTTCCAACCACGAGAAAGTTCATTATCAAGGAAATTACCCCCGACAAGATGTATGTTGCTGTTTTTATATGCGGTTATTATGCCGATCCGGCTGCCTGGACCATCCCGGAATATCTGTTTCACCTGACCTTTATCCCGAAGAAATAATGAGTGCCGATTACAACATGCCATGAAAATAATTTCAGGGCTCCATGAGTTCAAGCCAATTTAATTTGAAAACATAAATTATCTACGAATGAAGGGAATCTTTTCTATTCTATTCCTTTTCCTGTTTTTCACCTTGTACGGCCAGGATAAGTCCGTTATCAAAGGAAGGGTGACTGACCTGAAAACCGGACTTCCCATGATTGAGGTCAATATCAGTGTAAACGGCAAATCAGGGACCACCTCCGACAGTACGGGAAGTTATCAACTCCTGCTTGCGCCCGGCCAGCAGAATATCTCTTTTTACTTCGTTGGATATGAAACGCTTTCTGAAAGTGTTTTTGTAAACAAAGGGGAATCTGCCGAATTGAATGTACAAATGAAGATGAGCACCAAAGTGCTTGATGAAGTGGTGGTTAGTGCCGGTCGTTATGAGCAGAAACTATCCGATGTCACCGTTTCGATGGAGGTGGTAAAAGCCCGCCAGCTATCCAACCAGAATATCACCTCACTGGATATGATCCTGGAGAAAACATCCGGAATAAATATTCTCGACGGTCAGCCGAGTATCAGGGGCGGGAGCGGATACAGTTACGGGGCTGGCAGCCGGGTGCTGATGATGGTGGATGACATGCCCATGATTGCCGGCGATGCGGGGGATATCAAGTGGAATTACCTGCCGGTTGAAAATATCAACCAGGTGGAGGTGGTCAAAGGCGCTTCATCCGTATTATATGGTTCATCGGCATTAAACGGGGTTGTCCATTTACGGAACCGGTTTCCGGGAAATGTTCCCGAAACCGAAATCACCCTTTTTGGGGGAGGATACATGAAACCAAAGCGGCAGGAAATGGTTTGGTGGGATCGTACCCCGGTTTTTGGAGGGGCCACTTTTTCGCACCTGAGAAAAATCGGTAACCTGGATATCATGCTAAGCGGCAATTACTTTCAGGATAATGGTTACCGCGAAAAGGAATGGGAGAAGCGCGGAAGGGGAAGCCTGAACCTTCGCTACCGGTTTAAAAAAGTGCCGGGGCTGGTCGCGGGTTTATCCAGCAGCCTGATGTCGATCCATGCTTCCGACTTTTTACTGTGGCAGAATGCCGATTCAGGCGCTTACCGGCAGAATCCGGTATCCTATGCACCCTATTCGGGAATCCGGTATAACATTGATCCATACCTTGAGTACCTGACGGCAAAGGGAGGCAAGCACTCGTTAAAAACCAGGGTTTTCACCCTGGGGAATATCAATGAGGATAGTACAAAAAGCAGCCAGTCGAGAACATTATACGCAGATTACCGTTACCAGAAAAACTTTCGCAACGGGATGGTATGGTCCAGCGGGACCTCCGTGACAAACTCAAAGATTACCGGCAATTTCTTCGACAATCACCAGTCGGCAAATTATGCGGTTTATTCCCAGATTGATGCCAAACTGGGAGAGAAGATCAAGCTTTCCGGGGGGGTGAGATGGGAGACGAATATGCTTGACGGGGTATTATACAATGCGTTACCGGTTTTTAGGGCAGGCGTTAACTACCAGGTCGCCGCCGCCACTTTTCTGAGGGGATCTCTGGGGCAGGGCTACCGTTTCCCGTCGCTGGCCGAGAAATATGCAAGCGCCGATGTGGGCGGACTGAAGATTTTCCCGAACCACGACCTTCAACCTGAACAGGGATGGAGCGCCGAGATCGGCGTTAAGCAGGGATTCTCCCTGGGAAATTGGAAAGGACTGGCCGATCTTGCCCTTTTCCGGACCCGGTACAGTGAAATGATCGAATACACATTCGGAATGTACCTGCCGGATTCCATCAAGGTGCCGAGCTTCAAGTACCTGGGCTTTAAAGCACTGAACATTGGGAATGCACGTATCACCGGAGCCGAGCTGACCCTTTCGGGTGAGGCGAAGTACGGTCCGGTGGTGTTACGGATTATTTCAGGATACACTTTTATGAAGCCGATTGACATTGACAAAATGGCGGCTGGAGGCCTGGAGCCGGACGGGTATATTCTAAAATACCGGCATAAGCATGCATTCAAGGCAGATATTGAAGCGGAAATGAAAAGGTTCCTGATCGGCGCGAGTTTTAATTATACGAGCCGGATGGTCAATGTGGACAATGTATTCACCGATACGTTTACCGGCAATCTATTTCTTCCCGGATATCCCGCATACAGGAAGAACCATAATTCAGCCTACCTGGTCATGGATGTAAGGTTTGCATTGAATATCAGTAAATCCATCCGGATTAACCTGATTGCCAGGAACCTTCTTAATAAGGAATATATCGGCCGGCCGGGCGATATCGCTATGCCAAGGAACATTACGCTCCAGTTAAGGGTGAAGTTTTAAAAGAAACATGAAAAACACTCACCGGAGTGGATTTATTCAATAACCACCTTCTTGATTTTTAGCTCTTTGCCATTGCTGGCTTTCAGGTAATACACTCCCCTGACAAACCGGGTGGCGTCGATTTCATCCTGAAAGCTATAAACCGCTTTGACAACATTTCGGTAAACTATTTGTCCCTGGATATTGATCAGCTCTAGTGTCAGATCGGAGACTGCATCATTGGTGAATGTAACGGTAAGCTTATCTGAGGTCGGGTTGGGATAGATATTCAGTTGGCTCACCCTATCATCATATGGAACGGCCGACACACTTTCCCAGCTCAGATTAAGAAGATAATCTACGGTTTGCGGCGGTGTCCAGTTTGACACGATCACATAGTAAGTTCCCGCCTCAATTTTTCTCCGGAACTGGCCTCCAGTCGGACCACCTGCGAATGCCTTGCAATGATCTTTTGTAAACTCTTCTTTGGGGCATACATCAAGTACATGCATTGAAGCATAGGCACCCAGGATGTTTCCGGTGAGGTAGCCGTCATCGGGCAGGGTAATGGTGTAAACCTTATCGTTACCATCCATAAAATTGGAGAAGGGCGAGCAGGGGGAATAGTTATAGTCATCATTTAATCCACGGGTATTTCCAAATAGATTGATCACAGGTAGGGTGAGCGGGATAGCATTTTCACAAACGTCGCCTTCAATGGAATAAGTCACATTAATATTAAAGTAGAATCCCTCCCGGGCATGCGGTGCATCCGGGAATCCTGAAGGCCAGAAAATATAGATGGTTTCACCTGCCTCTAAAACGGATTGCCAGGAAACAGCGCCGCGCGACATCGGACAGTATTCATTCATTTCCTCACCTCCCCAACCCAGCAGGGTTCCGTTGCAGTCTGAATACAGGTATAGGAAAAGCTCCCAGGTATCGGTCCCCGTGGTAGCCTGGTGAGGATGACAGCTGTTCACGTCAACGATCGAAAACTTATCGGCCGTGTATTTGAACCAGATCCCCTGTTTCGGAGCCCAGTTTTCTCCTTTCGTGGCTACGGTAGCTGCATAACAGCTCAATCCTTCACCAGTTAATGGAATCTCGTAAATTTCATCGCTCCACAATCCATAGGTTATGATCACCTTTCCAGTCTGAATTCCTATATCGGCAGGAGTGAAATGAGTCGAGAATTTCAGCGTTTTTGCGTTGTTACCCACCGGAATTGAAACGCCACTGTCGGCAACCACTTCGAAAGGATAGGTATTGTTGTCGGTAAGAGTGAAGCCGGCTCCGGAAATCTCTATTTTTTTGATTTTCAGAACCGAAACACCTGTGTTTTTAAGGGTAAAGCTGACTGTGCCGGTAGTTCCTATCTGTACTCCGCCAAATTCACCATTTTTCGGAGTGACCGAAAGGATCGGTGTGGTTATTCCAGTATAGATGTCCTTCCTGTCTATGGTTTTGGCCGGGACATGCACAGTCAGGATCAGGAGGCATACCAGGAAATGGGTTTGTTTCATGGCGTTTGCTGTTAGGGTAATTACGGGATCATAAATATAATAAATATCCCACTTTCACTCACCAATCCGCCGGCCCAGGAAATGTCCATGAGCAGATTGACATCCCGTCTCTTTCCATTCTCCATTCCGACTCAATTATTTATTCAGCGATCTCATTTACCATTTGATACGGATTTGAACCGCAGATGATTAGTGTTTTAAGTGCCTTTTATTAAGGGATGTTGTTAATTTTCAGTTGAATCCGTTAACTGGAAAATGAAACTGATCATTCGAATATCTGGGTTGGCATTTCTGCTGATGGCCAGCCTGAGCCTGCAGGCACAACAGGTTGTGATCACCGGCCGGATTATTGATAGAAAGACCCTGGATCCAATTATCGCCGCAACCATAACTACTGCAGGCTCTAACGGTACCATTACCGATGCAAATGGAAGGTTTGCGATCAAGGTTGACAAATTGCCGGCCACCCTATCGATTTCCCATGTTTCCTATGGTATCCAGGCCATTACGTTCAGCAACCCTTCCGATGAGGTCATCATCCGTCTGGAATCCCGGGAGAACCGGATACCCGAAGTCCGTGTGACGGCGAACAACAACAAGAATCAGGTACAAATCCTCAACAGAAAAGCCCGGTATACCATCATCGATTATCAATTTGAAGGCCCTTATATGTGGTTTATCGGGTGCATGGACAATTCAGCGAGAGGGACCCGTCTATATATAGGTGATCCGTATGGGGACACCCTGTGCAGTGTGGCTGTTTCGGGAAATGTTAGATTATTCAGGGATTTTTTCGGAAACGTACATTTGGTCCGGCCCGATACGGTTTATCAGCTTTTCCCGACCGGTGATTCCATCCGGATGTTGTATCCTGAAAGCAAAGAGAAGTTCATGCGTTTGATGAATTCATTTGAGGCTGCTTTTGGCGATGGGTTAGTTAAACTTCATTACAATGCAAACACCGACCACCTTTCCATGCAATATGTCGATTCCACTTTGAAGGTGCCCAGGGGAATTTACTTTGATACCCGGGTGGAAGGAAACAACTATCTGGAAAAGAGATATGCCTGGATTGGCCGGCTTTGGGGCCCCAGAACGCTGAACCTGATGGTCAGCCAGCAAAAGGTAATTTACCTGCTCCGGATGAGGTCCTCACTCTTTGCTTTTCATGACACCCTGTATGTGGTTAATTTAAAGGATAATCAGCTCCATGCTTTCGGAAAGGACCTGCACGAAATCAGGGTGGTCCCGATTTCATTTTATTTTAAAAGGGCCGATTCCATGCGCGATGAGTACATGCCATTCCGGATTATCCTCGATCAGGTCAGGCACCAGCCCTACATCGTTATTAATATAAACAACTATATAAGGATTGCGCCGCTGAATACCCAAACCGGGCAAATGGGACCGGATCTGCCATTGCCCCGTCATTATGCGATGGATAAGATTTCCATCCACGATCATACGCTTTATTACATCTATCCTGAAAAGACATTTCCTTATTATCAGCGTCTGTTCAGAATGGAATTGAGGTCAGATATTCTCGTTTCGGCGACCAGTCAGAACCCTTAAATCAATTTTTCAGGACCGGCATTTATTTGCTTTTCTTATATTTGAATTATACTCAATAATCAAATACCATGAAGAAAATTTTCCCACTTCTTGTTTTAGCACTGGTTTTACTTTCGACCGGATGTAAAAAAGATCCCTTTACCACTGACAACAGCGGAACCTTCAAAGATGCCCGTGATAACCATGAATACCCGTGGGTACGGATCGGTGATCAGATATGGATGGCTCAGAATGCCGCCTACCTTCCCTACGTGAATCCGTCAACGGTTAAATCGACAGCTGAAGCCAGAAGTTATGTTTACGGATACCAGGGCACGGATATCACCGCAGCGATGACCACCTCGAATTATGAAAACTACGGCGGGTTGTACAATTTTGAGGCTGCTAAGATAGCCTGTCCCGACGGCTGGCACCTTCCAACAGATGAAGAGTGGAAAACCATGGAATTGTTTCTGGGCATGTCCCAGGCAGATGCCGAAAAAACCGGATTTCGCGAAAGCGGATCCCTGGGCACTAAGCTGAAGGCTACAACCGCATGGGGAGCAAACCAAAATACCAACTCCAGCGGTTTTAATGCCATACCCTCCGGTTATTTAGGAGAAATCACCTTCGATGAGCTGATGACCGCAGTAGTTTTCTGGACCGCAACCGGATTTGATGCCGAAACTGCCTATGATCGCTATATGGATACGGGTTCAACTGGTATTGACCGGGGTCCATGGCCACGGAGCGAAGGTTATTCAGTAAGATGTGTTCGCAACTGAACAAGCGCTATATTCAGACCCGGATTATAGAAATACCCCGGCTTTAATCATTGCTCCGCTGACGATACCACCCTGAGCGACTCCGGCAGTCATAAACACTTTGGCTCCCAGCAGCAGATGGGATCCGATCCTTTGCTCATCTTCAATAATAACATTGAAGCCTGTGGTTTTATGCCTGTAAAATTCATAGACGGAACCGTCTGTTTCATTCCAGGATTTCGTGTAAACATTTGTGTGATTGAATAATGAGGCACCTCCACCGATCCTGAAGTTATTCCTTTTATTGTTCCTGAACGGGGACACAAAAACATTGACGCTTCCCATAGTGTAGGCGGTATGGTCGTGAACGCCCACTTCACCTTTTCCGTAACCGAGGCTTGCAGCGGCGGTAAGGTAATTGTTGATTTTAAAGTTCAGTTCATTTTCGAAACTTAAAGTCAGCATGTCTCCGCTTCCCATGAAGCCAAATCCGGTACCGAATTTTACATCAAGTTTTGAATTTCTTTCCTGTGCAGATAAACCTCCCACAAATCCGAGACATACTGCCAGCATGACAATCTTTTTCATTTAAAAGAATTTAGGTTTAAGTAATTGACCAGTTCTTCAAAAATCATGCCTCGAATTCTCCGCATTACCGCTCCAGATTGGATTTTACGCGCTTTTCACCCATAGAAATTGATCAAAAAGTATAACCTAACCGAGAAATCATATCCGGGTTGTTATGGCAATTCACCGCAACGCAACCTTTTGTACAGATCAGGAAATGAACTCTTATATTCTTACTTCCCATTTTCCAAAACCTTACGGTTAACAACCACTGATACTTGGGAGCTGGCTTATATTTTAAAAAGTCCTGTACCAGAAGTTCCACTTGAGCTTTATAGTCGAAATGGTTATGAAAAACAAATGTTGTATCAGATGGGAAACGGGGTAATTATTTCATTTGCTGTATATCCGGAGTTAATAACGATCATTGGGGCTGGCCCTATTGTGTTTAATATTTTGATAGATAGGAAATCCGGCGAAAAACATTCCTGGAATCTTGTTAAGGAAGCAGAAGATTCAGGTCTGATTGACGACCTGGCAGGTGGACCGCCAATTGAAATAGGGTTAATCAGTAATGAGAATAATTCGGTCGGGATGATTGACGCGCAAAAGATTTTGGCATTACGAGATAAGGGATTTCTTGGGAAGACCTATAAAGACAAAAAATCCTTTGAGGAAATGAAAACAATACTGAATCGGACCAATGTTGATGATAATCCGATCATTTGGATAGTTCATATCAAATAGTCGACAGACTCGAAGGAATCTCCTATCGTATTTTGATCCGTGATAGTTCCAGGCATCCTAATTCAGTATTGTCGATGAAATCCAGCACGTCATTTTGCCGGTTCTTCAGGATGAGGGCAAGATCATCGGTTCCAAGATTGCTGGTTTGGAACCACAATATTTTGGGCGGAAATCCCTTCAGAAGATACAAGTCGTTAAAGTCGGAATCCTGCGTTCCCGGTCGGCGGCGAAACTAAGTGCCGCAAATATATCCTCAGCCTGAAGTTCGGGGTATTCTTCAACGATTTTTTCAGTTGACATACCCGAAGCCAGCCAGTTAAGGATATCATAAACGGTGATGCGCATTCCCCGGATACAGGGTTTTCCACCTCTTTTCCCGGCTTCAATCGTGATAATTTTCCTGTAATCAACCATCCTGTTATCTTTTAAATCTTTATGCATGAGTAAAATTAGTCAATTGAGATTCATTATACAAACGCTCGAAGAGGGGTAACTGTTTCGTTTTGGTTAAATGAAATCCCATCTTCTGGCACCTTCCTGGCATAAACGAAAAAACACTTACCTGTTTGATGAGGTAAGTGTTTCATTTCCTTGGCGCTCCATCTAGGACTTGAACCTAGGACCCTCTGATTAACAGTCAGATGCTCTAACCAACTGAGCTAATGAAGCATTTAAGAGGATGCAAAAATAATGTTTTTACTGATAACTGCAACACGCCCTGATAAAAAACTGGGGTCAGAGCGGCAGTACATGCCGTTTGTATACTTCATTCAATATCTGGGCAATGCATGCATAGATAGCGGATAGGCCACAGAAGATGCCTTCGATGCCGGCAATGACCTTGAGATCTTTGTTGCCCGTAAAATCGGAAACAGCGAGAAGAATAAACAGAATCGTGAGGGAGGAAAAGACTACACGAAGGGCGCGGCTGAGCCTGAGCGTGCCTATGAACATGCAACCGGTGAAAATTCCCCAGAGCAGCAGGTACCATCCCATGGCGGTTTCGCTTGATTTCAGGTCGGCGCCCAGGGCTGTTCTGGGGAGCAGCCATATGGTCACGAGTGAGATCCAGAAAAATCCGTAAGCGGTAAAGGCGGTTGCCCCAAAAGTGTTGTTTTTCTTCCACTCTTCCACACCGGCAACCACCTGCATGATACCGCCAATAAAAATACCCATCCCGATGATCATCGAGTTGAGTTCATATAACCCTGCGTTATGCAGGTTCAGCAAAACGGTGGTCATGCCGAAACCCAGCAGTCCGAGTGGCGCGGGATTGGCGGTGGTGTCCTTGATACTCATCAGGTTTCCTGAGGTTTCCATAGGTTGCTTTAGGTTTTTGTTATTGATTTCACGTTGTCGAAGATAACAATTGGGAAACAATTACCAAAGGGGGAAACGCAGTGCAGGAAAGGCAGTTGTGGATTATTCCGTTTTCTTGAACATCTCTTTGAGATTTCGGATCCTATAGCTCGCAGAAATCCGGGCTTCATGAATATCCGGACCCCAACCGGGCTTAAAAAATGGAGTGAGGGACCAGGAGGCGGATAATCCGTATCCCAGCTTTTTATGGAAAAAGGTGGCGTTCACACCGAACTTGACCGTACTGGGATTTAGTTTGCGGAATTCCTCCGACCGGATAATCTCCTTCACTTTATCCTCCCCAACCAGATATTTCATCTTGTATCGCGCCGTGGCATTCAGATCGAGGTATCCACCCGCGGTAAACAGAATGTTTTTCCCGATGGCCAGGTTGAGGTCCACCGGAAAATAGAGCGATGTGGTGATGATCTTGCTTTTCCCATACGAGAAAAAGCCGCTACCGTAATCATGTGTGGGATTTGGATCCGGCATGCTAAAGGCAATGCTGCTTTGAGGTCCAAGAAATACCAGGTTATCGGCCAATCGGTATTTTGTAACCGCAAAACCAGCTCCGATACTTAGGTAATACTTTTCGCTGCCGATATTGATGATATCGGAAGAAGTCCGCATACCGAAAAGATCGAGTATCCCTGAACCGAATCCGTTGATGGAAGTTCGGAAATTGCCTGCGTCGGGTCCGGTAAAAAAATTGTAGGTCAACTGTCCTTCCCAGCGGATCTGGTTAAAATATCGGACGGTTAGCTTGTTTTGCGCTTCTGAAGGAATGCTTGTAACGGCCAACACCAGAATGGACAGCAGCAGGAGGTATTTCTTTTTCATCGGGCGTGGAAATTGCTGATTTATGTCCGAAAGTTAGGAAAATCGCGGAAATCCGTATTTTCGGGGGAAATCCGGAGGATTTATGAATTCAAAAGAACGCGTACTGACAACCTTCGCTCATCGGGAACCTGACCGCGTTCCCCGCTGGTGCGGTTCGTCGCCCGAGTTTTGGGAAAAATCAAAAAAGGCACTCAGCCTTGATAATGAAGGGCTCCGCCTCCGCTTTGGCGATGATTTCCGGCGGATCACCGCACCCTATCTTGATGAAAACGGGCTGGAAGTAGCTCCTTTCGGGATCGAACGGGGCGGGGTCGGATACGGCATGGCCCTCAGCCATCCGCTTGCCAATGCCACCATTGAAGAAATGAAAGCTTATCCATGGCCCGATCCAAACAACATCGATCTATCCTACCTCCATCCTCTAGTCTCACAGTCTCACAGTCTTAAAGTCTCACAGTCTTCCACCTCCAAACACCCCTCTCCCGCTTGGTTTGACGACTACGCGATTCTCGGAGGCGATTGGTCGCCTTTCTGGCATGATGTGATCGATATGGTAGGAATGGAAAACCTGTTTATAAGGATGTACACCGAGCCGGAGTGGGCACATGCCATTTACGATCTTGTCTTTGATTATTATTATGCGGTAAATGAGCGCATATTCGCTGAATCCGGCGACCAGATCGATATTTTCTTTATCGGCAACGATTTGGGCAGCAACAATGGTGCACTCATCGGGACCGATTTGTTCGGTGAATACCTTCAACCGAAGTTCAAGAAATTGGCCGATCTTGGTCACGCTTACAAAAGCAAGGTGTTGCTGCATTGCTGTGGGGGATTCAGCGAATTGATGCCGCAGATGATCGAAGCCGGGATCGATGGAGTGCACGCCATTCAACCATCCTGTTATGGAATGGAGCTCAATGGATTGAAAAAGGATTTTGGAGAAAAGCTCCTGTTTAACGGATGTATCGATTCACAGTTTGTTGTAATCGAAGGAAAACCGGAGTATGTGAAACAGGAAACCCGTAAAACACTGGAAATCATGATGCCCGGGGGCGGTTTTGTCGCCGGTGCCAGTCATGATTTTTTGCTGGAAGAAACGCCGCTGGAGAATGTACTGGCGATGTTTGATGCGGTGCAGGAATATGGACTTTATTGATACTTTAGAAAGGCAGAAGGCAGAGGGCATAAGGCAAAAATTAAACTTAAGATTTAAGAATAAAAGATATGAGATTGGGAAAGTGGAGGTTTGTTTTGGGAGCGATCCTGGTGATATCGTTCAGTTTTGAGGGTATGGCTCAAAAGCCGGAGCGACAGTGGGGACAGTACAGAGGACACCTGGCTGGTGGGATTCTGGATCAGGCGAACCTTCCTGATTCGTTTAATCTTGCGGAGGGGAAAAATGTAAAATGGAAAATTTCGGTTCCCGGTCTGGGGATATCCTGCCCGGTGATTTGGGGGGACAATCTTTTCCTGACCACAGCCATCAGCAGCGGGGATTCCACGGGGTTCAGAATAGGCATTTACGGCGATGTGGCTCCGGTGATGGATTCCTCGGTACATGAATGGAAAGTGTTTTGCTACAATAAAACCAATGGCAAACTAATGTGGGAGCGCAGCGCCTGCAAAGGGGTTCCGAAAATGAAGCGGCATGCAAAATCAACACATGCCAACACTTCCATCGCCAGCGACGGAAAACATGTGGTGGCCTTTTTTGGCTCCGAAGGTTTGTATTGTTATGACATGAAGGGGGACCTGAAATGGAAGGCTGGTTTCGGCACGCTGAAATCCGTTTTTTACCTGATGGAACAGGCAGAGTGGGAATTCGCGAGCTCCCCAATCCTCTATCAGGGAGTGGTAATCGTGCAGTGCGATGTTTTGAATAATTCGTTTGTTGCCGCCCTGGATGCAGACAGTGGGAAAGAACTGTGGCGTGCCAACAGAGATGAACTTCCCGGCTGGTGCACCCCCAACATCTACCTGGATCATGGAAAAGCGCGCGTGGTGGTTAATGGTTACAAGCATCGAGGCGCTTATGATTTCAAGACCGGTGAGGAAATCTGGAAAATGTCGGGAGGCGGCGATATCCAAATCCCTACCCCGGTGATCGGTGACAGCCTGATTTACATGAATAGTGCCCACGGTCCCTCCTCCCCGATCATGGCCATCCGCAAGGAGGCTAAGGGCGATATTACGCTGAAGGACAAAGAAACCGCCAATGAATTCATCAGTTGGTATCTTCCAAAAGGAGCTTCCTACATGTCAACCATGCTGTTGTACGATAAATATCTTTATAGCTGCAACTGGAACGGAACCGTGATCTGTTATGAAGCAACCACCGGTAAAGAGGTATACAAAGAAAAGCTGGGTAAGATGAAAAGTTTCACCGGGTCCCCGGTGGCCTCCGATGGCAAGATATTTATTGCCGATGAGGAAGGGACCGTTTATATTTTCAAGGCCGGACCGGAATTCAAGCTCCTGTCGGCCAACCCCTTAAAAGATATTTGCATGACCACGCCGGGCATTACCGATAACATGATCTATTTACGGACGGAGCATTATCTTTTTGCGATCGGGAAGTGACCTCCCCGCCTGCGGAAATCCTGTTAGCGTGACGGGGTCCCCGCCTTCGCGGGGATGACACTTCTCCGATGGTGATTCATCCTTACTTGCGCCTTGTGCCTTGTGCCTTACTTGCGTCTTGTGCCTTGCGCCTTGAGCCTTACTTGTGCCTTGTGCCTTGCGCCTTGAGCCTTACTTGTGCCTTGTGCCTTCTGCCTTGTGCCTTCATTTTTGGGTATATTTGCCTTTTCGAAACACAAACACAATGAAAAAACACGCTCTCCTGATCGGCGCATTGGCCTTGTATATTGGTATATATGCCCAGAAGCCCATTGACAAAACTTTTTGGCAAGAGGATTTTGCTTCCGGAAAATTACCGGCCGGATGGCAGGTGATCACGCAGAATGACAGTGCCTCCAAATGGTTTGTCACGGATCAGCCGTTCCCGGGCTCGCCGGGAAGGGCTTATCAGGCCCCGCCGATCGCATCCAATAGCCGGGGATATCATCTGCAGGTAACTCCGGGGGTGAGGGTGGATAAAAATGCCCGTGCCTGGAAAAAGATTAATATCTGGCCCGATGCCTATGTCCAGAGTCCTTCGGTCGATTGTTCCAGGCACCGTTCGGTGGTGCTGAAGTTCCAGCAGAATTTTTTCTGGAACCGCCGGGATGCGGACAGGGGGGGTGGACTGTTTGTCGGGATAAGCACCAACGCTAAAGAATGGACCTACTTCAACGTTAAAAATGACATCGGCTCGGGCGAGGATTGTCCGAACCCCATGGATGTTGAACTCAATATCACCCGTCTGGCGGCAGGACAGAAAACCGTATGGCTGAAATTTTACTGGAAAGGGTACTACCAGTGGTACTGGATGATCGATGACATCAGTCTGTCGGAGGCCTTTGATGCTGATGTCCTGGCTTACCGCCTGGTCAGCCATCCAGAAACCGGGAACCACTTTAAAACATCAGAAGATATTAAATTTCAGATCATTAACCTTGGATCCAATGATATCGTGACAGATTTCGATTGCTTTTTGAAGATCGATACCCGGTCGGTCCTGAAGGCTACTGTCAAGGCTGACCCAAAGAACCCCTTCAAGATCATCGATACCCTGCCGGTGACTTTCCCGGGAATCAGTCTCACGGATTTCGGGATCCATAAAATCAAGTTCAATACGGCTCTTCCGGGGGATGAAAGGTTATCCAATGATACCATTTCAACCGTCCTCTACTCAGGGGCCTATTCATTGGGTGAGATCTCCGCTTATGCTCCCGTTCCGGGCGGTTATGAGTTTGAGTGCGGCAATGCCCGACTGAAACTGCAGTTTGTCCGCAGCGATATATTCCGTTTATGGATGGCTTATGACGGCGATTATACCGATCCGGCAGGAAATGATATTGTCATTAATAAACCGGATAAACCGGTGGAGGTGAAAACTGCTGACAAAGGAACCTACTATCTGTTTACCACGGCAGATGTGGTTCTCAGGGCTTATAAGAAACCTTTGAGATTTGCCTTGTACAAGGCTGACAATTCTTCCCTGATCTGGGAAGAGGTTAAAGGAATGACGTACGGCAAGCAAACCGTCCAGTACCTGAAGCGCCAGCCAAACGAATACTTCTATGGCGGAGGAATGCAGAACGGCCGTTTTTCGCATCGGGATAAAACCATAAAGCTCACCATTGACTATAACTGGGAAGATGGCGGCGGTCCGAACCCGGCGCCGTTTTTCATGAGCACCGCCGGCTATGGGGCACTCCTGAATACCTACGCATCAGCTGCTTATTCATTCGGCGATACGGTAAGACTGATTCATAATGAGGCCCGTTTCGACAGTT
>Ga0172379_10007344_pt1 | contig 14334 bp, 13 predicted proteins | sample GrowelOW334metaG_FD_119756 | JGI IMG/M metagenome (GOLD analysis project Ga0172379, IMG submission 119756) | Groundwater microbial communities from an aquifer near a municipal landfill in Southern Ontario, Canada - Groundwater well OW334 metaG | ecosystem: Environmental > Aquatic > Deep... | reverse complement strand
CCAGTTGGGGATATGCTTGGGATTTGTCAGAGCCAGATCAAGGGCGGGTTTATTGTCCGCGCTGTCCAGCGCGCGTTTCAGCTCGCTCTCGAAGTTCACCGTGGTCCGCTTGAAGTTGGGAACATCGGCGTTGGCGATATTGTTCGCTATGACTTCGCGACGGATGACGCTGGCATCCATCGAACGTTGGAGAAGATCCACTGTCTTCGTAAAATCATTCACCATCTTCACGTACAAGCCTCCTGGTCCGCTTCCTCTTCAATCATCGGCAAAAGGCACCCGCCGGTTTACAGTATGTATCTGCCCAGGTCCTGGTCCTTCACGATATCGGAGAGCCGCTGGTCCACATACGCGGCATTTATCGGTATCTTGGCGGGTGAGATATCAGGGGCCTCGAAGGAGAGTTCCTCCAGCAGGGCTTCCATAATGGTATGCAACCTGCGTGCTCCGATATTCTCCATCCTGGAGTTGACCTCGGCGGCGATTGCCGAAAGGCGTTCCACAGCATCCTCTGTAAAACTGATCTCCACCCCCTCAGTGGCCAGGAGGTCGGTGTATTGCTTGGTCAGCGCGTTCTTGGGTTCCGTCAGTATGCGGATGAAATCATCCTTGCCCAGCGCTTCCAGTTCCACACGCAGAGGAAAGCGCCCCTGCAGTTCGGGGATAAGGTCCGAAGGCTTGCTCACGTTGAAGGCCCCAGCCGCGATGAACAGGATGTGGGAGGTATCCACCGCTCCCCAACGGGTGTTCACCACAGAACCTTCAACTATAGGCAGTATGTCTCTCTGGACGCCTTCACGGGAAACATCCGTGCCGCCCGAGCGTTCGCCGCGACTGGCGATCTTGTCGATCTCGTCCAGAAAGACTATGCCCATTTCCTGCACCCGGCGCCGGGCTTCCTCGCTCACCCGCTCCCGGTCCACGAGTTTTTCGCTTTCCTCGGAAAAAAGGATTTCCTTGGCGCGTTTGACATTCACCAGCTTGCGTTTTTTTCCGCCACCAAAAAGCCCGGCCAGACCGGAAAAGCCCGACTCCAGGTCTTCCATGTTTCCACCGGAAAAAAGTTCCATCGCTGGCATCTGCACCTGCTGCTGCACCGATACCTCAACCATACGCTCGTCCAGTTTTCCCGAACGCAGCATGGCCCGGAGTTTTTCCCTGGTGGACCCGGAGGCTTCGGAAGAACCAGCGCCTCCGTTGGAGCCTGCGCTAGTGGAGCCTGTCGCACCTCCAGTCTCTCCTCCAGCCGCGCCAACTGACCCCGCGTCCGCTCCTTGGGCCACCGCAGCCTCCACCCAGGAGGGCGCGTTTTCCGCTGCGCCTTCTATCCCAGCTGGCTTCGATCCCGGAACACTCAAGGGTACCCCTGTTGGTGTGGCGACCCCAGTGGGAGCGCCGTTCTGGCCCGCCGCGCCAAAACTGTTCTGGGCTGCGCTCAGAAGGGAGTTCAGGAAATTTGCGCTACCCTGGGCTGCGGGCTTCTTGGTCGATCCTGGCAGCAGAAGATCCAACAGGGCTTCCTCCGCACGGCGTTCCGCTTCGGCCCTGACGGTTTCGCGCATCTCTTCCTTCACCATCTGGAAGCCAGCGGCCATAAGGTCGCGGATCATTGATTCCACATCGCGACCCACATAACCCACTTCCGTGTATTTGGTGGCTTCAACCTTGATGAAAGGCGCGCCGGAAAGCTTTGCCAGACGCCGGGCGATCTCGGTCTTTCCCACCCCGGTAGGCCCTATCATCAGGATATTCTTGGGTGCTATATCGTCCCGGGTCTCCTGCGGAAGCTTAAGTCTTCTGACCCGGTTCCTCAACGCGACGGCGACTGCGCGTTTGGCCTTTTTCTGGCCTACAATGTACTTGTCCAATTCCTCAACTATCTGTTTAGGCGTCAGCCGGTCAAAATCGGTCATGATTAGGCCAACTCCTCGACCACTATGCGGTCGTTCGTATAGATGCAGATGCCACCGGCGATGCGCAGGCTGCGCTCGGCGATTTCCGGCGCGGTCAGAGTGGAGGCGTCCAGGAAGGCTAGTGCCGCCGCGTATGCGTAGGGTCCACCCGAGCCGATGGCCAAGGCATCGTCGGCGGGTTCTATCACGTCTCCGGTCCCAGAAATAAGCAGAGTCTTTGTTTTATCGGCCACCAGGAGCATGGCCTCCAGGCGCCGCAGCGCACGATCGGTCCGCCAATCCTTGGCAAGTTCGACGGCGCTCCGGGTAAGATCACCCGAATATTCCTTCAGCTTCACTTCGAAACGCTCGAATAGGGTAAACGCATCCGCCGTGGCACCGGCGAATCCACAGAGTACCTTATCGTCCAGCAGGCGGCGCACCTTGCGCGCATTGCTTTTCATTATCGTGTTTCCCACCGTAACCTGGCCGTCTCCGGCCATTGCGACCCGCCCGTCCTTTCGAACCGCGATGATCGTCGTGCTTCGTACCTTCATGCTCCATGCTCCTCGGTCTTCAACTTCACCTGTGTATCCAAGTCCCGCGCTCCGCCATGGGGATGCGCCGCTGCGTATACTTTCTTGAGTCTTCCGATATCCACATGCGCGTAGCGTTGGGTTGTCGACAGGCTCGCATGGCCCAACAATTCCTGCACAACCCGCACGTCGCAACCAGCGTTCACCAGATGCGTGGCAAAGCTATGCCGCAACGCGTGGGGATACACGGGTTTCCGCAAACCCGCCTGGTCCGAATAGCGACCAACTATCCAGCGGATACCGCGCACGCTCAATGGTCCACCCCTGCTGTTCACGAAAAGCGCCTTCGTCGGGTGCTCCGCCTTGATCGCGGCGGCCCGTGCTGGCAAGTATGCCGCCAGGGCATCGCGCGCCTGTGCCGAAAAGAACACCTTCCGTTCCTTGTCGCCCTTTCCCGTCACCCGCGCTCCCGACAGATCCGCATCGAGTGAAGTCAAAAGCAGCGAGGCGGTTTCCGAGATGCGCAAACCCGCGGAATACATGATGGCCACCAGGACCGTATCCCGTAAGGGCCAGAGGATACCCATCTTTTCCGGCAACGCGGCGAATTCGGACATCTCGTCTTCCCATAGGAAGGATGGAAGGGTCTTGGCAACCTTCAGGTTCCGCACCGCGCTCGTGGGGTCGTCCTTGCGATGCTGGTAACGGACGAGCCAGCGGTGGAAACCGCGCACTGCGGATAGGGATCTATTCGCGCTGGAAGCCGCGGCACCTCGATCGGACAGGCTCGCGATGAAAGCGCGCAATTCATTCAAGCCCGCGCAGGCTGGGTCCATTCCCGCCGAACGGCACACCGCTTCGTACTCTGCCAGGTCTTTTTGGTAGGCCTCGATGCTTCTGGGCGAAAGGTTTCGGATGAATTCCAGGTACGCAATATAATCGGCCAGCTTTTCGGACACGATGCTGGTTTCGTCTTTTTTCTGGGCCAGGCTCATCACGGAACCCCCACACGCGGACCATTCAAAAAAAGGGAAGCATTACCCGTGATTCCCAAGGTTCCCTCGGTTCCCATTGTCTCCCGCAATACCTGCGGCACTGGAAGTCTCAGTCGTTGTTCAAGATTTCTAACAGCGTTCCCAAGGCTGGATTCCCCAGCAAAGCCGTTTCGATCGTCGGTCGTCCCAGAGCCGCGCGCGGGTACCGGCATGCCCCAATCTTCCACTATGGCAAAGGCGTCGTCGGCAACCGCGGCACCTTCAGTCGCGAGCCGCAGGGTGCCCTCCCCAAAGCACGAGGTGGAACCGGCACTGCCTACCCACAGATCCCGTCCCTGCTCCAGGGCGAAATCAGCGGTGATCAAGGCACCAGATTTCGCAGGAGCCTCTATAACCACCACCGAACGGGCAAGACCGGCGATTATCCGGTTCCGTGCGGGGAAATTCCATTTGCGGGGAGGCTCCCCCGGAGGATACTCGCCAACAAGGGCACCACCCGAATCGATCATACGTCTGGCGAGGGTTCGGTTGGAGGCGGGGAACACCTGGTCCAGGCCGGAACCTAGTACACCGATGGAGGGAGCTGCGGCTTCCACGTTTCCCCGATGCGCCATCGCGTCTATCCCGCGGGCAAGGCCGGAAACCACCGCGACACCACAACGGCCAAAATCACGGCCGAATTCGTAGGATTGCCTTGCACCTTCGGAACTCGGCTCCCTGGTTCCCACAACCGCGACCAAGGGACGCTCTGGATCGGGCAACCTGCCACGGAAAAAAAGCACCGCAGGGGGATCGCTCAATTCGCGCAACAAGGGCGGGAAATTACCGGAACCATAGGACGCGAAGGATATTCCCCCACGCGTAGCCAGGTAGGCATCCCGCTCCGCCATAGCCAGGTATGCGGCGGGTTCCCAGCTTTTACCGGCCAGGGATCGTTCGATAATGCTTTCCACATCCACCGCGGCAAGGCGGCATAGGTCCTTCGCGCCACCCAACACTTCTGCCAGGAGTATCCGTTCACGTGCCTTGAGAAAGGGCACACGCGCTACAGCAAGATAGACATCAGGGTACGCCATACAACTCATCCAAAACGATTTTCTTGTTTTTTTCGGCTTCCGTTTTTTTATCCGCAGACACGTTGTTCTTAAGGATACGGTCATACAAGGCAAGTGCGTCTTCCGCCCGGGCACTCACGTAGTAGGCGCGGGCCAACACGAACATGGCGTCCGTATCCTTTGTGCTCAAGGCCAGAAAGCTCTCCAGATAGGGTATCGCCTCTGCGGGACGCCCAAGCTCGAATACGTACAGGACAGCCAGGCCATATAATGGACGCGCATACGTGGGGTCCAGATCTATGGCACGCTTGTATCCTGATTCCGCCAAGGCGTATAAACGGTCCCGTTCACGGGAACTACCCGTTCCGGAGAAGTCGAGGGAGGATTTTGCCAGCACCCCGGCAGAAACACCTGTCAGATAGTGAAGAGTCGCATCCTCGGGGAAATAGGAAATGGCGCTCTCCAGGGCTTCCAGTGCTTCCCCGAACATCTTGCGGTCCATGTAACGGACAGCCAGGATTTTCCAGTAGATGCCTGCCTGGGCGCTGATCTTGACCCGCTCTTCCAGGCGCGCCTCGTAGGAGTCGATCGCCCTTCGCAAACCTTCGATGGTTTCGGGCGGAGCACCACCGGGTCCCAACTCGACAATCCTGTCTGCCAGGCTGTTGGGTCGCAACAGGCGCCAGGCTCCGAAGCCAAGCCCCCCGGCGATAAGCACGATCAATAGGATAACGAGCACTGGCTTCTTTTTGGCCTCGGGTTTCCCCTTTTTCTCGGCTTTGATTGGGGCACCGGGTTTGATCGGGGCTTCGGGTTTGACTGAAGAGTCGGACTTATTCTTTTCATTTCGGGAAGTCATAGGGTTCCTCCCGTCAAGTACGGGCTTTTCCCGCTTCGTGCTTGCGTTTTCTTTCATTATGCGTGACCGCCCAGCACGGGAAGGTAACGGCGGTGGTTCGCCCGCAGGGCTACATCATCCACGTGGGTGTAAATCTGGGTGGTACCCAAATCGGCGTGGCCAAGAAGTTCCTGTACCGAGCGCAGGTCAGCACCCCCTGCTAGCAGGTCGGTGGCGAAACTGTGACGCAGGGTATGCACCTTCGAACCGGTCCCGGCAAGCACTGCCAGAGCCGCGAAATTCTTCCAGATACCCTTCCGTGACAGGCGGCGTCCGTCCTTGTTCAGGAAAAGGGCATCACTGCGCCTGGCCTTGGCGATGGCTGGCCGGGCTTCAGATAGGTACACTTTCAACCAGTCATGGGCCTGGGGGCCGAAGGGCACGAAACGTTCCTTGCCACCCTTGCCCCTGACGCGGGCTATCCGCTCGCCCAGGGAAATATCGGCCAGATCCAGGCCAGAGGCTTCGGATATGCGCAAACCCGACGAATAGACCAGCTCGTACAAGGCCCGATCGCGCAAGCCTCGCGCATCCCGGGTATCCACAGCAGCAAGCAAAGCCTCAACCTTGTCCCTGGGAAGCACCGTAGGCAAGCGCCGGGAACTTCGCGGTCGTTCCAGGGTCGCCGCCGGATTATCCAAACGTACCCGCTCGTCCATCAAGTGACGGAAGAGTGACCGCAATGCAGAAATAGCCTTCGCCAGGGAACGGTCGCCCACACCTTCGGCGCGGCGCTCCACGAGGTAGAGTACAAGATCCTTCGAATCGACGCTGGCCACATCCAATGACCCTTTTTCGAGCCAAAGGACAAAATGCCGCAACTCGTACAGGTACGCTTCTACGGTAAGCGGGGAGCGACGCTCCACCGCGATAAGGCGGGAGCGGTAGCCTTCAAGCAGGCGCCGTCCTTCCATTATTCTAGGCTTCCTTTTTTTCCGACGAGAATTTGCGATCCCTGATCACCGTGGGTACGTCCAGGTCGTCTTCGCGAAAATTCCTGTATGACAGGAATTCCGCGGGCGGTTTTGCCTTTTCAGTCATGGACTTCCATTCGTCGTAACGGATAAAGTCACCGTCTTCCTTCTTGACCGCTTCCACGACTTTTGGACCCGCAGCTACACGGTTGCTATCCAGTTGAAAACCCGTAGCGATCACCGTAACCTGAGCCCTATCCTGCATGGTTGGGTCCAACGCGTTGCCAACAATGATCAGCGCGTCCGAATCCGCGTTCGCGGTGATGATACTCACAACTTCCTGGAATTCGGTCAGCGAGAAATCCTCGCCGCCAGTAACATTCACCAGGATGCGGTTGGCACCCTCGATCCGGCAATCCTCGAGCAGGGGGTTGTTGATGGCGTTCGTCGCCGCGTCCACGGCGCGATTGTCACCGGATCCCAAACCGATGCCCATAAGCGCATCGCCCTGCCCCTGCATCGTGGTGCGCACATCGGCAAAGTCGATATTGATATTGCCAGGTACCGTAATCAGATCCGAGATTCCCTGAACGCCCTGCCGTAACACGTCATCGGCTATGAGAAAGGCTTGCTTGATAGGTGTATTTCGTTCGACGATCTTCAGCAAATGCTGATTGGGTATAACGATAAGGGTATCCACAGCTTCCCTCATCTTTGCAATGCCCTCGTCAGCCAGGCGCATTTTATAGCGACCCTCAAACTCGAACGGTTTGGTCACCACGCCTACAGTGAGGGCTCCCAGTTCCCGCGCTATCTGGGCAATGACAGGAGCAGCCCCGGTCCCCGTACCTCCGCCCATACCTGCGGTCACAAAAACCATATCGGCGCCGCGTAGCACGTTGGCAATCATTTCCCGGTCTTCCGCGGCGGCCTTCTCGCCCACATCCGGTTTCCCACCAGCCCCCAGACCACCGGTCAGTTTTGACCCGAGTGGCAGTTTCACCGGAGCGTTCGACAGTGCAAGCGCTTGCAGATCCGTATTCGCGACAATGAATTGCACATTCTGCAGCCCGCAGGCGATCATCCGGTTCACCGCATTCGAACCGCCACCTCCCGTACCGATCACCTTGATGATCGTAGGACTCGCGGTCCGCTCATCCAGAACTTCGAGCTGATCCATGTTCCCCCCCCATTTTACGGCGACTTGCGTCGCTTCGACGCTGGATCCCACTCCAGCGCCCGTTCATTCAGAAAAATTCTTTTTTCAGCCAGTCCGCCAGTTTGCCGAACAAAGGCGATTGTCCCTTCTCCCTCGTACGCGGTTCCACACCGCTCTCAGCCTGCCTATCGGCACCCTCCAGAACGAGGCCGACAGCCGTCGAATACACGGGGCTACGGTATTCCTCTACCAGTCCACCCAAGGACATGGGCACCCCGATACGAACGGGCATGCGGAATATTTCCGACGCCAATTCAGCCACACCGTTAAGCTGCGATCCCCCGCCTGTCAGAACCAACCCTCCGCCAAGAGGACGGTTCAGGCCAAGGCGATCTATCTTTTCCTTCGCCAGGGAGAAAATCTCCTCCATCCTCGGTTGGATGATGGAACAGAGCTGGATACGGGGAATGGGCATTGGAGGCCGACCACCGACACCGGGGACGATGATTTCGTCACCCTTTTCCACGTTCGGTGCCCAGCAACAACCGGCGTCCAGCTTTATCCTTTCTGCCGTCTCAAAGGCCAGGCTCTTGAGTATGGAAAGGTCGCTGGTAACCTGGGAACCTCCCACTGGTACTGTCGTTGTATAATAGGGAGAACCATCGTGGAAAACCAGGATATCCGTGGTGCCACCACCAAGATCGATGAGGGCGACACCCAGTTCTTTTTCTTCCCGAGTCAGGGTGGACCTCGCCGCAGCCAAGGATTGAAGCACCAGATCATCCACCCGGAACCCCGCACGGTTGACACATTTCACCAGATTCTGCGCGCTGGTGACGGAACCGGTGATTATATGGACCTCCGCCTCCAGGCGGACGCCGATCATGTCCAAGGGATTGCGTATACCTTTCTGATCGTCCACGATATAGGACTGGGGAATGACGTGCAGGACCTGCCGATCCATGGGTATGACCACAGCCCGGGCGGCCTCGATAACGCGGCTGATATCAGCTTCCCCGATTTCGCGGGTCTCCTTGCTTTTACCGGTTACCGCGACAACTCCCCTGGAATTGAGTCCTTCGATATGGGCTCCGCCTATACCGGTCCAGCATGAGTGCACTTCCCGTCCCGACATCATCTCCGCCGCTTCGACTGCGGTGGCCACCGATCTCAGGGTGGATTCGATATTTACCACAACGCCCTTTCTCAAGCCCGTGGAGGGGCTCACGCCCACACCGGTAATCTCGAGAAGTCCGTTCTCATTCCGTTCACCGATAATCGCGCACACTTTCGTCGTGCCGATATCGAGGCCGACAACCAATCCATCGTTAGTCAGATCAGCCCTCCTTCGCTCGGTACGAGGCCGTACCCGTTCGGAAATCAAGCTCATCCGTTTCTATTCCTTTTGAATCGAGTACGTCGAGCATCAGCATCATATACCGTAAGGCCTCTTCATTCAACTCCGGGCCTATTCTGACCCGTACCCGTCTGTTTGCCGGATAGAGCACCAATTCGTAACCATCATACGCGCGTTTGACCACGCGAATTTCGGATAGTGTTTCGAGCAATGCCGGGAATTCCCGTTTCAAGCGCGCCAGATCATTCAGGAACCCGGAAAGAAATGCTGGCAAGCGCATGCCTTCCTGGGCCTGTTCGAAGCGCAGGCCCGAAACAACCGGAGCGTTTGGAAAGGAAGTGTCCGTTGCTGTGCCAACCTTGAAAACCACACCATTCCGATCATAGGCCAACAGGATGGTTCGTCCCTCCGATTCAGCCAGGGAAACAGCAACCGCGCTCCGCCTGACCAGTTCTATCCGCACAGCATCGGGGAAATGTGAAACGACTCTTGCCGATTCGACGGCCGGAATGGTTTCAAGTCCCCGTTCCATGATAGTCCGTCGAAGGGAGAAGAAAGAACTTTTAGCGCTCAGTCCACTGGCAGCCAACAGATCGGTCCGGTTCAAACCCTCAGCCCCAATAAGATCAACCGTCTTGAGGGGTAGGCAGGGAACGATCGCCAGGTACCAAACCAATTCCACGACAAGTATCAGGCACAGGATGCCGACCGACCGCTTAAGGTAGCGTTCCGCCTTTCCCGATGGTTCAACCTCCGGAGTGAGTGTTTCGTCCATCAGAAACCTGCTATCGGACATTTCCAACCTCACTTGCATCGGTATCCCGCGAGATGTTCACGAGTAAGCCGATCATCAATAGACTAGTCGCCAGGGAAGATCCCCCCGCCGAGAACAGCGGTAAAGGAATTCCGGTGGCAGGGACCGCGCCCACGACCACGGCGGCGTTCAGCAAAGCCTGGCTTGCTATCATGATAGTCAAACCCAAAGCCAACAGTCGTTTGAAGGAATCGGGCGAACGCGATCCGGTGCGAAAGCCCCTTGCGGTAAAAACCGTGAAAAGGGCAAAGCAAAAGAGCATGCCGATAAACCCCGACTCCTCCCCAAAAGCTGTCAGGATAAAGTCGGAATGGATCTCCGGGACACTGGCTATTTTCTTGGTACCCCTACCAAGGCCCTTCCCCCACCAGCCACCGCTGGCCAAGGCATCCAGGGATGAGCGCACCTGGAAGCCAGCACCCTGGGGGTCGTACTCAGGAGACATGAAACTCAGCACACGCTGGAGACGATGATCCTTGGTAAACACCAGCAACATACCCAAGGGCAGGAAAATAGCGGCGATAGCCAAAAAATGCCGCATTCTTATACCCGCAAGGTAGAATAGGGCCAATGCGTTAAATGCGAGAAAGGCCGCACTGGAAAAATCATTTTGCAGATACACAAGAAGGCAGAATGCCGTTGTGATTATGGCGGGTGGAATGACGCTGGACGATGCGTCGTCCAGGCGATCCTTCTTCTTGGAGAAAATATGTGCGAGATAGAGTGGCAATGCCAGTTTCACCAATTCCGAAGGCTGGTACGAATTTCCCGCGATCTGTATCCAACGGGCAGCACCGTTCTTGCTCATACCGATTCCGGGAATAAATGTGAGGATGCACAGCACAAAGGAAAAGACGATCAAGGGCTTGATCAGTTTTCTGATGAATTCCAGATCGATATAGGAGGCGATGAACAGGAGAACTAGACCAATAAGACCAAAAACAATTTGCTTCCTGATAAAATAATTCGCATCGTCAAAGAAGCGCCCGGCGAAAGCGGTGGATGCCGAGTATAGGCTTACCAACCCAATTCCAATCAGCAGGATCACCGTGATGATCAGGACCGGGTCTGCCGGACGGGCAGCCTTGATTCGCTCGATACTGAACCGGTAGTCCTTCATTGGGTTTTCAGGGTGGATAGCGCCACGATCGCAAAAAGACCTCCAAGAATCCAGAAGCGGACTACCACCTTGGTTTCCGCCCAGCCCGACAGTTCAAAATGGTGGTGCAAGGGCGCCATTTTAAAGACCCTTTTCCTGGTCAGCTTGTATGAAGCCACCTGGATCATCACCGATGCCGCTTCCAGCACGAAAACACCACCGATGATCAAAACCAGTATCTCTCTCTTGATAATCAGGGAAACAGTCGCTATGGCGCCACCAAAAGCCAGACTGCCCACATCACCCATAAATACTTCCGCCGGATGAGCGTTGAACCAGAGGAAACCAACGCTGGCACCCACCATTGCGAGGCAGAATACAGTCAATTCTCCGGACCCGCGGATAAGCGGAATGCCCAGGTATTCGGAAAAATCAGCGCGGCCTGACAGATAGGTCAGAACCGACAGGGTGATGAATACCAGGATGACCAACCCCGTCGCCAAACCATCAAGGCCATCGGTAAGATTCACGGCATTGGACTCGCCCACAAGCAAAAGAACTGCGAAGGGTATCCAGACCAGACCCAGATCAATTACCGGGGTCTTGAAGAATGGCAGATACAATAGGCTTGTCCGTTCATCTCCTGCCAGGTACAGGGTCACCGCAACCGCAGTCGCGACGACGAATTGAAGCAGCAATTTTGCCCAAGCAGGCAATCCGTCCGAATTCTTTCGGGTCACTTTCAGGTAATCGTCCAGAAATCCGATCGCGCCGAAACCTATGAAAGAAGCGGTCGTCAGCCAAACATGGAAATTCTTCAGATCCTGCCATAGAAACACCGCGACCGTGACCGCAAGGATTACCAGAATACCGCCCATGGTAGGCGTACCGCCCTTCTTAAGATGCGTCGCGGGACCATCCTCGCGGATCGACTGGCCAACTTTCAGATGACGGAGGGCTTCTATGATGCGTGGCCCGAACAGATAGGCTATCAACAATGCGGTAAGGGCGGCATAGGCCCCCCGGAACGTCAGGTAACGGAATACATTGAAGGGTGTAAAAATCTTTACCAAAGGGTACAGAAATTCCAGCAGCATTTTTAATCTCCTCTCCTGGCCGGAACATCGCCGGCGGGGAATATCGGAAGGCGCTCCATCAGTCGTTCCAGGGCGAGCGCACGTGAACCCTTGAGGAGAAGCAGATCCTCTGGCCTGAGCGCAGCTGCCAGCCGATCCGAAAGCAACTCGAAATCACTTGTCTGAAAAAAAGTTTTCCTCCCCTTCAGGGCAAAAACAGAAGCGCTGGTTTCCTCACCATACAGGAATATTTCATCCCCCTTGGAAGCCGCCAGGAGCTCACCCAGACGGGCGTGGGAACTTTCCGCATTGGCTCCCAATTCACGCATGGCTCCTATCACGTAGACACGTCTTCCCAGCCACTCGACCGAGTCACAGAAGGAGATCGCGGCTTCCATCGATTCCGGATTGGCATTGTAGCAATCGCGGATTACAGTCGGCCTACCTCGCAGTATCTCGCCCCGGCCGAAGAGAGGCTTGGCTGCCGCGATGCCTGCACGTATCGCTTGCGATGAAACACCTACAGCTTCGGCTATCGCCGCCGCCGCCAACGCATCCTGGAGATTATGCGCGCCAGGCAACGCCAGCCGTACGGGTTTTCCATCCCAGACAAATTCGGTACCATCCAGCCCCAGGCTTCTCGCTCCTCCAAAGGTAGCCAGGGACTTGGGTCCCCAATATTTTACAGTACCCCGCACACCGGAAGCCAGGTACGAGGTATACGGATCCGCTTCGGGAACCAAAGCCAGCTGATTCCCGTCGAAACGGGAAAATATTTCCTTTTTTTCCTTTGCAATCCCATCGCGATTACCGAGAATACCGATATGGGCAGTTCCGACGTTCGTAATGAGGGCGATATGGGGAAAAAGCACCGAAGCCAATTCGCTTATCTCGCCCTGTCGGTTCATGCCTAATTCGAAAACCCCAATCTCATCGGCTTCCCTGATTGAAAACACCGAAAGGGGCAATCCGGTCTCAGAATTCAGATTCCCCTCATTCATGACTACCCGACGCTCTATGCCGATCATGGCCGCCGTGAGTTCCTTGGTGGTTGTCTTGCCCGAAGATCCGGTTATACCCACCCGAATAAGCCTTGGGAAACGCAGGACATACGCATGCGCTGCCGCCTGCAATGCACGCAAGGTATTCTCAACCACAACCAAGGACCCTGATGCTTTTTCAGCCGCAGCCAGAAGGGAGGCTCCATCCTTTTCCATGCAGGAACTGGAAACCAAGGCTATCCTGGCACCGGCCTTGAACGCCACGGAGACAAAATCATGCCCGTCCTGCCTCTCACCCACCAGCGCGACAAATAATGAACCACTCTTCACCATGCGGCTATCTATCACAACCGAGCTGAAGGAAGAAACATTCCTGTCCTGGGATGCCGGTCCGCCTGTAAGTATGTTGCCATCAACCGCCTCGGCAAGCTCCGTGATGGTCATCAACGTCCGCTCAACCATCACTACCCCCACCGGGAGCAATCCTGACGTGGGTTACGGATTCTGCCTTGATTTTTTTCATTTTCAGTTCATGGATAGCCAATTGCTCAATTCGTTCGGTGGAAGAGAGTACCGAAATACCGGCGATCAAGCGCTTATTGCTTTCTATCCATTCAGATTGGGTTTTCTCAAGGACCTTCAATTCCCTGGAAACCCCGGCGTAAGCGACAGATTGCCACGCATTCAATGCTAAGGCCGCTGGTATGGCAAGCGCCATCAGATAATACAGGGGGCGCTTAGTCATTTTGACTCGTCCTCATCAAGAAGTTTCTCCACTACACGCAATTTAGCGCTTCTGGATGGTGGGTTCCTGTCTGCTTCTTCCGGGCTCGGGGGAATGGCCTTCCTTGTCAGGATTTTCAGCAAACGTCGACCCTCACAAGTACATATCGGCGCTTCTGGTGGACAGATGCAGTCCTTGTTCCTTTCCCTGAAGAAATTCTTGACAATCCTGTCTTCAAGGGAGTGAAAACTGATAACGCCAAGACGACCGCCGTGCTCAAGTGCGCGGAAAGCCGCTTCGAGCAATTCCTCCAACCGGCTTAATTCTCCGTTCACCGCTATCCGTAGGGCCTGGAAAGTCCGTGTCGCCGGGTGGATCTGGCCGTGACGGTAGGCGGCTGGAACTGCCGACCCAACAAGGGAGGCCAAAGCACCGGTGGTCTCGATTTTTCCGCGAGAGCGTTCCAACACAATGGCGCGGGCAATTCGCCGGGAAAAGCGCTCCTCGGCATATTCGTATATCAAGTCAGCCAGTTCCTTCTCACCCATGCGGGCGATCAACTCCGCCGCACTGGAGCCCGTACTCGTATCGATCCGCATATCCAGAGGTTCGTCACGTCTGAAACTGAAACCCCGGCCGCTCTTTTCATAATGAAATAGACTGACGCCCAAATCGATAAGAATCGTATCCGGCCGCTTTATTTCCCCTGGCAAATCCGCAAAGAAGTCGTGGGACCAACCATTATAGAAATGTATCCGGTCGCCGAATTCGGCCAGCCGTGCACGCGCGCGCGCCAAAATATCAGGATCCGCAT
>Ga0172379_10007343_pt1 | contig 14334 bp, 16 predicted proteins | sample GrowelOW334metaG_FD_119756 | JGI IMG/M metagenome (GOLD analysis project Ga0172379, IMG submission 119756) | Groundwater microbial communities from an aquifer near a municipal landfill in Southern Ontario, Canada - Groundwater well OW334 metaG | ecosystem: Environmental > Aquatic > Deep... | reverse complement strand
ATGAGGAATTTCTGGGTCGGGTTCTTCTGGGCGACTTCGGCCATGGCGTTGTTGAAGAGGAATCCGGGGGCGACGATTAGGTTCAGCTTCTCGTCGGCGAAGGTGGTGAGATTGGGCACATAATCGGCTTCGGCCGTGGACTGCAGATACTTGTAGTTGGCCTTGGGAAGCTTGTTGTCCTGGGCGAAGCGGACGATGCCTTCCCAGGTTCCCTGGTTGAAGGATTTGTCGTCGATACCGCCGACATCGGTCACCAGACCGATTTTGAATTGCGCAAAAGCGGGAGCCGCCACGAGGGCGACGATAAGAAGCGCGAACAATGCTTTTTTCATGCAAGATCCTCCCTTTTAAAGCTCTGGAACGCCCTATTCCCGGCCCGAATGGCCGGCATAAAGCGCAAAATCAATAGTAAGGCCCAGGACAGCGGTTGTCAATAATTTTTTGGCTTTTGGGGGAGCTTCAGTCCTCGTTTCCGGCCACAATCGCCACTCCGGCCGAGGCGCCAATTCTTTCGGCCCCCGCTCTCAGCATCGCCATCGCGTCCGCCCGAGTCCTTATGCCGCCCGATGCCTTTATTTTGACGGAAGGATCCACGGCCGAACGCATGAGGGCCACGTCTTCGGTGGTCGCCCCGCCCGTGCCGAAACCCGTGCTGGTCTGGATGTACTTCACGCCCGCAGCCTGGGCCGCAAGGCAGGCTTTCCCTTTTTCATCGGCCGTGAGATAGCATGTTTCGATGATGGATTTGACGAGCGCGGGGGCGGAGGCGGCGACGACCGCCGCGATTTCCCTTTCCACCGCGGCCCAGTTTCCCGCCTTCGCCAATCCGATATTGATGACCATATCGATTTCCGCGGCGCCGAGGGCTACCGCCTGGCGGGCTTCGAAGGCTTTCGTTTCGCTGGTAGTCGCCCCGAGGGGGTACCCGACCATGGCGCATACCTTGATGCCCGTTTCCGCCAATTCCCTTACGCAGGTCGCGACATGGCAAGGATTGACGACAACGCTCGCGAATCCATACTTTTTCGCCTCCGCGCAATGCTCGATGACGGATTTTTCCGTGGCGACCATCTTGAGGAGAGTGTGATCGATTACCGCCGCGAGTTCGGCGGTCGTCTTCTCGGGTTCCATTTCATGCTCCATGTTCACGTCCTTGGAAGAGGGCTTCCCGTTAAATCTCGAATCTGCGCGCGAGATACTCGCGGCGGGTAGCCACGAGGCCCTCGAGCTCGGCGAGCATGCGCGCGTCCGCAAGCCGGGCTATCGGAAACACATGATCCTCGGTCTCATTAGTGTATCGCTGGACGAAGTTGATGTCGGTGACATAGCCAAGACTGATCATGTTGGAAATCCTGTCGGCCGACTTGAGCACTTTGGAGCGCATGGAGCCGAAATCGCGGATCCTCGCGAGGAAATCGATCTTGTTTTCTATCGGCCGGCGCGTTACTTCCAGGACGAGCTTGTAAACATCGGCCGATTCCTCATCGATGGAAAGGATACTGTCCCTGTCCAGTTCGGGGACGTCCTCAAGCAAATCGTGAATCAAGGATGCCTTGAGGAGAATGGAATCGATGTAGCCGTAGTCCATCAGGATGGCCATCGTGTCGAGCTGGTGCCTGAACATATTGCCCCCGCTCCGCCTCAGCTTGCCGATGAGGCTGGTCGCGAGCTGAATGTAGGGGGCGAGGTGCATGTTCTTGAGCCTGAGCATCGCGTCCAATTCCATGGGGACACTCTCCGTGCGCTGCGGGAGGCTGGACTGCTTCATGCCTGAAAAGTCATGGGCATCGAGCGGATTGCCTGACCTCCCGTCCGAATTCATGAGAGCTCCTCCACATAGCGGCGAAGCTTCGCCACCTTGGATTCGGCCTCGGCGCACTTTCCGCGCTCCTGCTCCACGATTTCGGCGGGAGCCGAGGAAACGAAGGCGGGATTGGCGAGCTTCGCCCGCAGCTTGGACGCGAAAGCGGCCTCGCGCTGAATGTCCTTGTCGAGCTTGGCGATGAGCTTGGCGGAATCGACGAGATCCTTGACGTGGAGGAAAAGCTCGAAGCCCTTGCCCGCGAGCGCGACCGCGCCTTCGGGTTTCGGCGAATCCGGGGTCAGGAAGCGCGGCTCCGGGCCATTCACGAGAAGCCCCGCGAGGGGCGCGCCGCGTTTCATGAAGCCAGCGGCCGCGAAACCGGGATCCAGCCGTATCTCGAGCGGCATTTTGACTTCCGGGGGAATCTGGAACTCAGATCGAAGCGTGCGGGCAAGAGTGACCAGCTCGCGCAGGCTCTCGAATTCGACGGCGAGGCTAGGGTTGAGCCTTGTCTCGTCGTGCCGCGGCCAGGGCTGGGATATAAGCCTGCCCTTGGCGTTGGGCAGCATGCCGTAAATTTCCTCGGTGACGAAGGGCAGGAAGGGCTGGAGGAGCCGCAAGGATTCCTCGAGAACCATCAAAAGCACAGTCGTCGCCCTATCCTTTTCCGCCTCGTTCCCGAATCGCGTGGAGAGCTTGGTGGCCTCGATGTACCAATCGCAGAAATCGTCCCAGAAATAGGCGTAGACGGTCTGGGCCGCGTCGTTGAAGCGCCAGGACTCCAGGGCCTGCGCGGCCTGGGAAGCCGCTTCATCCAGGCGGTGGAGGATCCATTTGTCCACTTCTGAATAGGTTACCAAGGAAGCGTCGACGAACTCCCTTCCCTCGAGGTTCATGAGGATATAGCGGGAAGCGTTCCAGATCTTGTTGGCGAATTTCGAGCCCATCTTGAAGCTTTCGCGGTCGAGCAGGATATCCTGGCCCGCCGCGCAGTTATAGGCCAGGGTGAACTTGAGGGCGTCGGCCCCATATTCGCCGACGATTTCGAGAGGGTCGATGCCGTTGCCAAGACTCTTCGACATCTTGCGTCCTTGCTTGTCGCGCACGAGCCCATGGATATAGACCTCGCTGAAAGGACTCTGTCCCGTGAACTCCATGCCCGCCATGATCATGCGGGCGACCCAGAAGAAAATGATGTCGTAGGCGGTGACGAGGGCGCTGGTCGGATAGAAACGGCGCAGGTCGGCCGTGTCCTTGGGCCAGCCCAGGGTGCTGAAGGGCCAGAGCCAGCTCGAGAACCAGGTATCGAGAACGTCTTCATCCTGATAGATATCGGTGGAGCCGCACTTCACGCAGTAGGTCGGATCCTCGCGCTCCACAAGGACGGCGCCGCAATGCCTGCAATAGAAGACGGGAACCCTGTGTCCCCACCACAGCTGGCGCGAGATGCACCAATCGCGAATGTTTTCGAGCCAGTGCTTGTAGGTGTGTTCCCACTTTTTCGGGAAAAAGGCGACATCCCCGTCCTGCCAGGCTTTCAGCGCCTTCTCGGCCAGGGGTTTCATCCGCACGAACCACTGCTTGGAAAGGTAGGGCTCGATGGAGGTATGGCAGCGGTAGCAGTGGCCGACCGCGTGGACGAGTTTTTCCTCGGATTTGACGAGGCCTTGGGCTTCAAGGTCGGCAAGCACCAGCTTCCTGGCGTCGAGAGCCTTGAGCCCCCGGTATTTCGCCGGCACATTGTCCGAAAGGGTGCCGTCGGGATTGAGGATGTTGACGCGCTCCAGCCCGTGCCTGTTCCCCACCTCGAAGTCGTTGGGGTCGTGGGCGGGCGTGATCTTGACGAGTCCGGTGCCGAAAGCTCGGTCCACATAGGCGTCCGCGATGATCGGGATCGTCTTTCCGGTGAGGGGAAGCTTGACCATTTTGCCGATGAGGGCGCGGTAACGCTCATCCTCGGGATGGGCGGCGACGGCCGTATCGCCGAGCAGGGTTTCCGGCCGCGTCGTGGCTATCTCGATTCTGCCCGAGGGGCATTCCGGGCATGGCCCGTCCACGAGTTCATACCAGATATGCCACATGGACCCGGCTTCGTCCTCATGCTCGACTTCGTCGTCGGAAAGGGCTGTGCCGCAGGAGGTGCACCAATTGACGAGATACTCGCCCTTGTAGACCAGGCCTCGCTCATAGAGGGTGACGAAAACCTCGCGCACCGCCTTGGAAAGACCTTCGTCGAAGGTGAAGCGTTCCCTGGACCAATCGACGCTCGCGCCGATCTTGGCGAGCTGGTTGTTGATGAAAGCCTTGTGTTCCTTCGCGACCTTCCAGGTTTCCTCCACGAAGGCTTCCCTGCCCATGGTCCTTCGGTCCTTGCCTTCCTTGCGAAGTTTCTTCTCAACGACATTCTGCGTCGCTATGCCCGCGTGGTCGGTTCCGGGCACCCAAAGCGTGGGCCTTCCCGTCATGCGCCGGTAGCGGATCTGTATGTCCTGAAGGCTGTTGTTCAAGGCATGTCCCATGTGGAGGACGCCGGTTACGTTGGGAGGGGGGATGACGATCGTGAAAGGCTTCTTGCCCTTTTCGATCTTGGGCATAAAATGACCTTCGCCCTTCCACATGGCGTAGATCGCGTCTTCGAAACTTTTAGGATCGTAGGCCTTGGCCAGTTCGATCGCCTTCATGAAACCCCTCCGCGCGTTGATTCAAGATATGTATCCCTACAGCATAGCGGAAAACCCATGGCGATGGAAGGGGAGCCCTTCTTTCGCGCGTAAGCCTCATGCGCCCGCTTTTCAACTGCCGCGATCTATTCCATAATGCGATTATGACGAACGAAAAACCATGGGCATTCCTGGACGCATTCAGGGGAAGATCTTTCAAGGGTGAGTGGCCGACCCTCCCCGAACTCTTCAAAATAACGACCGAGCGCTTTCCCGACCGGCCATGCTTTACCGTGTATTCGCCCGAGAGGGTAAGCCTCAATTATCGCGAGGCGCTGGATAAGATCCGCGAGGTTTCCGCCTATCTCCGTTCGCTGGGGCTGGGCAAGGATTCCAAGATCGCCCTCACGGGAAAAAATTCGCCCGAATGGGCGATAGCCTACCTTTCAATCCTGGAAGCCGGCTCAGTCGTCGTGCCCATCGACTATCAGCTCACCGTGAACGAAACCGTCAATCTCATCGCTGCGTCGGATTCGACCGTCCTCTTTGTCGATGAGGAAAAAGCCGCCGAACTGAAGGCCGCTTATCCAGGGCTCACAACGACGATTTCGCTTTGGGCTGGCGGGGAAAACTATATCTATTCGCTATCCGCGGCTTCGGGCAGCGCTTCATCCTCGGGCTCCAGCGCCACGCCCGAAACGAGCGAGGAAGACCTTGCCGCTATCCTCTATACCTCGGGCACGACGGGCGTCCCTAAGGGCGTCATGCTCACCCACAAAAACTTCGTCTCGGATTGCCTTCTCGCCCAAGCCAATCTCCATGTCTACAGCACCGACGTCTTTTACGCCCTCCTCCCCATCCATCACTCCTACACGATGCTCGCCGTCTTCATCGAGGCCATATCCACGGGCGCGGAAATCGTGTTCGGCAAGAAGATGGTCGTCAAGCAGATTCTCAAGGATCTCAAGGAAGCCAAGGTGACGATGTTCCTGGGCGTGCCCCTTCTTTTCAACAAGCTTCTCGCGGGCATTCTCAAGGGCGTGAAGGATAAGGGTCCCCTCGTTTGGACGCTCATCTCAGGCATGATGGGGCTTTCGGGGACGATCAAGAAAACCTTCGGCGTCAACCCCGGCAAAAAGCTTTTCCACTCCGTGCTGGACAAAGCCAGCCTCTCCACGGTGAGGATCTGCATATCGGGAGGCGGTCCTCTCGCCCCTTCCGTATTCCGGAAATACAACGAACTCGGCATCGACTTCGTCCAAGGCTATGGCCTCACCGAAACATCGCCCATCCTGACGCTGAATCCCGTCGAGCATTACAAGGTGACCTCCGTTGGCAAGGTAATTCCCCAGGCCGAGATAAAAATCCTCGACGCGAACGAGGATGGGATCGGCGAGATAATCGTGAAAGGCCCCATGGTCATGCGCGGCTATTACAAAATGCCTGAGGAAACCGCGGCTGTCTTCACCGCCGATGGCTGGCTGAAAACGGGCGATCTCGGCTACCTGGACGAAGAGAACTACCTGTATCTCACCGGGCGGGCCAAGAATATGATCGTCACCGAGGGCGGGAAAAACGTCTATCCCGAGGAAATAGAGAACCGGTTCCAGCTATTCCCCGAAATCGACCAGATCCTGGTGAAGGGATATTACAAGGACCAGGAAAGCGTGTCCGAGGAGATAGAGGCCCTCATCTATCCCGAGCAGGACTGGCTGAAGAAGCTGACCGGCGAAGGCGCGGCTTCGGCCGTTTCGGCCGAAGCCGACGCGCGGATGAAGGAAATCGTCGAGCAAGTGAACCAGAAGCTCCTCCCCTACCAGAAGATCACGAGGGTAACGACCCTGCGCGAACCGCTCGAGATGACGACCACAAAGAAGGTCAAGCGTTTCAGCGCGCCGGCCTGAGCCTCGCATGGAAGCTCCTTTTACGGGACTCGCGACCGAGAGTCTTCCGCTCGCGCGCTGTGAAGTGAAAAAGAAGGGCGCGAAGGTCTGCGTCATCGGCGGCGGCGGAACGGGCGCCGCCCTCGCCTACGACCTCGCCCAGCGCGGTTTGGAGGTCATCCTCCTCGAAAAGGGCGAACTCACGTCGGGCACGACAGGCAGGCATCACGGGCAATTGCATTGTGGCGCCCGCTATTCCTGGAACGACAAGAACATCGCCCGGGAATGCTATGAGGAAAGCGTCACGCTCGCGCGCATCGCTGGCGCCTGCGTCGAATACAACGGAGGCTTTTTCGTCGCGCTGAACGATGAGGAAGCGGCGCTTCAGCCGAAATTCATCGAAAACTGCGCTGAGGCCGGCATCCCTTCCCACCGGATGCGTCTGGAGGATTTCGCCCGCCTGGAGCCGGCCGTCTCCGGCGCCGTGAAAGCTGCCGTTATGGTACCGGATGGGAGTTTCGACGCCTTCCGGCTGCCCATGATGTTTTTCGCGGCCGCGGCGGAATTGGGCGCCCGCATCCTCCCCTGGAGGGAAGTGGTCGGCCTGGAGATTTCCTCTGGTCGAATGAAGGCGGTGATCGCCAGGAATCTGTCGCGCGCCGATCATCGCGAGGAAAGGATCGAGGCTGACTATGTCGTGAGCGCCGCGGGGGCCTGGGCGGGCCAGATTGCCCGGCTCGCGGGAATCTCGATACCCATCAGCCCCGCCCCGGGAACGATGCTCGCGGTGAAAGGCCGCCTCGTGAATCATGTCATAAGCCGCCTGCGCCCGCCCGGAGACGGGGATATCCTCGTGCCGCAGCGCGGCCTCTCCATTATCGGCTCGACGCAATCCCTGGCCGAAAACCCCGAAGCGATCGCTCCTTCCGCCTCCGACATCGAGTTTCTGCGTGGCGCTGGCGCCGAGATTCTGCCCGGTTTCGCGTCGACGCCCACCTATGCCGCGTGGGCGGCCGCGAGGCCCTTGGCGGGCAAGGATTCGCCAGCTGACGGCGATGTCGAGGGACGCTCGCTCAGCAGGGACTTCAGCGTCATCGACCACGAGGCGGAGCATGGCATAGCGGGCTTCGCGAGCGTCATCGGCGGCAAGGCGACCGTGCTGCGCGCCATGGCGGAAAAAGCGGCCGATCGGGTTTGCGCGTCCTTGAGCATACAGGCCGAGTGCAGAACCTCCCTCTATACCCTGCCCTCCTGGCGCGAATATTTCCGGGAGGCCCGCTGATGGATTTCGCCATAACCCTCAAGAACGACCATTCGGAATCCCGGCACGCCCTGCGGCTCGAGCCTTTCAGGACAGTGCTGGACGCGCTGGAGAAGATTCGCGGCGGCGAAATGCCGGAGCTTATCTACCGTCATTCCTGCCACCACGGTTCCTGCGGCACCTGCGGGGCGATGGTAAACGGAAAGCCGAGGCTCATGTGCCTCGCGAAGCTGGGGGATTTCGAGGGGGAAGAAATCGTCGTCGAGCCATTGAGGCAGGCGATGTCGCTTGAAGGAATCGCCGTCTGGCCGGGAGCCCTTTTCGAAAACCTGCCTGACACGGGATATCTGCGCGCGGCCGACGAAGAAAGCGCCGCCAGTTCTCCCCAGGCACCCGGCTCGCCTCGGGCAACCGATTCGCTTCAAGCCGTCGAGTCGGCTTTCCTCGAGATTCCCGATATCGAGAAGCAACCGCGGCGCCTCGAGGATTGCATTGAGTGCGGTCTCTGCGTGGCCGCCTGTCCTGTGGAAAGGGATTTCACCGGTCCCGCGGCCCTGGCGGCGGCCGAGATTGAGCTCGGCAAGGATCCTTCGAGAACCGCCGAGATGCTGGCCTTCGCGGGGAAGCCCGATGGGGCGCGGAAATGCGAACGATTTTTCGGGTGCAGCCGGGCCTGTCCCCAGGGCATAGCCCCGGGGCGCCGGATCACCAATCTATTGAAGTTGTTGCGCTAGAACGCGCGGGCGAGCCGAGGCCGACCCGCGCCGGGAAACTCGGGGCCGGCTCAGTAATCGGCGCCGCTTTTCTGTCCGCTTACGATGGCGATGCCCGAGCTCGCTCCCAGCCTCGTGGCGCCGGCCCTGATCATCGCGACCGCGTCCTCGAATGTCCGCACGCCGCCCGCCGCCTTCACGCCCATCTTCGGGCCCACCGTCCTGCGCATGAGAAGTATGTCGGCGACCGTGGCTCCGCTCTTGCTGAAGCCCGTGGATGTCTTCACGAAATCGGCGCCGATATCCTTGGCCATCTGGCAGCCGAGGACTTTTTCCTCGTCGTTCAGGAGGCAGGTTTCGAGGATGACCTTGAGGACAATGCCCGAGCGGCAGGCCCGGCGCACGGCGAGCATATCCTCGCGCACGGTCTTCAGGTCCTTGGCTTTCATCGCGCCCACGTTCATCACCATGTCGATTTCGGCCGCGCCGTTAGCCACGGCGGTTCGCGCCTCGAAACTCTTCACCCGCTTGTCCATGGCCCCGAGAGGGAAACCCACGACGGCGCAGGTTTTCACGCCCGTGCCGCCCAAGCGCCTGACGCAGTGCTCGACCCAGGAGGAATTCACGCACACCGAGTAGAAATGATACTTCGCCGCCTCGTCGCAGAGCGCGTCCACCTGCTCCACCGAAGCGTCGGGCTTGAGCAGGGTATGATCGATGTATTTCGCCAGGTCGGAGGGCAGGATGGCGTCACCGCCGGAGACAGCCGCCCCTGGGGCCGATGAGCCTGTCGCTTTGCCGGTTTGAGCCTCGGCTTTGGCCGCGGTGGCCGCGGGTCCCATCCGGGCGAGGACTTCCTCGACGATTTTCTGTATGATTTGATTCTGGTCCATCAGTGTATAGAGCCTCCTCGCTCAAGCGCCATGATCTTATTGATGCGCACAATGTGGCGGCCGCCCGCGAAACGCGTTTCCAGCCAGACTTTCGCCATTTCAGCGAGTTGATCCAGCGTGTGAAGGGGTCCTCCCAGGCTCAGGACGTTGGCGTTATTGTGTTCCCTGCTGTTGACGATGGTCCTGAGGTCGTAGCACATCGCGGCCCTGATTCCCCTGATCTTGTTCGCCGCCATGCACGAACCGATGCCAGCCCCGTCGAGGACAATGCCCCGTTCGCAATCGCCCGCGACCACTTTGCGGCACACCGCGGCGGCGATATCGGGATAGTCGACTTTTTCGGTGCCAAAGCATCCCACATTCACGACCCTGTAGCCGAGAATCTCAAGATACTTCGCTAGCATTTCCTTCTGGGCCACGGCGCCATGGTCGGCCCCGATGGCGACGCTTCGGACAAGATCGGTCGCCGCGCCTTCGTTTTCCTCGCTCATGTATGTTCCTCGATGTCGATTCTGTCGATGATTCCGCAAACCGCCGTCCGTATCCTGAGCGCCCCTTCGTCGCCGATGACATTCCTCGCGGAGCCGCCCTCGTCCACAAGGAGGACCCGATCGCCGACGCCCGCCTGGACGCCGTCGACGGCGAGAACGGTCTTGCCCTTGGCCTTGCCGTACGCGTCCAGCGGCTGGACCATGAGGAGCTTGTGTCCCACATAGTCGGGATGCTTTTCGGTGGAAACCACGTTGGCCACCACGTCGCCGATTATCATAGAGCCTCTTCCGCGTTCACCGCGTCGACAATTCCGAGAATGGCGGCGTCGGCGGGGTTGAACCAGCCGTTGGGGTTGGCCTGGGCCGCTTCCTTCCCGCCCTCGTAAAAAACTACGTCGCCCTCGCCCGCTTTCACCGTATCGAAGGCGACGATGAGGGGGCCTTCCTCCCGCTTATGCTGGTCGAGCGGCTGCACGAGAAGGAGCGTAAGCCCGTCGAGGCAAGGCAGCTTTTTGGTGCTTACCACTCTGCCGACCACTTTTCCAAGTCTCATGACATTTTCCTCATATAATCCTGAAGGCGTCGACGAGCGTGCAGCGCCGCTCGCGGGTAAAGGTGCGGGCGCGCGTGATACCCTCGCCCGTGGGGCTCGCGATGGTGAACGAGGTATAGCCCGCCCCGCCCTGCCCGAGTCCCGCGTAGCAGGGACCGTTCTTGATGAAAAGGGAGCAGTTCATGGCCTTCGCCATACGCGACAGTTTGTCGATATCATGCGAATGGATCATGGCCGAATGCCTGCAGCCTCTCTCGACGAGGACGGCGAAATCGATGGCCTCATCCACGTCCTTCATCCTTACCAGGGGAAGGACAGGCATGAGCTGTTCGGTCCAGACGAGGGGGTGTTCACGCCCCACTTCCATGAGGAGGAGCTTTGTCGCTGCGGGCACATCGATGCCGGCCGCCTTCGCGATGTAGTGAGGGCTCTTGCCCACGTATGCTTTATTGGGGCTGCCTTCCTTCCCCGGCCCGCCAGCCTCCGCGATCACCAGCTTGGTGACGGCGTCGATCTGCGGTCCTGAGAGTTCGAAGGCCCCGCTTTTCCTCATTTCTTCCTTGAGCCGATCGGCGATCGCCTCGACGGCGAGAACTTCCTTCTCGCAGATGCAGACGATGTTGTGGTCGAAACTCGCGCCGGCCACGATGTCCCTGCCCGCCTTGACGATGTCGGCGGTGCTGTCGACCACGCAGGGAGGATTGCCCGGGCCCGCGCAAATCGCTTTTTTGCCGCTTCCCATGGCCGCGGCCACGACGCCGGGTCCACCCGTCACGACGAGGAGGGCGATGCCCTTGTGTTTCATGAGGGCGCCGGCCGACTCTATCGTTGGATTGCCCACGGCGCAGAGGAGGTTGCCAGGACCGCCTTCCGAGATGATCGCCTCGTTGAACATCCTGACGAGACGGCAGGATATGGCCTTGGCGTTGGGATGGACATTGAAGACCACGCTGTTTCCCGCCGCTAACATGCCTATCGCGTTGCTTGTTATCGTCGCTATCGGGTTCGTCACCGGCGTTATCGCCCCGATCACGCCATAGGGCGCGTGCTCGGTGAGGGTAAGCCCATGCTCATCCGTGCTGGCTGAGGGTTCGATATCCTCGACGCCCGGCGTCTTGTTCGCGGCGAGGGCGTTTTTGATCTGCTTGTCGGCGACATTGCCCAGTCCGGTTTCGGCCACCGCCTGGGCGGAAAGATCGGCGTTATTCCACACGATCACGCGGCGCATCGCCGCGATCATGGCCTTCCGCGTCTCCAGGGGCAAGGCCACAAGCTCGCGCTGGGCGATCGTCGCCGCGGCGACCGCGGAATCCAGGTCGGGAAAAATGCCCGCGCCAGAGGCGGCCGAGGCCGGCGCGGCGCTTTCAGGCGCGATCGCCGGACTGGGATTCACCCCGCTGAGCAAGGCCGAAATGTCGGGGCTTTTCAGCACCTGTTCCACGACCAAACGTATGTCATCAGCCAGATTAGCCATGCTCGTTTCCCTCATTCCTGTTTCCAGACATCGAGGCCGCCCTGATCGATCGTATCCACGATCGCGACGACGAGGACATCCATCGGCTTGTTCTCCGTGAGGTAGGTCCAACGGCAGGAACTGCCCTGCGCGAGCAGGACAAGCTGCCCCCTGTCGGCGCCCACCATATCCAAGGCGACCAGGAATTCGCCCTTGCCCGTTCCGGATTGGTCGCATTCCTCAACCAGGAGAAACCGCGGATTCTCCACGCCATCCGACCTTTGGTCGGCGACAACAGTGCCTCTCACTCGTGCGAGGGTCATTCCTGCACCGCCGCCTTCTGGTAGGTGAAGGCGCCGTCCTTTTCGATGACATCCACGATCGCGATGATCGTGGCGTCCGAAGGCTTCCCCTTCGTGGTTTCCGTCATGCGCGCGCTCGATCCCGTCACGTAGAAAACGATCTCGCCCGCGTTGGCCCCCACGCTATCGATCGCCACCACGAAATCGCCCTTCCCCTTCATGCTGACGGGGTCGATTTTTTCGAGGAGGAGAAGTTTGAGCCCTTCCATGCTGGAAGGTTTATGCGTGGAGACAACCGTCCCCTTCACCCGCGCGAGTACCATGGGGTTCTCCCTTTCTATTTCTTGCTTTTGGATGCGGCGGGCTTCCTGCCAAGAGGCAGGGCGGCGTCCACCGATTCGTGCGGCCTCGGGATCACGTGCGTCGAAACCACTTCGCCGACCTTTTCGGCCGATCTCACGCCCGCGTCCACCGCAGCCCTGCACGCCGCAACATCGCCGCGCACGATCGCCGTCACATAGCCGCCGCCGATCTTCTCGAAACCGACGAGGTCGACTTTCGCCGCCTTTACCATAGCGTCGGCCGCTTCCACCATAGCCGCGAAACCGCGGGTCTCGATCATGCCAAGCGCGTCGTTCGTATCTGCCATTTCGTTTTCTCCTTATCGGGCACCTGTTCCGCTTCCGCCTCCATCGGGCATCCCGTAGCGGATCCGTGAATCGCTCAAATCCTCGAAGCGTTAGCCGCGAGCACTCTGCCCCCGAGGCCGGCGAGCCGGGCTTCGACCACCTTCCTCGCCTCGATGACTTCGGCTTCCGCTCCGGCGATATACACTCTGCCGAAGGCTCCAAAACCCACGACTTCGATGATGTTGACATCGGCAGTCTTCTCCGCCTCGTTGGCGGCGAAATAGGCGTAGCCCGCCGGCTCCACCTCGAGCACATAGAGGGTATCGCCCTTCAGGACCATGTTCCCGTGCCTTACTTTGTTGATGAGCTGGGCGTGGTGGTCCGAAATGTTCTTTATCAATTGACTAGTCATGACGCGGGGCTTCAGCCTGCTTTCCTCGGTCATGCCAAGCTCATGAAGCACCGCCTCGCCAGCCATGCGGGCGTCGCCCTGGCTGTCGGAATGCACTTCGAGAAGGCCATAGGCGCGCTCGACGATCTGCAGCCCGGGGGTCACATTGGTGGCCTTGAGGGCTATGTCGGTGAGTCTGTTTATCTCGATGCCGGGCGCTATCTCGATCACGCAGCAGGCCTGCCCGCCGATCGGGTAGTAGCCCTTGCTGATCGTCGCTATAAATGAGGCGTTCTGAAGCTGGAGGGAATCGAGGAATACATAGGTTCTTAGGTCTACCGCCATGGTTTATGCCTCCGTCCCGGGTCTGCCCAGGGGCAAAGCCGCGTCCACCGATGCGTGCGGCCTCGGGATCACATGGGTTGAAACCACTTCCCCGACTTTCTCGGCTGACCTGACGCCCGCGTCGACCGCCGCCCTGCACGCGGCGACATCGCCACGCACGATCGCCGTCACGTAACCGCCGCCGATCTTCTCGAAACCGACGAGCTGGACATTCGCCGCCTTTACCATAGCGTCAGCCGCTTCCACCATCGCCGCGAATCCCCGGGTTTCGATCATCCCGAGCGCGTCATTCGATCGTTCCGCCATATCTCCTCCTGGAAATTGTCTCCCGCTTATCCGGAATACGAATATTCCTTCCTCTACCCTGAATCATAGGCGGGGATATGTTAAATGTCAAGCAATATTTTTGTTAAATAGTATCAACAATGCGCATATTTGTACCAACTTTAACAAATTGTCTCGCGCTTCCAGGCTTCGGGAAAAAAGAAGCCCAAAAGCGCCAGACGCGATTAGAAGACAGCCTTATCGAAAGTCGCCTTGTCGGGGAAGGATTTTTGCGTGCCGTTCTTCATCGTCGAAAGCGCGGCGTACTTGTTGGCGCTCTCCAAGGCTTTCTGGATATCGCGCGTCTCGATGTAGGTGGTGGCGAAGCAGCCGATGAAGGCGTCGCCGGCTCCCGTCGTGTCCACGCTGGCCACGCGGAATGCCGGGACCAGGCGTTCCTCCCCGCGCGAGATGAAGAGCGAGCCTTTTTCGCCCAGGGTAACGATGATCCGGGAAAGTCCCTTTGAGAGGAGGTATCGGGCCGCGGCTTTCACTTCCTCCACGTTTCCCACGGGCATTCCGGTGAGCGTCTGGAGTTCGGTTTCGTTGGGCGCGAAGAGGAAAACGGAGGCTATTTTGGCGATATCCAGAGCGGGGTTGGCGGGGGCCGGGTTGAGGATGACCGGCACATT
>Ga0172379_10007342_pt1 | contig 14334 bp, 9 predicted proteins | sample GrowelOW334metaG_FD_119756 | JGI IMG/M metagenome (GOLD analysis project Ga0172379, IMG submission 119756) | Groundwater microbial communities from an aquifer near a municipal landfill in Southern Ontario, Canada - Groundwater well OW334 metaG | ecosystem: Environmental > Aquatic > Deep... | reverse complement strand
TTGACACTTGTGCCTGTTGTCTTGGCTATCAAATATGAGTTTGTAGCTCCGTTTGCCGCTCGAATGTTACCAACAACATCAAGTGCGGCGCCCGGATCCGTGGTCCCGATGCCGACGTTGCCTTCTATTATTAATCCACTTGTCGGTGCGACTATTGCTCCATAGGTGGCTCCAATACTTGCATTACCAGTGATACCTAATTTAGATAACGGAGCCACGTTCCCGATGCCGACGTTGCCGCCGAAATAACTCTGCGTCGTGCCTTGGGTGTAGATGGCGTAATTCGTCGAGCCCTGTGTCATGGCTTCGACATTGACGCCGTACATCGTAGTAATCGTGGAACCCGCACCTGTCGTTCCAGCTTCAACAAGTAGTCCACTGGCCGTTGGCACCGTAAACGCCGCCGCTTGCGTATTAACCCGTGCCCGCATCGCTTGTGCTTGAACTGTCGCAGATGAAGTAAATGTAGGCGAAGATAGAATACCCATCTGCGAGGTTCCTGTAAGTGCTGCGTGATTGACCCTTAACGCCGTGCCAGTTACTACATCACCTCCTATGCCCACTAATCCGTTAAGTTTTGTATTGCCAGTTATGAGAACATTACCCAATACATCTAATTTTTCACTTGGCCCCGTCGTCCCGATGCCGACGTTGCCGCTTATTATCATATTCCCTGCCCCTGGATCTGTCGCCACATAGCTATTTCCTAGAGATAAACCGCCATTAGCACCAATCCGCATCATTTCTGTCGTATTAATGCTAAATTGCATAACCGCAGCACTGCCGGTACGAAAATGAAGATTGGTTGCAGCAGTAATGCCCATTTGAGTAGTCGTAAGCTGTGCAATGTCGAGCGATGTATTAGCTCCAGCAAATCGTGCTGTACCAACAATATGCAATTTTTGGCCCGGATTCGTCGTCCCAATGCCGACGTTGCCACCGACTGGATTTAATACTAAGGGATATGTTGTTCCATCCCTTCCATCTTGAGATTGAATCCAAGTAGCATAAGGACTTGCTGTATATGCACCCATATCAAGCCCTACCATTGTATCTGTCATTACTTGAAAAACTCCTCTATGCCCTGAAGCAGGAGAATCAGAAGCGCCATAAACATCTAATTTTGTATTTGGCGCCGTCGTCCCGATGCCGACGTTGCCGGTGGTATTTTTTATAGTCATTCTTACAGCCGCCGAAGAACCACCATCAGTTGATGCTGTATAAAAACTTAAATCATTACCCGCAAATCTTAATTCAGAGTAAGCCGAACTGCTTGATTTTGATTGAACCAATCCTCGCGCTGAACCATCGTAGACGGTGATAGTACCATCCCCTGCAACATGTAGAGAAGATAACGGGCTCGTCGTCCCGATGCCGACATTGCCGTTTCCTGTATTAAGATACAGTTTGGAAACGCCAACCCTGTTTCTAACATTTAGGATCGTATTGTCACTGTCTGTCGAAGATTGCCGTCCAATATAAACAACATTACTACCAGTGGCGTTATTTATATCCAATAACAAATCCCCGACAGTAACTCCCGCTGTACCACTCGATACTTCCAACCTTCCCCCCGGATTCGTCGTCCCGATGCCGACGTTGCCGGTAGTATCAATTCTCATCCTTTCCGTCCCTGTAACCGTCGTGGAGTTAGCCGCAGTAAAAAATCTTATATTAGTAGCAGCATTACCCGTGCTAGTTCCTCCTCCAAAAGCTATATCATTAACCGTAGCAGTAGAAGAACCTGTAAAAATCAAGACGCCCTCTTCATTATTGGTGTAATGAGGAAGATAAAGCTTTGCACTTTTTGTCGTAGCATCCGTTCTTAATGTAGGAGTAGCATCATCTGCACCAAAAATTATACCTGAACCCAATACATCTAATTTCTGCCCCGGCCCCGTCGTCCCGATGCCGACGTTGCCGGCTATCGAAGAGTCTCCTGTCCCTGATACAGTAAGCGTTCCTGTTAGCATACTAACGTTACCATTTTCGTCAATTTTCATTCTAATAGCTGGGGAAGCATTTTTATATGTAATAAAGCTCAAAACGCCAGAATCTGCATCAGCATCACTCGGCAATACACCTTCAATCCTTGATGTGATATTCGCTCCGTTTAAAAATTGGATAACCCCTAAATCTTCATTAATGCCATCTCTGGAACCCTTTAATTTAAGTACCGCAGCAGCCCAACCACTTCTCTCTATGGTGATACCTGAATCAGTAGTACCATAAAGATGTAATTGGTTGCTCGGCGCTGTCGTCCCGATGCCGACGTTGCCGGAGTTAAGAATCGTCATGGCTTTCGTGGCGCCGTTGTTGCCGACGTTGAAATGCATATCGGCGCCAGTGGTGCCTACCCCGGAAGTAGTTTGCAAGGTTAGGGTGGAAGTGGTGTTGGCGCCTCCGATGAGCAAAGGATTCGTCAAGGAAGTATCCATGGTGTAAGCTCCAGTGCCGAAAGTGCCGGCTAGTATGGCGGCAGCCGGTAGTCCGGTGGCGTTTGTCAGCGTACCGCTAGATGGTGTGCCCAGCGCCCCCCCGGAGTACAGCAAGGTAGCGTTGCTGTCTGGCAAGGTGAAGGTTCTTTCCGCGGTAGTGGGGCCGGTGAATTTGGTAAAACCGTTGCCAGTGCCACCGTAGGTGCTGGCGATGATTTGCGTCAAGTCCGCGGAGCCGTCAAAGGCGTTGCCGTAAATGTTTTTGGTAGTGGCTAGCTTAGTGGCAGTGTCGGCGTTGCCGGTCAAAGCGCCGGTGAAGCCGGTGGAAGAAACGGAAGTGAGTCCGGCTAGAGTGGTGGAAGAAGCGCCTAGGGCGATATTGGTGGTGCCGACGGTGATACTGGAGTTGGCAAGATAGGCATTGGTGATCGAAGCATTTGGCAAAGAGACTGTGCCGGTGATAGTGAGGCCGCCGGTGCCTTGGAGTAAACCCGAGCCGGAGTTGACCCCCGCAAATGTTCCTGCCCCTCCGCTGACGCTCCCCGTTCCCGCATTAATAGAATTGTTGTTCGTCACTATCCCGTTCGTCCAAGTGCCGGCAATCTCTAGGGCAGTCACCCCCGTACCGGTGTTGGTCAAGTAAATACCATTCTCGGTGATGCCGGTGCCGGTGTTGGTCAAGGAGAGAAGTTTCTGAGTACCACTGGTGGTGTTGTTGGTCAGGTTGCCGGAGAGGAGGTTGATGTCGGAGCTGATGGAAGCATCGTTCACGGTGTAAGTGGTGTTGAACGGATAGTTGGTGGTGAAGTAGCGCAAGTCGGAGGTGCCGGCATTCCACTGGAGGGTAGCGTTGCCGGCCCCGAGGTTGTTGCGGTAGAAGATCAAACTCTCGTTTACATCGGTAGCCTGGGTGGAGCCGATGGTCCAAGAGGTGGAAGAAGTGGCTCCGCTGGTGACCACTCCGGCGATGTTGTTGGCCGTGACCTGGTCAAAGTATCCGTTCTTCCAGTAGAAGCCTGGGGAACCGATGGTGTTGGTGTTGGAAGCGACGGAGGTGGTCGGGCGGAAAGAGCCGGCGTTGTCAAAGACGACTCGCTGGTTGGTTCCAGGGTTTAAGTCTAAAACATTCTTCTCTCCGCTCCCGGTGCCAGCGCCACTTACGTTGATGGCTAGGCCGGTGTAGCCTCCGCCCGCCGTAGTGGCATCAGTCACGGTGATGATCTGGCCGTTGCTTACCTGTCCGTTGCCGGCATTCGCGGTCAAAGTGTTGCCGATCAGAGTGCCGTTGGTGATCGCGTGGTCGGTGACGGAGAAGATGGTGCCGGTTGGGACGGAGGAAGTGATGGCCGAGGTGCCACTGTTTTGTTCGTAGTTGGTGACGTAGAGATTTGGGATGGTGATGTTCCCGGTGCCGAAAGAGACTGGTCTGTTGGTCGTGGTGTTGATGGACAGAGTGGAAGCAGAAGTGAGGTCCAGGATTGGGTTGGTAGCAGTAAGGTTGGTGGTGACGTTGTTCAAAGTGAGAGCGCCGGTGCCGGTGGTGAAAGTGTTACTTCCGGTCACAGTGGTGGCGCCGTTTAAGGAGACTGCTCCGGTGCCGGTGCTAAAAGTTCCAGTGCCGGTTTGGGAGAAGTTTTTGTCAGCGGTTAGCGTGGTGTCTCCGTTTAGAGAAATAGCGCCGGTGCCGGTACTGAAAGTATTCGCTCCCGTTTGAGAGAAAGAATTGTCTAAAGTGGTGGCGCCGTGCAGGGAGACTGCTCCAGTCCCAGTGCTAAAAGTGCCGGTGCCGGTTTGGGAGAAGTTGGAATTGTTTCCTAACGTAAGCGCGCCGTTAGAAGTTAAACCGCTAGTGGCAGTAACTAGTCCCGAGATAGTCGGTGTCGCAGTCCAGGCCGTGCCGGTGACAGTGAGGTCTCCACCGAGAGTAGTTAGCCCGGTGCCAACATTGAAAGTGTTACTGCCGGTGACCGAAGTAGCTCCGTTTAAAGAAATAGCGCCGGTGCCGGTACTGAAAGTATTCGCTCCCGTTTGAGAGAAAGAATTGTCCAAGGTAGTAGCGCCGTGCAAAGTTAAAGCGCCAGACAAAGTAGCGCTCCCAGTGAGAGCCAGACTGCCGGCTAAATTGGAATTTCCGGAAATATCTAAAGTGGTAATCTTGGCATTATTGGAAATGAAATTGGTGGAAGATAAATCCGTGGCCGAAGCGATGCTACCACCGGCGTAATTGATGGAAGGATTCGGAGGAATGATGCCGACGTTCGCGTAGTAGGAAGGCATCGGAGTGTAGTTGGTTGCCGGCGCTGGCACGGGAACCGGATTGTTGAAGGTAACACTTTTGCCTGGTTCACCCGGTTCGCCCTGTTCGCCTTTCGGTCCTTGGGGGCCGGCCGGACCGGTGAGGTAAATAATTTTAGGAGAAGTGGAACCGGAAGAAGAAACTCCACCGGTCGTAGTTTTTTTGAGCGACGAGTTTACCCCTACTGCCTTCGGCGTCTCCCCCTTAGCAAGGGGGAGATTTGAAGAGGGGGTCGGTTGCCCAAGATATTTTTTAAAAGCATTTGCTATGTCTGCAACGTTAGGAGTCAGAGCTGGATTCAAAACATAATTTTTAAAAGCCGAAGCTAAACTATCTGCATTTATTTTTGAAGTTACGAGCGTGGAAGATTGCAAGACATAATTTTTGTAGGCATCCAGCAGAGAACTGTCGGAAATGTTTACCGTAGGACTAGTGAGAGATTCCAGTAAATTCGCCACCAAAGAATTTTCCGGTTTGAAAGAAATATTTTTGTAGGTAGAGAGGAGGTTGAAGTCGCTGGTGTAGAGGAGAGCGAAAACAGAGAGCAGAGAGAAAATGAAGAGAGGTAGTTTACTGGCAGGCATAGAAAACTTTACTGGAGAGATTTGAGGAGAGGGCTGAGGAGAGAGTTTAGTTGGGTCTTCGCTCTTTACGGTTTCACTAATTTTTGGTTCAGCCGAGGACCCCAGAGAAGACACCAGATCAGAATGATTTGCGTAGTGAAGAAGCGACTCTTCTTCCACGTACCAGGCTCGGCCCACTCTCCTGGAGTTGATCTTGTTGCCCCTCGAAAGCTGGCCAATGTAGTCAGTAGTATAGCCTGTCAAAAGGCTAGCATTTTTAGCTGAGATAAATTTCTTGTTATCGAAAATTAGGCTCTCGTTCATTAACAACATTATACCGTTATAAACTTCCCCAAAATACGAAAATATGTGGAAAACTAAAAACATCTTGAGTAATCTCGGATAGACGAGAGATACCTAAAATATAATTATTCCCCTCTTCTGGGGTGGCTCGCTTGCGAGACGGGGTGGATGCATTTCCGAACTCGTCCACCTCCCTCCGACCAAAGTCGGAGTACTCCTCAAGAGGAGAATTAAGAAAAGCAATTTTATAAATTTTTTGACCGTCATTTTTAGTAAAAACTAGAGGAAGAACGATATAGAAATAACTTTTAGTTATCCACACCGAAGATTGCTAAACCTTACTAAGGGTTATACAATGAAGATACATCTTTAGTAAAGTTTATTAATAAAAATTTTATGTCTATCCAATTCATCACAATCAAACAGGCATCCACTATCCTAGGAGTTTCTCCCCTCACCCTCCGCAACTGGGACAAAAACGGCAAGCTGAAAGCCTTCCGGCATCCGATAAATAATTATCGAGTTTACCGAGTGGAAGACCTAGAAGCCCTCTTAGAGAAAATAAAAATCGGACCAGGAATCAAAAAATCCGCAAAAAGAGAATTCAAAAAGATCGTTATTCGACACTTGACAGATTAGCAATAGGATACAAATATTGTGGTGTGTCAATGGGAATATTTTCTAAAAAACTCCTTTTTAAATTGAAAAAAATTATCGTCAAGAATTGCTTGGCGAATTTTTTTTACCAAGTTCACTATAAAATATAAATTGTGAATAGAGGCAAGCGTGCCGGCGAGCATTTCCTTGCCATGAAAGAGGTGCGCCACATACGCGCGCGAATAATTTTTACAAGTGTAACATCCGCAGTTTTTTTCTATCGGCGAAAAATCATTTCTGAATTTTGTGTTCATGATAATTATTTTGCCCGAGCCGGTGTAGATAGTTCCGTTTCTTCCGAGGCGAGTCGGTAAAACACAATCAAAAAGATCCACTCCGTTTTCAACTCCCATAAATAAATCTTCCGGCTCCCCTATGCCGAGCAGGTGGCGAGGTTTGTCCTCCGGAAGAATTTCGTTGACCCATTTTACAGCCGTGGCCATGTCCTCTTTCGCAAAGCTTCCGCCGATGCCGAAACCGTCAAAACCAACCCCTCCCTCCGCCCCACTTCTGAGTTTGGGTCCCAATCCCAAACTCAACCCCTCAGGAGAGGGAACTCTCATTTCTGAAATAATTTTGGCAGATTTTTTTCTCAAGCCTTCTTCCCTCCCGCCTTGCACGATGCCGAAGAGGGCTGAGGAGAATTTATTCCCCTCTTGAGGGGTGGCTCGCTTGCGAGCCGGGGTGGATGCATTTCTGAACTCGTCCACCTCCCCCCGACTAAAGTCGGGGTACTCCTCAAGAGAAGAATTATATAACCTCACATGCTCTGCCAAGCTCCGCTCTGCCCAGCGGTGCGTCCGCTCTAGCGCCTCTTCTTGATATTGCAGATCTTCCGTCGGGCTGGTGCATTCGTCAAAAGCGAAAATAATATCCGCGCCAAGGTTGTGCTGGATCTGGATCGACTTCTCTGGAGTGATGTAGTGTACAGAGCCGTCCAGGTGCGACTTGAAAGACACGCCGTCCTGCCCGATCTTCGCCAGCCTCGGCGCACTGGTGTCATCGAAACGCTCCGGAATCAAAAGTGCCGGATCAGTAATTTTATCGAGATGAATAAGTTTAGAAATATCTTTACCATAGGCAGCCCCCAAAGAAAAAACTTGAAAACCGCCACTATCCGTCATAGTAGGTGCAATACCGCCATCGCTTCGCCGCCAGTTCATAAATTTACCCAAGCCTCCTGCCTGGCGCACTACCTCATCCCCGGGCTGTAAATACAAATGGTAGGTATTCGCCAGCACCACTTCGGTGCCGATGTCCCTAACCTGCTCCGGGCTTAAAGACTTCACCGTGGCCTTCGTCCCCACCGCCACAAAAGCCGGAGTTTGGATACTGCCATGCGCGGTGGTAAGCGTGCCCGCCCTGCCTAAGCTATTCTTTAATTTTTTTTCTATTTTAAAATGCATAAAAATTTTTCGGCTCCTCAAGGCAAGACCTAACATGTTAGGTCTTGCCTTTTCCCACCGAAATTATCGTTCTACTTCCACAAATTTCAATGCCTGCATATTGACCGGGCTGACAAGCAAAGCTTTCAGAAAAGGATCCCGCGGGTCGGAAATAGTCGTCTCGGCTATAGCCAAGAGGTAGGTGCTGGCCCCCGGCATTACTACTTGGTCCCCTTTCTTTATGACAAAATCCCTAGGCAAGATCATTTCGAAGTTTCCTCCGCCCCGGCCGACCAGCTCCATAAAAACATCCTGGCCAGAGATAATTGCCTGCGTTTTCTCCCCCGCGCTTGAAAAGAGGATCACTTTAGCAGAATTGTCATACACCAGGCCGACTCGGCCGATGGGCAGATCCCCAAAGGCAAAAACCAGGCTTCCTTCTCTCAGTCCCTGTTTTGCCCCAGCATCGATCACGAGAGTGTCATAAGGGCTTTGATTCGGCTTGGCTAAAATGGATGCTAAAAAAAGAGAGAGGTTTTCTTTTTTCCTCCCGAGTATTTCTTTAAGTCTGGCATTTTCAGCCACTACCGAGTCATAGTTAGCCATACGCGCATCGTTTTCTTTTACCGAGTTCAATAAATTTTGATTTTGTAGGTAAAGAGAATTTTTGGAAGCAAAATACGAACCGACGCTTTTTATCTTTTCGCCCGCACTACGACCTACCGCTAAAACCGGCCGAAAGAGCGTTTGGCTCACACTGGAGAGAGCCCCGAAAACCCCAACCCTAAAATAGAGCAAGGCGCCTAGAAACAGAACACCAAGCGCAATATTTACAAACTTTTTTCTTTTTATTTTTTTATCTAGGAGGTAGCTCATCCCGTACGAAGTAAAAGATATTTATTTCTTTTACTTTAATTAAGTATTAATAAAAATTCTTTTCCCGTAAAAATATATTACATCAACTTCGTACGGGACTCATCTTGGTTGCCGATCAACACATCTTTATAAAGAGGAATATTGTCTAAAATAACTCCTGTCCCCCGGGCCACAGCCGAAAGCGGGTCTTCTACGACGTAGACCGGTATCTTCAAAACTTTTTGCAAGAGCTGGGCTAGCCCCGGGAGCAAAGCACCTCCGCCCGAGAGAGTGATCCCCCGATGCATGATGTCCGACAAAATTTCCGGCGGAGTTGTTTCCAGCATATCTTTTACTCCTTCCACCAGGCCCCGGATAGACAAAGCCAGAGCTTCCCGAATATCCGAGTCCGTCACCACCACTTCCCGCGGCAGCCCGGTCAAAAGGTCTCGCCCGTGAACTTCTGTCTCCATATATTCTCCGGGAATTACCGAACCAATGGCAATTTTAACCATTTCCGCCGTCCGCTCTCCGATCAAGATCTTGAACTCATCGCGCATGTACGCGATGATGTCGTTGTTTAGTCTGTCGCCAGCTATTTTCAGGTTCTTGGATTTGACGATACCGCCCAAAGAGATAACCGCAATGTCCGTGGTCCCTCCGCCGATGTCTATGATCATAGAGCCGACCGGGTCCTTGATGGGCAGTCTTATGCCGATAGCCGCCGCCATCGGCTCCTCCACCAGGAAAACTTCCCGCGCTCCAGCCGAACGAGCGGCGTCATACACGGCCCGCGTTTCCACGTTGGTGGTGCCGGAAGGCACGCCGACCAGGACTCTGGGCCGAGCGAGCTTTTTAGATATTTTATCCGCTTTGTTTATCAAATACGAAAGCATTTCCTCGGTTATCTCAAAATCAGAAATAACTCCGTCCACTAGCGGGCGAATGGCGCGGATGTGCCCCGGAGTTCGGCCGAGCATTTCTTTGGCTTGCGCCCCCACCGCCAAGATTTGATTGGTCTTGATATTTACCGCCACGACCGAAGGCTCGTTGATGACGATACCGTGGCCCTTCAAATACACCAAGGTATTGCTAGTACCCAAGTCTATGCCAATGTCATTAGAAATTAATTTGTAAAATTTTTCAAACATAATGTTGGAGCCAGTGCCTTAGGCTCTGTCTAGACAGAGCCTAAGGCACTGGCTGTTAACTCCTCCAAGGTTACGATTTCCCCTTTTTCTTCTGTGCGCTGTTTTATTTCTATACCTCCGTCTTTCATACTACGGACAGAGACCACAGCCCGAAGCGGAATACCCAGCAAGTCCGCATCGGAGAACTTTTCCCCAGCAGAGACATCACTCCGGTCATCAAACAAAACCTCCACTCCGGCTTTAAGTAAGCTTTGATAAATATTTTCCGCTTCTTTAAGGACAGCCTCGTCTTCCCCTAGGCTGAGCAAGTGGACGGCAAAAGGAGCAATGGCTTTGGGCCACACTATGCCCTTGTCGTCAGCCAAGACTTCCACCACCGTGCCCATCAAGCGCCCAAGGCCGATGCCATAGCTACCCATAAAAGCAGGCTTTTTTTCTCCATTTTTGTCCGTATAATAGAGCCCTAACGCTTCCGGCTTGCTGGTGCCCAAGGTAAAAATATTACCCACTTCAATAGCCCGGTGTTCCACCAGCTTATCTTTTTCTAAATCTAGACTTTTTAACACCTCTTCTTCCATTACTTCTTTATTTACCGCGATAGCCTTGCTCTCGCTTACATAGATAGTATCTTCGCCGGCTGAAGTAATGGTTTGAAATTCATGAGAATACTTTGAAAAGGCACCACCGGAGGCAAAAGTTAAATAAGTGACGTGCCCGATGCCTGTTCGTCTAAAAATATTTTGGTAAACGATTTTCATTTTTTCATAGAAAATATTGTGTTCCGCTTCATCTTTAGAAAAAGAATAAAGAGCTTTCCAAAAGAATTCCCGGCCTCGCAGAATGCCTGATTTGCTCCTGGTTTCGTTTCGCAAAATATCCTTGAAGTCATAAAGATAAAGTGGCAAGTCTTTGTAGGAGCTGACATATTGTTTAAGGATGTTAGCAAAATCTTCTTCGTTGCTCCAAGACAAACCAACCTCTCCGCCATTTTTTAGTTTCGTTTTAAACCAAATATCCACTTCGTTGTCATCCCACCGATTGGTTTTTCCCCAAATTTCCTTATCTTGAAGAATTGAAGTTTTCATCTCTATCCCGCCGACTTGGTCCATCTCCTCTCGGATGATATTTTCCACTTTATTCAAAACCCGCAAACCAAGCGGTAAAAACGAGTAGACTCCCGCCATTTCCTTATGGATAAATCCGCCCCGGATCAAGAGCTCTGCGTTTTTAGCAGTTTCGTCCGCTGGGCTCTCTTTTCTTGTTTTGGTAAAAAGTTTAGATTGTTTCATATACAGCCCATCTTACCCGAAAAAGGTCTTTTCCGCAATTTGCAAAAACCTTAGCTTTCTGCTATATTGTCTGTATGCAAAAAACGGAAAACAAGCAAGAAGATACAATAATAGAAAAGATGTTCAAGGCCGGAGCGCACTACGGCTACAGCAAGACTCGTCGCCACCCTTCTGTCTCTAAATACATTTACGCCACCAAAAACAAAAGCGACATCATCAACCTCGAGAAAACCAGTGAAATGCTGGACCTAGCAACAGAATTTATAAAAGCTATCGGCGCCCAGAACAAAGTCGTTCTTTTCGTCGGCACCAAGCCCGAAGCGAAAGTCGCCGTAAAGAGCGTCGCTGAATCATTAAACATGCCTTATGTGACCGAAAGGTGGATAGGCGGAACGCTTTCAAATTTTACCGAAATAAAAAAGAGAATTACCGAGCTGGAGACTTACCAGAAAGACAGCGCCCGAGGCGGACTGGATAAATACACCAAAAAGGAACGCGTGGTAATGGCGAAGAAAATGGAAAAGTTGGCACGATACTACACCGGCTTGCTCGGCCTAAAAAAGGCGCCGGATGCATTGTTTATAGTAGACGCGCGTAGCGAGCACATCGCCGCTACCGAAGCCCGAAAGTCCGGGATCCCCGTTATTTCTTTGGTAAATTCCGACTCCAACATCAAAGGAATTGATTATCCTATTATCGCCAACGACTCCGGCATCCCTTCTATAAAGTTTTTCGCCGGCGCGGTGCTGGACGCTTACCGGGAAGGCCAAGTCTCCGTCCCTGAAAAAACCCCGCACCAGAGCAAGCTCGATACGAGGCAAGAATCTAAATAAATATGTCGTCAACTAACATCACAACTGAGCTGGTAAAAGAGCTGCGGGACGCAACGGGCATTTCGGTGATGCAATGCAAGCGCGCTCTGGAAGAAGCCGAAGGCGACATGAAAAAGGCTCTGGCTATCTTGAAAAAGACCAGCTCTGACATCGCTCTAAAAAAGGCTGACCGATCTTTAAACAGTGGGGCCGTCACCATAAAAAGTGAAAGTGATAAAGCGGTGCTGGTGGGGCTACTATGCGAAACTGATTTCGTCGCTAAAAATGACGACTTTACTTCCCTGCTGGAGAAGATTGCTGTAATAGCGCTAAAAGACGGCCTAGAAAAAATGAAAGCAAGCACCAAAGAAATGGTTGATCAAATAATTCAAAAAACCGGAGAAAACATCCAGCTGGGCGAGGTTTATGAAGTAGCCGGCAAAGTGCTCGGAGCTTATGTCCACAACAACAAATCCGGCGTGATTGTCAGCCTGGAAGGCGGAGACACCGGCCTAGCCAAAGACATCGCCATGCACATTACAGCCATGAAGCCGGAGTACATCACCGAGAGTGAGATCAGCGAAGAGGCCAGAAAAACAATGCAAGAGATTTTTGAAAAAGAGGTCGCCAGCCTGGATAAGCCGGCAGACATAAAGAAAAAGATGCTGGACGGTAAAATGGCCACTTATTTCAAAGAGAAAACTTTAGTAAGCCAAGCGTTTATAAAGAACGCGGATGAAACAGTCGGGAAGCTTTTGGAAAAGGCTGGGGCAAAGATAAAAGAAGTGAAGGTTTACTCAATCTAAATAAATAAAAATATGTATTTTCTTTTAATTTTATTTTTTGGTTCTCTCTTTGGGATAACTTTTATGGTTGGTCGTAAGCTGGCCATGCTCCAAAGCGGACAAATAACCTACCGGGCCGACGGAGAAGAGACAGAGAGTTTCTTGAAAGCTCAATATGTGGAAGAGTTAAAGCATTCAGCTATCAGAATGGTCAAAAGATACGGCTACTTGGGTTTAGTGGCGATCATTAGATCGTATTTTAGGTTGTCGAATCTTCTAAAAAATAAATATCAGGAAATAAAAACTAAAATAGAAAATATCAGATTGAAAAATTCCAGCCACAATATATCGAGAGAGAAAAAAGAAGTTAGTAAGTTTTTAAAAATGATCTCGGAATATAAATACAAGATCCGGGAGCTGAAGCATAAAATAAAAGAGGAAGAAGAAAGTTTGTAGATGTGGTAGGATAAGAAAAATCAACATTGCCGCCTTAGCTCAGTTGGTAGAGCAACACTTTTGTAAAGTGAAGGTCCTCAGTTCGAATCTGAGAGGCGGCTCCAGTTACTTCTTACTAGCTGTCGGCGTTGGGCTTTGTAGTTTAAAAGAATCTTGGACAATAGAAGAAAGCTCGTCCACGCCATGAAAACCAGTCAAAACATTGTCGTCAATCACTAGGGCCGGTAGCACGGTGTCTTTTATTTTATAGATTTGCAACATAGAGGTAACGGCTGAAAGATCAGTGCTATAGTCAAAAGAATACACTCGAAGCTCCGGATACAAAGCCCGCAGACTGGAAAGTACTATCCCTTCCTGCTCGCACAGGCTACAGTTTGCCGCGGTGGTGTAAAAGTAAAGGATAAAAGCGGACTTCACTCCGCAACGCGCCGAGATCTTTTTAGCTAATAAATAATCCTTAATCTGCAACAACGAATAATACTTTTTTAAATACGACACTTCATCGGTCATCCCTAAGTTTGCCTGGCTCCATTCCAGCTTGCTACCCAGCTCTCCTAGCTCGTTAGAAAACACGGAGTCGGAAATATTCTTGCAAGAAAGTTCCGAAAGCAAAGAAAATTGAGTTTCTGAAGAAAGGATGTCGATAGCTATTTGATCTTGAATAGTTTTTAGTTGATTGATTTTTTGGTTGGCAAAATAATTGCTCAGATAGCTGGCGCTAACAAACAGCCCCACCGTGAGGAGCAACACAATTAAATATTTTTTCCAATCAACATTGTTGTTCATTATATTTATCTCCAAGCCGGCTTCCTTTGTAAGATGGTATTATAAACTGCTTTCAAAAGCCAAAACGGGGCAATCAGACTAAAAAGCGGGAAAAAATAAAGCATATCCATAGACAGTCCCCATTTCCCTTCAGTCATCTTTCGCCCGAAGATCATCGCAAAGATAACTAAAAGATAAATGGAAAAAATCAAAAACATAAAAGACTGAGTGTTTATAAAAAAAGGATCGAAGGTAAATCCTCGCACGCCCGGATGAAAGCCCACAATTTTGAGCTGGATAAATTTTGAGTATATAAAATTGCCAAAATTATAAATTATCCTGCCAAAAAGATAAGTGATGGATAATATAGAGATAACCCCCATCGGCAAAGTGAATACGGCAAAATTGCCATACTTTTTCTTAAATAAGACGCTCCGATAATCAATCGTGTTATTCACAAAGCCATAGATCCAGCGCACCCTCTGTTTGTAAAGCTTTTTAATAGAAGGGGGGGTGTTGGTATAGACAAAAGCATCATTACAATGTTCTATTTTATAATTATTTTTCTGCATCCGATAA
>Ga0172379_10007341_pt1 | contig 14336 bp, 16 predicted proteins | sample GrowelOW334metaG_FD_119756 | JGI IMG/M metagenome (GOLD analysis project Ga0172379, IMG submission 119756) | Groundwater microbial communities from an aquifer near a municipal landfill in Southern Ontario, Canada - Groundwater well OW334 metaG | ecosystem: Environmental > Aquatic > Deep... | reverse complement strand
GGTGGCGTTGATGGCACCGGTCTCGTCGATGTGGATCGGCGCGTTGTGCAGCTTGCCCAGCGCCACGGTCATCTTGTCCCACTCGTCGTCGTTGAGGCGGCCGGTGCGGATACGGTGCGCGTCGAGACGGCCGACCGAGGAGAGGAAGCGCATCGCCAGTTGCGGCCCGGACATTTCCAGGCTGAATATCGCCACCGGCAGCCCCAGGTCCACGCCGACGTGCTCGGCGATGTTCAGCGCGAAGGCGGTCTTGCCCATGGATGGCCGGCCGGCCACGACGATCATGTCGCCAGCTTGCAGTCCCGCGGTCATCTTGTCGAGATCGATGAAACCGGTCGGCACGCCGGTGATTTCGGAGGGATTCTCCTGCTCGTAGAGTTCCTGGATGCGATCGACGACCTGGCCGAGCAGGGGCTGGATGGCGACGAAGCCCTGGCTGGTGCGCGCGCCGGACTCGGCGATCTCGAAGACTTTGGCCTCGGCCTGGTCGAGCAGCTGCTTGACGTCCTTGCCGGCGGGATTGAGCGCGCTGGCGGCGATTTCGTCGCCGACGGCGACCAGACGGCGCAGCACGGCGCGCTCGTGCACGATCTCGGCATAGCGGCGGATGTTGGCCGCCGAGGGGGTATTGTTGGCGATCTCGCTGAGATAAGCCAGGCCGCCGGCCTGCTCCACCTCGTTGTGTTTCTCGATGGCCTCGAACACCGTGACCACGTCGGCGGGCTTGGCCTGCTCCACCAGTTGGCGGATGCGGCGGAAGATGCGGCGGTGGTCGTCGCGATAGAAATCGCCTTCATTGACGATGTCGGCGATGCGGTCCCAGGCGGAGTTGTCCAGCAGCAGGCCGCCGAGCAGTGACTGTTCGGCCTCGATGGAATGCGGCGGCAGCTTGAGAGCGGCCACCTGCGGGTCTTCGGGGCGGTTCGCCGGATAGGGGCGCGAATTTGCCAGCATTTGGGCCATGACATCGTCTCCTCGATTGCGCCTGCCAGTCTACCCGGATGGCGGTCCGGACGGGGTGGATAAGGCTGTGGAAATCCGGTGGAAAAGCTGTGGGTTTGTTGTGATGATCCTGTGCACAACCGTAAACGGCGAAGGGCCGCTTGCGCGGCCCTTCGCCGTACATCCCCCTCCAGCTTTAGCTTTCGCCGAGCACCGAGATGGTGATGCTCGCCACCACGTCGGAATGCAGCGCGATTTCGAGCTTGCTGTCGCCGACCTGCTTCAGCAGGCCATGCGGCATGCGGATCGCGGCGCGGTCGACATCGAAGCCCTGCGCCTTGAGCGCTTCGGCGATGTCGGCGTTGTTCACCGAACCGAACAAGCGGCCATCGACGCCGGCCTTGCGGGTGATCTGGAGCATCAAGCCTTCCAGCTTGGTGGCCTTGTCCTGAGCGGCCACCAGCTTTTCAGCCTGGAGCTTCTCCAGCTCGGCGCGCTTGAGTTCGAAACCCGCCAGGTTTTCCGGCGTGACGCGCTTGGCCATTCCTTGCGGTATCAGAAAATTGCGGGCATAGCCGTCCTTCACCTTGACCACGTCGCCGAGGCCGCCGAGGTTCACGACTTTTTCCATCAGAATTACTTGCATGGTCGATTCTCCGGATTAGGCGTGCAGGTCGGTGTAGGGGAGCAGCGCCAGGAAGCGCGCGCGCTTGATCGCGGTCGACAACTGGCGCTGATAACCGGTCTTGGTCCCGGTGATGCGCGCCGGCATGATCTTGGCGTTCTCAGTGATGAAGTCCTTGAGGATTTCGACGTCCTTGTAATCCACTTCCGCGATCTTCTCGGCGGTGAAGCGGCAGAACTTGCGCCGCTTGAACAGGCTGCGTCCTTTGTCGTCCTTGCGTTTCGCCCCAAGTTTGGTCTTAGGTTTAAATGCCATGATTCGTTCCTTCCAAAAATTCAATCTCATTCACATGCAGGACCGGGGTCCTGCTCTTCAGGCTCTTCGCCGCGATGAAGCCGCTGAGCCGGAGTCCGTCGCCGGGTTTGGCTCCCGCCAGCAGCAGGGCCGGTTGCCCCAGCGCCAGCGCCGGCATTTCGCATTCCACCGACCGCTGGGTGCCGGCCTCGACCTGTTCCGAGGCGTGGACAATCCGGAAATTCAAGGCCGGGATGCCCGCCGGGGTGTAGCGCAGGGAGCTGAGCTCCAGCAGCTTGCCCGCCAGCACGATGCGGTTGTCAGGCGGCAGCGGCGGCCTCTGCTGGTGCGGCCGCGGCTTCGGCCGGCGCCGGTGCCGGTGCCGCGCTGGCCGCAGGCGTCAATGATCTGGACTTCTCTTCCTTCATCATCGGCGAGGGCGTGATGACGGCCTGCTTCACCTTGACCGTCAGGTGGCGCAGCACGGCGTCGTTGAACTTGAAGGCATTCTCGAGTTCGGCCAGGGTGTCGTTGTCGCACTCGATGTTCATGAGCACGTAATGGGCCTTGTGCACCTTCTGGATCGGGTAGGCCATCTGGCGGCGACCCCAGTCTTCGAGGCGGTGGATGATGCCGGCGCGCGAGGATATCAGCGTCTTGTAACGCTCGACCATCGCCGGGACTTGCTCGCTCTGGTCCGGATGGACGATAAAAACCACTTCATAATGTCGCATGCAATCTCCTTATGGGTTAAAGCCCCCCCGCATGCGCTTCGGGTGGAGCAAGGTGGAAAGAGGCGGGATTCTATAGAAATCCGGGATTTATATCAAGGCCGAAATGATTCCGGGGTTTGGTCCGGGGCAACTAAAGCCCGCTTGAACGGTGCATGTTCGGCCATCTCGTCCTGATAGCTCGCTACGGCGCGCTGCTCGCGCTCCAGGTAGTCGCCGATCATGCGGCGCATGCCGGGGTTGGCGATCCAGTAGGCGGACCAGGTCGGCTCCGGCGAAAAGCCGCGGCTGACCTTGTGTTCCCCCTGCGCGCCCGGCTCGAAGCGAGAGAGTCCATGGCGAATGCAGTAGTCGATGCCCTGGTAGAAACACAGTTCGAAATGCAGGCTGTGATAGTCGGCCTCCGCCCCCCAGTGGCGACCGTACAAGGTGCTGCCACTGCGATAGCAAATCGCGGCGGCGACCACTCGCTCACCGCCGCGCGCCAGGAACACCACCATCCGCGTCCCCAGCCCCTGCGCCACGGCGGCGAAGAAGGCCGGCGGGAAGGCCGGATGATTGCCGTAGTGTTCGAAGGTCGAGCGGTAGTGCGGGTAGATGTCGCGCCACAGTTCCGCATCGATCTCGTCGCCGTGACGGACTTCCAGGGACAATCCCGATTCGGCGACACGGCGGCGCTCGCGGCGCACTTTCTTGCGTTTTTCAGACGAGAAAGCGGCAAGGAAATCCTCGAAATCGCCATAGCCGCGATTTCGCCAGTGAAACTGGCAGCCGCGCCGCAGCAGGAATCCGCTTTGTCCCAGTAGCGTCATCTGGCTATCGTCGACAAACAGGCATTGCCAGGATGAGCAGCCGAACTCCCGCATGCCTTCCAGCGCGGCGGCAATCAGTTCCCGAACCACCGGCAGGCGCTCCATCCCGCGTCGAACCAGAAATCTCGGGCCGGTCGCCGGCGTGTAGGGAATGCCGTTGACCAGCTTCGGGTAGTAGCGGACTCCCGCCCGCTCGAATGCCGCCGGCCAATTCCAGTCACTGGAGAAATCGCCGAAAGAATGTGTCCTGAGATACAGCGGCAAGGCGCCGTAGAGCACCCCGGCATCGTCCCGCAGCGCCAGGTGGCGGGGATGCCAGCCGAGATCAACTGAAACCGCGCCATGACGTTCGGCTGCCGCCAGAAAGACATGGCTCATGAACGGATCGTCGAGATGATCGAGCTCGTCCCATTCCAAGGCGCCGATTTCCTCGATCGAGGAATGAAATGTCGCGTGCAAAGTCATGGCCAATTTTATCCGGCTTTGCCGTCAGGCTCGGCGACGGAGCACAATATTGGATACGCACTCGCGATCGAACAAATCCATGGGAAAAAACTCGACTGCCGAACCAAGCTTTTCGCTCAACGATGTTGAGATCAGCGCCATTCGCGCCCAGGGCGCCGGCGGGCAGAACGTCAACAAGGTTTCCTGCGCGGTCCATCTGCGTTTCGATATCCCGGCTTCATCGCTCGCCGATGTCCTCAAGGAGCGGCTACTACGCCTGAGCGATCAGCGCATCAACAGCGACGGGGTGCTCGTCATCAAGGCCCAGGAATATCGCAGCCTGGTGAAAAACCGCATGGAAGCGTTGCGCCGGCTGGAGGAACTGATCGCCGGCGTTTCGGTAACTCGAAGACTGCGCAGAGCCACCAAGCCGACGCGAGGTTCCCGATTAAGGCGGCTTGAGAGCAAGAGCAAACGCGGCGAAATCAAGACCTCGCGGGGCAAAGTCGAGGGTTGAGGCCGACGAGTCGAGCCGGCGTCGATAGGCAAGCGCGGGATTTCGAGTCTCTTCCCAAAACAAAGGGCGCGCACCCTTGTGAGTGTCGCGCCCTCCCCCTCCTCAAAACAAATTATCTCCTGACGTTCAGGCTCCTTTTCCTACTTTATTCCGCACCTGTTCGTCGTACCAAAGCTGGTGATGTTCCTTCGCCCAAGTCTCGTCGACGGACCCGGTTCTGATCGACTGATACGCGCCTTCGACACCTATGGTACCGAGGTAGATATGGCCCAGTGACATGCAGAAGATCAGCGTCGCGGCGATCGAATGGATCACCTCGGCGGTTTGCATGGCGTAGCGCGTTTCGAACAGGTTCGGGAACAGCAGGGAAAGGCCGGAGGCCATCATGATCAAGCCGAACAAGCCGACGCCTAGCCAGAACCAGATCTTCTCGCCGAAGTTGAAGCGCCGCGACGGGACGTGTTCACGCGAAACGAGTCCACCGGCCTTGCGGATCCATTCCGCGTCCGAGGGATGCCAGATGTTGTCCTTGTAGAAAGTCACCAGCATCAGCACAGCGCCGACGGAGAAGACCACACCAAGGAAATTGTGAATGAACTTACCGAAACCGGCCAACCAGGAGAACAAGGTGTGTCCGATGACCGGCATCAACACATATTTGCCGAGCAGCATGTTCCCTCCGGTCAAGGCCAGGCAGACGAAGCTGATGGCGACCACCCAATGCACCGAGCGCTCCCAGTTGCTGAAGCGCACCAGGCTTTTCCCCGTGGGTTTTTCGCTCAGGCGCAACATGCCCTTGCGGCTATGGAATAAGGCGATCGCGACGATGACGACGATCACCAGCAGGCTGCCATAAAACGTCACCGGGCCATTGCGAATCTGGCGCCAGGTATTGCCGTCGGGCGAAACCAGCACGCCCGTCTCGGTGCCGCGGACGGTGGTGACGCCGGGCGTTCCAGAGCGCACTTGCCGCCAATAGGCTTCGGAATTATGGGCCGCGGTCTGGCCCGATTTCTGCGCTTGTACTTGAGGCTGGGCCGCAGGCGCGGGTGCATCGGCAGCTTGCGCACCAACCGGGAACAGCAGGCACACTGCCAAAAAGAACGAGGCCCGAAGCAATGAAATTGATTTGACCTGTGTCATCTGAATTCCCCTCGCTGGTTGTCCGCGCAACTATTTCTTTGCCGGCGCGGGGGCCGGAGCCGCGGCTGGCGCGGCCGGAGGAGCCGCCGGGGCGGATGAAGCCATCTGGAACGGGCCCGGATCCTGGCACTTCGGGGTCTCTAGCGGTTTTCCGGATTTGCCCTTGTTGTCCTTGAGATAGCGTTGCGCCACCTTGTCCATCGAGTTGCAGAGCTGAAAAGCGGCAACTTTTCCGCCGTGCGCGGCCTTGGCCTTGGCTTCCTCCGCTTTAGCCTTGGCTTCCTCGCTCGGCGGCGGCAATTTGGCGAGCGCGGCTCCGGAACTCAAAGCACAGGCAATCACCATCAGTGCGATATTTTTGGGCGGTAGCATGGGAATCTCCTCAGTCGCCAATGCGCTTGGATTCGTTCTGGTTCTGGCCGCGGGCGCGGATGCCGTTATCCCACTTGGCCTTGTCGCCGGCGAAGGCGGCATTCTCCCAGGGTTTGCCGTCGGTCTTGCCGGAGTAGTTGCCCTGCTTGTAGACGACGACGCCTTCCTTGTCGCCACAGGCGCTCAAGCCAAACAGGCCTACCAACAAAGCGATAGCGAGTTTGCTCACGATTTCACCTCCGGCTTCTTCGTACCCGGCTCCGGTTTGCCGTAAGCGGATCCCCAGCCCCACATTTCGCCCCCCTTGCCGCGCCGCAAGGCGCGATCGCGGAAGATGTCCGCGACTACATCGCCATCGCCGCCGAGTAGCGCCTTGGTCGAACACATCTCCGCACACAGCGGCAGCTTGCCTTCGGCCAGGCGATTGCGGCCATATTTCTTGAACTCTTCCTCGGAGTGGTCGACTTCCGGCCCGCCGGCGCAGAAGGTGCACTTGTCCATCTTGCCGCGCTGGCCGAAGGCGCCGCTTTGCGGGTATTGCGGCGCGCCGAAGGGGCAGGCGTAGAAACAATAGCCGCAACCGATGCACATGTCCTTGTCGTGCAGCACCACGCCCTGCTCGGTCTTGTAGAAGCAATCCACCGGGCAGACCGCCATGCAGGGCGCGTCGGAGCAGTGCATGCACGCCACCGACACCGATTTCTCGCCGGGCAGGCCGTCGCCGAGCGTGACCACGCGGCGCCGGTTCACACCCCAAGGCACTTCGTTTTCATTCTTGCAGGCGGTGACGCAGCCGTTGCACTCGATACAGCGCTCGGAGTCGCAGAGGAATTTCATTCTTGCCATGGTTGTCTCCCCTTAGGCCTTGACGACCTGACATACGGTCGTCTTGGTTTCCTGCATCATGGTGACGCTGTCATAGCCGTAGGTGGTGGCGGTATTCACCGCCTCGCCGCGTACCAACGGGTGCGCGCCTTCCGGGTAGTACTGGAGCATGTCCTCGCCCATCCAGCGGCCGGAAAAGTGGAAAGGCATGAAGCAGGTATCGCCGCCGACGCGTTCGGTGACTTGGGCGCGCACTTTGAGTTGTGCGCCGGTCGGCGTCTTCAACCAGACCCAGTCGTCATGGCGGATGCCGCGGTCGTTGGCGGCCTTGGGATTGATTTCGACGAAGGCTTCCTGCTGGAGTTCGGCCAGCCACGGATTGGAGCGCGTTTCCTCGCCGCCGCCCTCGTATTCGACCAAGCGTCCCGAAGTGAGTATCAGCGGGAACTCCTTGCCGACGTCCTTGTTCTTCTGCTGCACGCTCTTGTATAGCGTCGGCATGCGCCAGAAGGCTTTTTTGTCGTCATGCGTCGGATACTTGTCGATCATGTCCGGCCGCGTCGAATACAGCGGCTCGCGATGCACCGGCACGGGATCCGGGAAATTCCACACCGATGCCCGCGCCTTGGCGTTGCCGAAGGGATGGCAACCGTGCACCTTCATGACGACGCGAATGATGCCGCCGGAGGCATCGGTCTTCCAATTCTTGCCCTCGGCCTTCTTCTTTTCTTCCTCGGTCAGTTCGTCCCACCAGCCGAGCTTCTTCAGCAGCACATGGTCGAACTCGGGATAACCGAACTGGAGATCCGCGCCCTTGGAGGCAGAACCGTCGCCGGCCAGCAGATTCACACCGTCCTTCTCGACACCGAAGTTGGCGCGGAAGTTGCCGCCGCCGTCCATCACGTGCTTGGAGGTGTCGTACAAATTCGGCGAGCCCGGATGCTTCATTTCCGGCGTGCCGTAGCACGGCCACGGCAGGCCGAAATACTCGCCGTCGCAAGGTCCGCCCTTGGCGCGCAGGGTCTTGACGTCGAAGGTGTGCATGTTCTTCATGTGCAGCTTGAGCCGTTCCGGCGACTGCCCGGAATACCCAATCGTCCACGTGCCCCTGTTGATTTCTCGCAGGGTGTCTTCCATACTCGGTTCGTTGTTGGTCACCTTGATGTTCTTGGTGAACTCCTTGTCGAATCCGAATTTCTGCGCCAGCAGATACATGATGGTGTGGTCGGGCTTGGACTCGAACAGCGGCTCGATGACTTTCTCTCGCCATTGCAGCGAACGGTTCGATGCGGTCACCGAGCCCACCGTCTCGAACTGAGTCGAAGCCGGCAGCAGATACACCCCGTCCTTGCGCGCCTTGGCCGCCATCGCGGCGGTCGCCGAGGGATACGGGTCGATCACCAGCAACAACTCCAGGGCCTTCATCGCTTCCAGCATTTCCTTGCCGCGCGACTGCGAATTCGGTGCCATGCCCCAGTACACCACCGCCTTAAGGTTCGATTCCTGGTCGATGTTCTCGTTCTTTTCCAGCACCCCGTCGATCCAGCGCGACACCGTGATGCCGGGCTTGGTCATCATGGCCTCGCTGGCATACTGCGTCTTGATCCACTCGTAATCGACGCCCCACACCGACGCCCAGTGCTTCCAGGCGCCGGGAACAATGCCGTAATAGCCGGGCAGCGAATCCGGGTTCGGGCCGATATCGGTGGCGCCCTGGACATTGTCATGGCCGCGGAAGATGTTGGCGCCGCCACCCGATTTGCCGATGTTGCCGAGCGCCAGTTGCAGCACGCAGAAGGCGCGCACCATGGCATTGCCGATGCTGTGCTGAGTCTGGCCCATGCACCAGACGATGCTGCTGGGACGATTCTCGGCCATGGTCTTGGCGATCGTGAACAATTGCTCCTCGCTCGCGCCGGTGGCTTCGAGCACCTTGTCGGGGGTCCACTTCATGACCTCCTCGCGGACTTTCTCCATGCCATAGACGCGGTCGTCGATGTACTTCTTGTCCTCCCAGCCGTTCTTGAAGACATGATGGAGAATGCCCCAGATCATCGGGATGTCGGTGCCGGAACGGAAGCGCACATACTGGTCGGCCTTGGCCGCGGTGCGGGTGAAGCGCGGGTCGCAGACCATGATCTTGGCGCCGTTCTCCTTGGCGTGCAGCACGTGCAGCATCGCCACCGGGTGCGCCTCGGCGGCGTTCGACCCCATGAACAGGATCGCCTTGGCGTTCTGCATGTCGTTGTAGGAGTTGGTCATGGCACCATAACCCCAGGTATTGGCAACGCCGGCGACGGTGGTCGAGTGGCAGATGCGCGCCTGGTGATCGCAGTTATTGGTACCCCAGAAAGACACGAACTTGCGCAGTAGATATGACTGTTCGTTGTTGTGCTTGGAGGAACCGATCCAATAGACCGCATCCGGGCCGGACTTCTTGCGAATATCCAGGAGTTTGGCGCTGATCTCGGTCAGCGCCTGGTCCCAGCCGATCTTCTGGTACTTGCCGTCGACCAGCTTCATCGGCGTCTTCAGGCGCATCTCGCCGTGGCCATGTTCGCGCACCGAAGCGCCCTTGGCGCAGTGCGCGCCGAGATTCAGCGGCGAGTCGAAGACCGGCTCCTGGCCTATCCAGACGCCATTCTGCACTTCGGCGTCGATGGCGCAGCCGACCGAGCAATGGGTACACACGGTACGCTTGATCTCGACGGCATCCGAGCCCTTGGGCTTGGAACCCATCGCCTCCGCCTTGTCGATCATCGAGAAGGGCAACTGGCTGGCAAAGGCGCCGGCGCCGATGCCGACGCCGGAACGCTTGAGGAAGGTGCGGCGATCGATGGCTTCCGGCAATTGCGCCGAATAGCTGGTGCCCTGTATGGAGCGCGACAGACGTCCGCGACGCGCCGTGTTTGCATCGGCCGAAGATTTTTTGATCAACATGGAAGTCTCCCGATTAGACGCGTGCGCTGCGGTAATATTTCCGCACATGCTCGCTGGCTTGGTAGCCCTTGTCCTTGGGCTGATCGGCCAGAGGTGTCGCGGCATCTTCCTTGACCAGGGCCTTGACGCCCGCAGCGGCGGCGACCGCACCGCCGATGCCAAGCCCGGTGGTTAACAGAAACTTCCGGCGCTTGAGATTTCCGGAAAACGATGCTTCCGTATCTTTCGAAATTGCCATGCTGTTCCTCCTCCAGTCGCAACTTGTAAATTGCTTTAAGTGCAATGTATGCTTTATTTATGTCCTCATCAACATATCTATCGTAAGACTTTTTCAACTGCAAAGAAAGCCCGGACAAACCCAGCAACGCCACGATACAAGCGGGCCTCCGGCTGATTGTCTATTGCGTCGCACAAATTTTCATGCCATGTGGCGATATGCTTTGAAAAAAAGCCTTGCTGCAACGCAAGACGATCAGACTCGGAGCGGGAAACATCTAGCAGCAAATGACGCATACTGTCCATCAGCGCGGCGAAGTGATCCTCGGGCTCGAGAATCTCCGCACTGCGTGCCAGTCCCAGTTCGGCCAGGTCGTCGCGCAGTCTTGCCAGGGGTTTTTCCATCATGAATCCGGTCAGGTGCCAGGACGCATAGAGCACTACCCGCGGTTTACCGATAGCAACGAACAGCGCGTCGTATTCTTCCTTGGCCGATTCCGCCGAGGATGTCCCAGCGGCGGCACACAGCGCATTCCAGGCGGCTGGCAGGGCACCCTGCTCCGTCACGTTCCCCGCGTCGGCCAGGGTCGCCAGCAAAGTTTCGTCGGGCGGGGCGAAGAACAAGCGCGACAACACCGCGTAATAGTCTGCACGCACCAGGTCTTCGGCGGAAATGGCATTCATGTTTCGCTCATTTGGGAAGGATGTTGATCTCGTTCTGGTTTTCCATCATGTCCGCGACGCGGCAGTCGGCGCACATCTGTAGGCGCTGCAAAGCCTCGGGCGCCGCAAACATGCTGTGCCCGGACAGCCGCCCGAGCATGGCGGCGATCATCTGGCGGGTGCCGAACGGCTTGCCGCAGCGCACGCAGCAGAAGGGCTCGGACTCGTGCAGCACCCTCGTGCGGCGTGCCTCGGCACTCGGCAACAAACGGGGCTTGAGCGACAGCGCCGCCTCGGGGCAGGTGTTCACGCACAGCCCGCATTGCAGGCAGTTGCGTTCGATGAAACTCAGGCGCGGCGTTTCCGGCGCGTCCTGCAACGCACCGGCCGGACAGGCGCCGACGCAGGACAGGCAGAGGGTGCATTTTTCCTTGTCGATAATCACGTCGCCCCATGGCGCGCCCGTCGGCAAAGCAATCGCCGATGACAGCGCCGCGCCTGCTTTCGGCGCGTTGGCGCGTAAATGCTCGATGCAAAATTCGAGCGTGCCCCGCTTGTCCTCCGTCAAATGGAAGCTTGCCGCCGATCCGCTGATACTCAGCCGGGGCAAGGACCAGAGGGCCTTTTCCAGGGCGCTCCGATCTTCGGCTTCGAGCAGCAACAAGCGTTCGCCGGCGTATCCCAGGCCGCCGAGGATGCTTGCGCCGATGCCGATTTGCTGGCGTAGCGTCGCCACATAGGCCTCCGGCTCTGCGCTATCGCCGAGGATCAGGCACTGTGCCGCGCCGTAGGCCAGGGCGCCCAGTAGCATATCCAGCCCGGTCGCGGCGATATCATGCACTTCGAAGGGAATCACCCGCGCCGGCAAGCCTTTGCCGTGGCGCGCCAGTTGCATCAACCGCTCACGTCCGCGCTTGGCGTCGTGAAACAGGATGCAGGCCTCCTCGCCACCGGCCAAGCGATAAGCCGACAACAGGGTCTTCAGGCGCCGGCCGAGGTCGGAAACACGCGGATAGGCATGGCGCACCGCGCCGCTCGGACAAGTCGCGGCGCAACCGCCGCAGCCTCGGCACAGCGCGGCGTCGAAGCGCACGCCGTTGCCATTGTTGGATATGGCACCGGTGGAGCAGACGTCGAGGCAGCGGTTGCAGCCGACTATCTCGTTGCGGCTGTGCGCACAGAGTTTTTCCTGGTACTCGAAGTACTGCGGCTGTTCGAATTCGCCGACCAGCTTGAGCAATCCGCGCGCCGCCTCGGACTGCACCAGCGCATCGCGGCCCGGCGCGAAATATCCCTGTGGCGAATGCGGCAGCCGAATCAACGGTTCGGCGCTGAGGTCGAAAATCAGATCATAGGTTTCGCCGCGCATCGTTTCGCTCGCGCCGCGCTTGAAATCGATGGCGCCGATGGCGCCGCAGGCCGTCACGCAGGCGCGATGATCGCGACACTTGTCGAGGTCGATCTGGTACAGATGGTTGATCGCCGCCTCGGGGCAAGCCCGGATGCAGGCATTGCAGCGCGTGCAGCGTTCGAGATCGATCGGATTGTCCTGCTGCCAATGCACCTCGAATGCACCGAGATGGCCTGTGACGGCGGGCTTGGACCCGGAGAATATCGGGTAGTCGCGGCTCGATGGCAACTCGCCGAGACTCACGCGGGTCAGCAGCACGCTGACCTCCAAGTCATCCTTGAGGCGTTCGGCCCAGTCCAGGGCCACATCCGCCGGACCGATGATCAGCGTGGCGCCCTGCGAACTCAAAGCCACGGCCGCCACCGACGCCGGCTCCGGCAGGCTGGCCTGCGCCAGCAGGGCGGCCATTTTCGGCGTTGCGGCTGCCGCTTCGGCGGACCAGCCGGCGGCTTCGCGCAAATTGACGAAGCGCAGAGGCGCGCTGAAAGTCGCCGCGTCGGCCAGTTCGGCGAACAGTGGCGCCTCCTGGGTACAGCCGATCACCAACGGACTTGACTCCCCGAGCAAGGCTTGCACGCGGCCAACTTCATGCCGGCAGAGCGCCTGGCCGCTGAGCAGCGTCGAGGCATCCAGTGTCTTGCGCAAAGCGCCCTCATCCAGCGCCGAGGTTTGATTGCAGTTGCACAAGGCGTAACGAGTGTCCTTCATTGATCTTCGTCCCTAACGATGTCTTGGCTGGCAGGCGGGTCGTCGGGCTGATCGGCATCGACGCGGGGAGAGCCTGTCTCAAGCGGCGCCGCTTCCATTGATTCCGCAGCCGTCTTCTCATCGTCAAACAGCAGGCCACGCGCCTGGTTGAGATTTCTCAGCAATTCTTCGCCGATCGGCTCGAAGCTGTTGTAGTCGTCGGTATACACGTCCAGCCCGTCCATGACATTGAAATGCCCCGTGTGAAACAGTTTTTGCAGCGCGACCCGGCGCAGCCCATCCTCGACTTCGTCCGCCATGAAGGCGCTGAAGTCCGATGAGAATTCCAGCGAGTCCAGCGCCGGCAACACCGGCGGAGCGGATACGCCTGGGGCGGCAGCGGTGGACACGCTCGCCGCCGGCGGCGTGTTTGCCGAGGGCGCGCGTTTGAGGCGTGACCAGCGCTGGAGAAAATTTTCCTTCATGCGCCGCTTCACTCCACCCCGGGTTTGCTGCTGGCGTAACGCTTGCCCTTCTGCTTCTTCTCGGGCGGTCGGTAGTGGCCGCGCGCAAAGTCCTCGATCCAGCCCAGCAGATCGTCAGGCAAGGGCACGCCGTCGACCTGCTCGCCGGAATCCATCATCCGGGCCGCTTCGCCATAGCTGACCGTGACTCGTTGCGGCGTCGCCAGCCCGACCTCGCCGGCCATCTCTGAAGGCCGCCACATGACGAACACCCGCGGTTCCGGCGCGCCGACATTCAATAAATAATTCTCCGCTTCATCGCTGTATAGCCGCAATTCCAGTCCGGGAAACAACCACTGCGTTGTCGCTGGTTCCTCGATCAATCGGCGCGGCGCGGCGCCCTCTGGATCGTTATCGGGAACGACGGCAATTGCCTCCCAATGGTGGGATGCCCATTTGTTATCCAGGGTCTTCCGCTCCATAATGACTGCAAGCATGACCGAGTTCTCTTGCGCCATGTATTATTCTGTTTGTTGAATATGAACGCTCAAGCTTAACTCAAAATGAACGACAGAGTGATCCCCTTGCTGGATGCCCGCCGCGCCGCGCCGATCAGGACATCGGCCGCGGCTGCCGCCGACGGACCGGTTGCCGACAGGCGTGGCCGCTACATGCGCGACCTGCGTATTTCGATCACCGACCGCTGCAATTTCCGCTGCATCTATTGCATGCCGAAGACGGTGTTCGGCCGCGACTACCCCTTCCTGCCTCGTAGCGACCTGTTGTCCTTCGAGGAAATCACCCGCCTCGCCCGCATCTTCGCTACCCAAGGCATCACCAAGATCCGCTTGACCGGCGGTGAGCCGCTGCTGAGGCACAATGTGGAGCGCCTGATCGAAATGCTCGCGTCCATCCCCGGCCTGGAACTGACGCTCACCACCAACGCGTCGCTGCTGGCCAAGAAGGCGCGGAGTTTGCGCGACGCCGGCCTGCAAAGGATCACCGTGAGCCTGGATGCGCTCGACGACCCGACCTTCCGCAAGATGAACGACGTCGACTTCCCGGTGGCGCAGGTGCCGGTAGGCATCGCCGCGGCCGAAGCCGCCGGCCTCGCGCCGATCAAGATCAACATGGTGGTCAAGCGCGGTACCAATGAACAGGAAATTTTGCCTATGGCGCGGTATTTCAAAGGCAGCGGCATGGTGCTGCGTTTTATTGAGTACATGGACGTGGGCGCCACCAACGGCTGG
>Ga0172379_10007340_pt1 | contig 14336 bp, 16 predicted proteins | sample GrowelOW334metaG_FD_119756 | JGI IMG/M metagenome (GOLD analysis project Ga0172379, IMG submission 119756) | Groundwater microbial communities from an aquifer near a municipal landfill in Southern Ontario, Canada - Groundwater well OW334 metaG | ecosystem: Environmental > Aquatic > Deep... | reverse complement strand
GGTTATTTGGTTTAATCCTCTTCGCTTCTCCTTTTTGAATTAATCAGCAATTAATCATTCCGTATTTCAGGAAAGGAGACTTTAACGTACAAAAAGCCCCCTTTAGCCTGTCCGCCGAAGCTTTAGCGGAGGAGGACAGAAAGGGGGATCGAGGGGGATTTGAGACTATCCAACGAGGGTGACGTCATCGGGGTCGCAGAGCTCGACCTTGACTTCCACCTTTGCGTTCGTGGTACCGCGCTGGTTGTTCAAATACTCGCAACAGGCCTTGCCCAATGCCAGCCTGAATCTCTTGACGCGCTTGGACGTGCGGTCGGGTAGTTTGTACAGGAGCGATACGACCAACGTAGCGACTGGAGACGGCGCGCTCGGCGGGCTAGGCGTAGAAGGATCATGAGGGAAGCAGAAGGTGACATCACCTTCGTTGAGTTGCCAGAAGTCGCAAGTCACCTTTCCTAGTATCTTCCTAAGGTCATCCCTCCAAACGTATTGAGGGTCGTCATGTCCTGATGACATGTCCGGCATGAGAGGCGAAATGTTGGTTCCCGTAATGAGCGGCATTGTGAAACCTCCTTTTGTGCGGATATCTAAGCTTTTTTATCACAAAGTGTCAAGGTTATTTGGTTTAATCCTCTTCGCTTCTCCTTTTTGAATTAATCAGCAATTAATCATTCCGTATTTCAGGAAAGGAGACTTTAAAATTTAATTAATTAGAATTACAAAAAGTCTCCCTTATTAAGGGAGAAGCGAAGAGGATTAAGGCGGCCACGAGAAGTTGACGTTGCCATCTTTGTCGCGGCGCGACGGGTCAGCCAGAAAGCCGAGGGTGAGGATGGCGATTATGGAAATGAACAAAAGGAGCTCAATGGCCACATATGTCCATTCTCTGAAAATGGCACGCAGCGGCTCAAAGGTAGAAAGCGAAGGAAAGAGCATCATGCAGACGAAAATAAAAGCGCAGACTGCCAGGCAGATAACGTGCGGTCTTGAGTTTTTCACGCTGTCCTCCATGTGTAATCTATTCAACGGAGGCCGGGGATTAGGAATGACGGGTAAAAAAACCCTCGACGATCGTCGAGGAGTAGGCTGAATTTTTGCAGATTGGCGTCAGGTGGCCGTGAGCTTGTCTTTCGGCTAGTCACCAGAGATGTCAGAAAAGAAGTGTTCGACCTCAGGTTGCTCCTGGGTGAGGCGCAAGTCGATTTTGACGTTGCAGACTGAAGCTATTTCCTCGGCCAGACGCTTGAGCATCTCGACATATTTTCGGCCTTGAACTTCGAAGACCCAATTGTTTTCGTCGGCGTTGCGCAGCGCGTTGCTGAACCAAATCGTGCCAATAAAGACCCGACGCGGTTCCTTCTTGATGAGGCCGAAGAAGAAGCTGCGCGTCTTCAGCTCTGGATCCTTGTACAGGATACCCACGGAATCAGAATGATCCAGCGTGACAAGACTCTCGCCGATGCACGAGGCGGGACAGAATCCCTTGGCAATGAGCAATCGTCCGACTTTGATCGAAGTGGCCTCGTTATAGCTTACGCGACTTTCTTGGGCATTCATGGTGCAATCCTTTCTAGGTTTGTACGGTCCGACTTCGTGTAGTATGTAGCATGTGACGTCACACGTGTCAAGGGTTTGTACTTTATAAAAAGGCCTCCCATCAAGCTGCTGATGAGAGGCTATTGAGCGCGTTCGGGGCTCTTCTGAGCGACAGCATACCCACGGTAACGTGCATGATCAAACCCGTGATCGGGTAGACGAAGTCTTGGGGTTGGCCGCGCCAGCGCAGACAAACGACACAGATCGAGAAGATGTAGGCCGAACCCCAGATGAACCAAGGCAGTGGCTTCTCGGTTTTGGGATTGGACCAGGTTCCCCTGAAGGTCGGGATGAATGACAGAGCGATGCAGACCTGAAGGATCAGGTTGGCGAATGTCGCTGTATCAAAACCCCACCATATCAGGCCTGAGAGCAAACCGAGCCGCAGAATCAACCTGTCGATCGGGTCAGCCTTTTCGAACTTGCCCTTGGTCAGGGCGCTGACGAACGTTATCAAGCAGGCTGCTGAACTGGCCAAGGGCAACAAGCTCTTGATAAGATCGTGGCTCATGGCCAAGTAACTGGCTGAATTCATGATCGTCAGGACAGCCCAGAGAGTCCAGGTCGCGGAGATTGGGGTTGATGTACCCAGTGACATTTGTCGGTTGTAGATCACAAAGGCCGCGATGTGCAACAAGGCTGCAGTAATGCTAAGGGCCAGGACAAACTTATCCATGGCAACCTCCTTATTGTTGCCGAATGAACTGGCTCCAAACTAGCGAAATTCGCAGGAAAGGTCAAGGGTTATTCTTCGATTATTAGAGTCTATTTTCCAAAATAATAGCTCAGTTGCTTCTTTACAAAGCGATGTCCGGCCCCGCTTTTGAGGAACTTTTCACGGCCCAAGGCATCCATTTTATTCAAATAAGCTTCGTAATAAATAAGCACAAATGGACCTCGATTAGCCGTTGATCGAGTCTGACCACGCTCGTGTTCTGCTGGGCGGCAATCAATATCGTCTGTGTAGCCGATGTACCACTCATGGTCTTTTTGGTTTTCGAGGATGTAAACAAAGAACATATAGCTCTATTTTATAACGTTGGCGCCATGCCGTAAAAGCTTTTGGCTAACGGCACGCTGCGTGAAACCGCCCCGTAAAGTGCCAACTGATCGACTATGGCGGTGCCACGCCGTAAAGGCCGCGTGGCGGCCCACGGCGCTTTACGCGGTGAAACCGCTTTTAAGTTACTGCCCCGTAAAACGCAAAACGACTTATCTTACGCGTCACGGGGCACGTAAAAAACCGCCTTGAACATAGCGGTTTTTTACGTGGTGCGCCCGGTGGGGATCGGACCCACGACCATTGGCTTAAAAGGCCACTGCTCTACCACTGAGCTACAGGCGCAAACGAGGAACGAGTGAAAATACGCAGTTTTTGCACTCGTGACGAGTGCAGCGTCTGTCTGTCGCAGGCAGGCGCTCGCTTCACTCGCGCCTGTATAGCACTAGGCGCGGATTTGCGGTACAATAGTATCTGAATACCGCAGAAATATCAAGATGCGCATTGCCATGATCGGAGCCAAGGGGCTCCCAAGCCTAAACCCCGTTGGCGGGGGCGTAGAAACGCATGTGGAACACCTTGCGCGGCATCTTGTTGCGCGCGGCCACCATGTGACGGTTTATGTGCGCAAATACGCTAATCCAGAGAACAAAAAGACCTTGGACGGAATCAAAATCGTTACCATACCCTCCTGGAACCGCAAGAACTTCGATGCCATTACGCACGTCTTCCTTTCCACGCTGCATGCCATTGGCGAGCCGTTCGATGTCTTGCACTACCATGGCGTGGGCCCAGCCACTTTGTGCTGGATACCCCGGATCTTCAAACGCAAGGCGCGCACAATCGTAACATTCCACAGCCGCGACCAATTCCACGAGAAATGGGGTCTGCTGACGCGCATGTATTTGGCCTTCGGCGAATGGGCAGCCTGCAAGTTCCCGCATGCGACCATCACCACGTCCCACGGTTTAGAGCTCTTGTGCAAGATGATGTTCCACGTGCAGACCTACCAGATACCGAATGGCGTAGAAGTCCAGCGCGGGGAAGTCAAACACACTAAACTCAGTGAATTCGGATTGGAACCGAATGACTATTTCTTCAGTCTGGCGCGCTTAGTGCCGCACAAGGCCCAAGATGATGCGATCAAGGCTTTCAAGAAGTTGGATACCAACAAAAAATTAGTGATCGCAGGCAGTGCGTCTTTTGATGACAATAAATACGCCGAAGAGCTGTATCGTTTGGCTAAAGGAGACAAGAGGATAATCTTCACCGGACATCAGACAGGCGAGACACTGAAAGAACTGATCGCGAATTGCTCGGCCTTGATCCACCCATCGCGCAGCGAAGGCCTGTCTGTCGCAGTGCTTGAGGCCATGTCATACGGCAAGATCGTGGTCATGAGCGATATCCCGGAAAATCTTGAGCTGATTGATCACTCAGGCATCAGCTTCAAGGTCGGCAATATCGAAGCCCTGGTAAAAGCCATGCAGTGGGTATTAGATGACCCCCTTGGAGCGCAAGAACGCGGGGAAAGAGCCCAAGAAATAATCAAGCGCCTTTACTCCTGGGATGCAGTCGTAAGGCATGTTGAAGAAGTCTATAAATCCAAAGCCAAAGCATATGACCATAACCTTATCCGCAATCGGAAAGCACAAGCAGCACCTGGAAATTGAACGCAAGCACTTGATTGCAGCAGCTCAAGAGGCTTTGAACTTGTCCAAAAGGGCAATTTTTTCTTCACACCGCAATGATGCGGAAAGGAAGCTGTTGGACCAGGCGCGCGCATCGATCAGACTCGGCCAAAGCATCATCAAGAAAAATCCTCAGCTGGCTGGCGAAGGGGTTTGGCGCGCGGCCATGGAAGAGTTTGCCGAAGCCTGGCTGTTTGAATCCTTTTTGAAAGGCAAAATCACTGTGCCGGATGAATGTAAAGACGAGCCAGATGCGATTTTGGGCGGGCTGTCTGATTGCGCAGGCGAAATCGCACGCTATGCCGTGTTGATGGCGACTGAGCACGATGCAAAAGCAGTTGATCGCGCTCATGCAGTCGTCCTTGATATCGTTGAACTCTTGGCTGCTTTAGACCTCACAGGATCATTGCGCAGCAAGTTTGACCAATCAAAACAGCACTTACGCAAGATAGAAGATATCCGCTATGACCTCTCACGCAACTGAAACGAATATGGAATATGGAATATCGAATATCGCAAAAAACAAGAAACGAAATTCGAAATTCAGCAAAGCGGATATTCGACATTCAAGGGTTTTAATCCTTGGTTTAGGAAGTTATCCGCAAGGCACAGGAGTCTCGTCCGCGATCTATTTCGCCAAGCAAGGGCACGATGTCTTGGCGACTGACTTGAAGACAGCTGAACAGATTGGCGAGAACGTTAGAACACTGGAAGTTTATAAAAACGTGCAATTTCATTTGGGCGGCGAAAGGATAGAAGATGTTGACTGGGCAGACGTCATTGTCCAAAATCCAGGGGTGCGCAGACAGAACCTGCTATTTAAACGCGCTGTCCATCTGAACAAGCAGCTGATCAATGACATCACGATTTTTTTGGAAAAAGCTACATGCCTGACGATTGGTATTACAGGCACGCGCGGCAAGAGTACGACCACAGCGTGGATAGCGGACATGCTGCGTAGATCGGGCAAGAAGGTTTATGTCGGCGGCAATATCACGGTTTCGCCGCTAACATTTTTGGATGAAGCTAAAAAAACCGACATTGCAGTCATTGAGCTCTCAAGTTGGCTTTTAGAAACTTGCGGCTTAAACGGCATCTCGCCGAAAATTGCTGTTTGGACCAATGTGATGAGCGATCATTTGAATACTTACGATGGTTTGGAAGATTATGCAGAGGCCAAAGCGCAAATCATGCGCAACCAAAAACCAGGCGACCTGTTCATCCCGAATCTGGACGACAAATTCGTATCATCATATGTAGATGAGGCGCCAGGGAAAGTGCTTGGCTTTTCATCTGGGCATCCCCGTCGGGGCACTCCCTTGTGGGCGCCCAATTCCAAAACTACAAAGCTCGGCGCCTGGATCGCTAAGGGGAAGATCATAGCGCTGATAAAAGGCAAAGCGACCGAAATTTTGCCGGTCTCGGACATCGGCTTGATCGGTGAACATAATATAATGAATGCCTTAGGTTCAGTTGTCGCGGCTTTCTCAGCTGGAGCAAATCTAAAAGGAGTTAAAGAGTCCTTGATGAAATTTGGAGGCGTGCCATTTAGACAAGAAAAGATTGCAGTCAAAAACGGAATCACTTTCATCAATGACACCACAGCCACAACACCCGACGCAGCCATCGCCGCTTTGAACGCCTTCGCCCATCCGATTGGAAAAGTTACAAGTTACAAGTTACAAGAGTCAAGAATAGTGCATTGGATTTGCGGCGGGGCAGACAAGGGTTTGGATTTTAGCCCTCTGGCCAAAGTCATTAAAGGCAAAAACATTAAAATACACGTATTGATTGGTACGGCGCTGGACAAGTTCACTGCAGCACTCAAAAAGCAAAAACTGGTTTTTGATACGCATGACACACTGGCTGATGCGTTCCATGCTTGCGTCACAGAGGCTAAGCCAGGGGACGCAGTCCTGCTTTCTCCAGCCTGCGCCAGCTTTGGCTTGTTTAAGAACGAATTTGACCGTGGAGGTCAATATAATGCCTTAGTTGAGCAATGGAATAAACAGTCTTGACAACTTCTCAGAAAAATCATACTATTCATATTGTATGGTAAAAAAGACAGAACTGGAGAAGCCTTGTTTCGCTACTACCACTATAGGTGAGCGCGGGCAAGTTGTTATCCCAAAAGAAATCCGCGACCTACTTGAGCTTAAGGTCGGGGATCGTTTTATTGTTTTAGCCACGCATAAACACGGCATGGCTTTGATTCCTATGGAGCATGCCAAAGAATTCATGACGCATCTTAAGCAGCAAATGGAGGACATTATCAAGTAAAAATATGGCAATACCATCAATTTTCAAGAAAAAGAGCTTCTATATCATACTGGTCATCCTCATTATCGGCGGAGGCTACTTTTACCAACGCAGTACTGCGACAAAAGTCACCACCTACGAAACTGTTGACGTTGTCCAGGGCAAACTGAGCCAAACCGTGGAAGTGACCGGCGAAATCAAACCAGCCGCCAGAATCGATTTAGCTTTCAAAGCCTCAGGTACTTTAAAGAAAGTTGACGTGAAAGTCGGCGACAAGATCAAAAAAGACCAAATCCTGGCAGAACTGAAAGACGAGGATTTGATTTTCGCGCTCAGAAGGTCTGAAGCGGCTTTGGCCATTGCCCAAGCGAATCTTAATGCAAAAAACGCCGGCGAGTCAGCCCAGTCGATTCGGTTGGCTGAAACTACTGTTGCTCAAGCACAAGCGGCTTATGATAAAGCCAGCGCAGATTATCAGAATATAGAGTTAACGAATAAAGCCAGCATCACCACAGCCCAAATCGCTCTGGATACTGCCCGCAACAACCTGGCCAACTCCGGATCTATTTCCGATCAAGCTTTGAAGAACGCGATCGAATCATCCCGCACAAGCTTGGAGACGGCCTTGGGATCAATGAATACAGCCTTGGTGGACGGCGATGCGATCATTGGTTTTGATGATACGGCCAGCAACCAAACCTACAAGCAATATCTCGGCATTTTGCAGTCAGGTTCGATCGAAGAGGCTAGAAGCTCCTATCAAGCTGCCAAGCCCATGAAAATCGCAGCTGAAAAAGCAGTCAATACGCTTGGGTCAGCATCGACTCAGACAGACATACTCGCGGCGGCTGATAAAGTTTCTGATGCAATCGACGATATTCAAGCCTATCTCTTGGATGTGAAGACTGTTTTAGCTAACAGCATCACATCTTCTTACTTCACGAGCACAGACCTCACAGCCAAAAAAACAATCATCGATGCGGACTATACTGCGGTCTCAGCCCAAAGGACATCAGTCGTGGCAGCCAGGCAAAGCATGCAAAGTGCAGTCTTGGGCAATGTGTCGGATATCAAAAAACTGCAGGACGCGGTAAAGACAGCTCAGGCTGCTTATGATGCAGCAGTTGCTTCAGTCCAAACTAATTTGAGCGTTGCCCAATCGGCGGTATCCATCCAGAAAGCTTCGTTGGACAATGCCAAGGCAGCTTTAGACCTCAAGAAAGCCAAACCACGCCAGGTTGATATCGCGTCTTTGCAGGCCCAGGTCCAAGATGCGGCCGTAGCTCGCGACCAAGCAGCTGAAAACTTGAACAATGCCAGGATAATTGCCCCGGTTGATGGAACAGTTTCCGAGGTCATTGCTGATATCGGCGAAGAAATCTCGCCCAATGTGGCCGAAATCCGCATGGTCGGCACCCAATCTTATGACATTGAAGCCAACGTCCCGGAAGCAGATATCGCAAAAGTCGTGGTCGGTCAGACGTGCGTCATTACTTTGGATTCTTATGGCGATGATGTGAAGTTTGCCGGCACTGTCACGGCTGAGGATCCAGACCAAACGAAAGTCCAGGATGCTATCTACTACAAAATCCGCGTATCACTTGATCCAAACGGCAAAGACGTCAAACCAGGCATGACGGCCAATGTGATTGTCACCACAGGAACTGTTGATGATGCGATCATCGTGCCTTTACGCGCCATTAAAACAGATACTGCGACTGGCCAGAAGTCTTTACGCGTGATGGTTGATGGCAAACCAGAACAAAGGAATATCCAGATCGGGCTCAAGGGCGATGAGGGCAAGGTCCAAGCCGCTTCAGGCGTAGCTGTCGGCGATAAGATCGTGGTAAGTGAATCAGGACAATAACAAAACCTGTCATCCTGAGCACCACCCTTTTTGTCATTTCGAGCGTAGCTGGGCGGAGTCGAGAAATCTCCGAATCCAGCGTGACTGGGTAACGTCTGCTTCCGAGATCTCTCGACTGACGCTCGAGATGACGAGGGTATTAAGATGACACAAAATAATTCTATGAACGATTCCAAAGTAGCCTCAGCGAACAGTGACGTCATTCGCGTTAAGGATCTGTTTAAGCAATACGAAAATGACGGTGTTGTTACGCCTGTCTTGCATGGCCTGAATTTTTCAGTCCCAAGAGGCCAATTCCTGGCTATCATGGGCCCTTCAGGCTCAGGCAAATCAACCTTGATGCACATCTTGGGCTTCTTGGATGTGGCCAGTACTGGCTTGTATGAATTTGACGGCGAAGATGTGACCAAATTCGATGATGCCCAGCTGGCAAGCATGCGCGGCGAAAAAATCGGATTCGTGTTTCAGGCATTCAATCTATTGCCTAAGGCGACTGTACTGGAAAACGTGCGTTTGCCTTTGCTGTATTCCAATGTACCGATTTCAAAACGCGATGAAATGGCCAAGGACGCGATTGCTTCCGTGGGATTGGCGCATCGTATCACCAATCTCTCAAACCAATTATCCGGCGGCGAAAAACAGAGAGTGGCAATAGCGCGTGCCTTAATCCGCAAGCCAGCTGTCATTTTCGCTGATGAACCGACCGGCAACTTAGATTCCAAATCCGGCATCCAAATCATGAACTTGCTGCAGGAATTGAACCAAAAGCATGGACACACCATTATCTTGGTTACGCACGAAACATACACTGCCGAACATGCGGAACGCATCATAAGATTAATGGACGGCAATATCGTGTCTGACGAGGCCGTTAAGAACAGACGTACTGCCTCAGAAGACCAAATACTCAAATGAAGTTTTCTGACCTCGCTACAAGCTCAGCGCAGAGCTTACTTAGGACAAAGAGCAGGTCATTGCTCACCATGTTTGGAATTGTCATCGGCATTGCTGCCGTGATTTTGTCTTTGTCCATCGGCGATTCGGCAAAGCTGTACATCTTAAACCAAATTTCTTCGTTCGGCTCTGACCAACTGATTATAAACAACGGCCCGCGCGAAGATACGAGCATGTCCTTTACCCCGCAAGAAACCTTGACCATGAAGGATCTGAAGCGCATCCAAAAAGAACCTTGGGTCAAGGCCGCGAGCGGAGAACTGTTCCAGACTGATTTGCTGACAGTGAACGGACAGAGCAAGAACGTCTCCATCATCGGAACCTTGCCTGAAGATTATACGATCGGCGATTATCACTTGGAAAAAGGCATATTCTTTACCCAGGACGAAGTGGATAGCCATGCCCGCGTAGTCGTTCTGGGCCATTCTTTGGCTGAAAACTTTTTTGGGCAAGAAGAAGCGTTGGGCAAAAGCATCAAACTAGGTAAAGTCAACTATCGCGTGATCGGCGTAATGGACAAACTAGGTGTAAAGTTTTTCCAGAATTTGGATGAGATGGTTTACATTCCGGCCACCAGCGTAATGGATGCATACCATAAAGACCATTTTACGTATTTCGTGGTCCAGAAACAGCCAACCATCACAATGGCTCTGGCGAAAACAAACGTAGAGGACCTCCTGCGGGATCTGCACAATATAGAAAATCCGGAAAAAATCTATTCCAAAGACGATTTCCATGTGGTGAGCCAAGAAGAAGCGATCCAAGTCGTCGGACAAATCACAGGCATTTTAGGCATTTTGCTGTCAGCTGTCGCGGCCATATCGCTTTTGGTCGGCGGTATAGGCATCATGAACATCATGTTCGTCACAGTCACGGAGCGCATCAGGGAAATCGGTTTGCGCAAAGCAGTCGGCGCAACGCATGGCGACATCCTAGGGCAATTCTTGTCCGAAGCCGTGGTTTTGACGGTCTTGGGCGGCGCAGCCGGCGTTGTTTTCGGCACATTCCTGTCGTGGCTCACCATCCAGATCATCTCGCAGTATCAGCAAGGCTGGATCTTCACGATTTCGCTGAGCGGAATCATCCTGGGAGTGCTCGTCTCCACCATGATCGGCGTTTTCTTCGGCTACATCCCTGCGCGCCGCGCTGCAAAACTTAATCCAATCGACGCCATGCGCGCCAACGACTAAATATGCATGTCCGCGATATAGTACAAATGAGCTGGATGAGCTTGATGCGCAACAAAGGGCGCGCGGTTTTGACTGTGCTCGGCATTGTGATCGGCGTCGCATCCGTGATTTTGATGTTGGCCGTGGGCCAAGCAGCCGAAAAATTGATTTTGTCCCAAGTCGCGTCGTTCGGATCTGATCTGGTGATCGTTCGCAATGGAGCAGGGGATGGCGGTACAGGGTCGGGGCCTCCGACCACTTCGGTCAAGCAGACTTTGACCATGAAGGACTATAACAAGATCAAACAGCTGAGCTGGGTCGGATCAGTGGGCGCAAACACCATGTCCAGCATGCTGGTGGAATATGCAGGCGAAAGCAAGCGTTTGCAGATTGCAGGCGTAACCGAAGCCCAAATGGTTATTTTTGATACCCAAGTCGACCAGGGCGTATTCATAACATCAGATGATGTTGAAAGTGATTCCAAGATTGCGGTTTTGGGCAGTGATGAGGCTAGGGATTTGTTTGGCCAGGAAAATCCAATCGGCAAAAGAATCAAGATCAACAAATCTTCTTATCGCGTGGTAGGCATCATGAAACCAGCTGGCACCAGGTTCTTCACTAATTTGGACAAGCAAATCTACGTTCCTGTCACTGCCTTGATGCGCGAAATGGGTACGGATTATCTGCAATACATGACCATCAAGATCGGCAATCTGTCGCAAGCCGAGGCCAAACAAAGGATCATGGCGACTTTGCGCGATGCGCATAACCTGGACAACCCTACCGGGGATTTGGCTAAAGACGACTTCTTTATCGCGGGTCAAGAAGATATTATGCAGCGCGCCGGCATCATCGGATCGATTCTGCAGATTTTGCTGACTTCCATGGCTGCCATCTCCTTAGTCGTGGGCGGAGTCGGCATCATGAACATCATGTTCGTGTCCGTGACAGAGCGCACGCGCGAAATCGGTTTGCGCAAAGCAGTTGGCGCGCATGAAGGCGATATTCTTGGACAATTTTTGACCGAAGCGATCTTGATTTGCGTTTTAGGCGGCATCATCGGCGTCATCAGCGGGATCATCATATCTTGGGGCGGAGTGTCTATCTTGAGGCTTACTGGCTTAGGCGACTGGGCCTATACCATCCCTTGGGGAGCTGTGGCCTTAGGTCTTGGCGTCTCAACTGCCATCGGCCTGGTCTTTGGCTATTACCCGGCCAGGCGCGCTGCCAAACTCAACCCGATTGAGGCCTTACAGTACGAATAGACTAACCCTCCTACTCACATTCGTTTGTCGCCCTCCCTTATCCCAAGAGAGGGCTAAGTCCACCAAGTAATAGAAGTCTTTCCCTTGAGGTAAGGGAAAGATTTAGATAGAGTTAGTCCTAAGCCTTATTTTAGCCCTTTTTCCCGCCTTGACGGACTTTTTATATATAGGTATCCTGTTAGCACTCACAGGTTTTGAGTGCTAAGTACCCGCCGTCTGACTCTGGGTACGTCGAACGTATGGAAGAACATCTAAAAGCCACCCTCAAAAAATTAATTGAACAAGTCATAGAAACCGGCGAAGCAGTCGGGTCCCAGCATTTGGTCGCCAAGTGCAAATTAGATGTAAGCCCGGCTACTATCCGGAATTATTTTGTTGAACTTGAAGAACTGGGTTATATCATGCAGCCTCACACATCTTCGGGCAGATTGCCGACTGAAAAAGGCTATCAATATTACGTTGATAACTTGCTTAAGCCGCGTGCCCTGTCCAAAAAAGAAATTACTGAATTAGACGGTGCGGCCAAAAATGATGCAACAGACAATCGCCGCATAAAAGCTTTGGCCCGCTGTGCGGCTGATTTGGCGCAGAATGCAGTTGTAGTCGGCTTGGGTGAAGCAGACAGTTATTACACTGGCTTGTCTAACCTCTTCGGCCAATCAGAATTCAAGGACTGGAACCGCATTGTTTCCATGAGCGATGTGCTGGATCGTTTGGATGAAGTGCTGATCAAACTCAGGCAAGCAGAGTTCAAACATCCGACAGCCTTGATCGGCAATGAATGCCCATTCGGCCCAATGTGCTCCAGCGTGATCGTTTCTCAGCCTGACGGCAGCTTGATCGGCATTCTCGGCCCCATGCGCATGGATTACAGCCTTTCAATTTCATTAATCGAGAAGATTTCACAACTTTATGACTAATCCCAAAGATACAAGTGACAAGTCACAAGTGACAAGAGTGACCCAGGACTCAGAGGACGTGATGGACGCCAAGTGTCAGGAATATCTGGATGGATGGAAAAGGGCAAAAGCAGATTATGACAACTTGAAAAAAGATTTCGAAAAATCACGAGTGGAAATCGCGGAATATGCGAACGAGAATCTGCTCTACGAGCTGTTGCCGGCCATCGAGCACTTTGAGACAGCTCTTGAGCACGTGCCAGACATCTCAAACTTGGCTGACGAGGACAAAAAGAAACTTCAAAATTGGATAACGGGCATAAAGGCAGTCAAACAGCTCTGGGAACAGGCTTTCAGGTCAATCGGACTTGAGCACATAGAAACAAAAAACGGTTTTGACCCTGCAATGCACGAAGCAGTCAGCACAGAACAGGATCCTGAAAAAGAAGAAGATGAAATCATCAAAATAATCCAACCTGGGTGGAAACTAAAGAACAAGACGCTTCGCCCAGCGAAGGTAGTCGTTAACTCAAAAACAACTAATAATCTACCTTAAAACCTTAGTCATTGCGAGCGCTAGCGCGGCAATCTCTTACCAATTAACTGAAGTACTTCAGTGTGCCAGTATGAGATTGCTTCACTGCTCGTTCGCAATGACACATGAAATATGAATAACATTACTCGTTGGTCGCCATTCTTCGACTCTTTTGACAAGATGGACGACTTTTTCAAGGACGTACCCATGGTCCCGGTTTCCAGGCAAGGCCTGATCCCGCCGGTGGACATGTATGAGACAGATAAGGCCGTGATCATTGAGACTCCATTGCCAGGCGCTGACCCCAAGAACGTGAGCCTGGAAATCCAAAACGGTTTCCTCACCATTCGCGGCACATCAGAACGCAAGACCGAAGTCGATGAGAAGAATTACTATCGCAAAGAGATCCGCGCCGGCCAGGTTTACAGGCAGATACCTTTGCCGACCATGATCCAAGAGGATAAAGCCGAAGCTAGTTTTGACAACGGCATCCTCAAAGTCATGATCCCCAAGTCTGATGATTCCCACTCCAAATCAATTAAAATTAACGTAACACAATAATCAACCCTACTTTGTCATTGCGAGCGCTAGCGCGGCAATCTCTTACCAATTAACTGAAGTACTTCAGTGTGCCAGTATGAGATTGCTTCACTGCTCGTTCGCAATGACACAATAATATATGTCTAAAATACTCGGAATTGATTTGGGTACGACAAATTCGTGCATGGCCATCGTAGAAGGCGGCCAGCCAAAAATCATCGAAAACGCTGAAGGCGCGCGCACCACGCCCTCGGTTGTGGCTATCTCAAAAAACGGTGAACGTTTAGTCGGCCAGCTGGCCAAGCGCCAAGCCGCAGTCAACCCGGAGAATACTTTGTTTTCCATCAAGCGCTTGATCGGCCGCCGCTGGAATGACGCAGAAGTACAACGCGACAAAGCCTGGTTGCCGTACAAAATCGTGCAGAGCGGCGAAGGCGTGCGCATAATCATGAACGGTAAGGAATATTCGCCAGAAGAAATTTCGGCCATGGTTCTGCAAAAGCTCAAGGCAGATACTGAAGCGCGCATCGGCGAAAAGATCTCTGAAGCTGTAATCACAGT
>Ga0172379_10007339_pt1 | contig 14337 bp, 11 predicted proteins | sample GrowelOW334metaG_FD_119756 | JGI IMG/M metagenome (GOLD analysis project Ga0172379, IMG submission 119756) | Groundwater microbial communities from an aquifer near a municipal landfill in Southern Ontario, Canada - Groundwater well OW334 metaG | ecosystem: Environmental > Aquatic > Deep... | reverse complement strand
CCAAGCACTTTTAAGTCACCGTGATCGGCAAGTGTCCGCAGTCCGTCATTAATTTTGCCGTCATTGTTCAGGTCCTTGTATTGCATGTCACCAGGTCCCCACTTGGCGTAATACTTCGATTGGTTGGGCATTGCCGCAACATCCGCGGCTGTCTGCAGAATTTTATCCGTTTCGAATCCCCACATTTCTCCAATATTCTTTCCTTTGTACCAGGTGTCAATCAACCCGTTGTCATTTTTATATTTCAGGATTGTCGCCTTGCTATCTCCAATGCTAATGCCAACATTGTATGAAAGATCAGTTGATATCCGGTCTTTCCAGTTAAGCGATAGTTCAAAACCTTTGGTTGATAACTCGGCATTGTTTTTCATAGGCGCACTAATTCCCAAAACACCAGGCAAAGTTTCTGATGGGCCAAACATACGGCTGGTTACCCTGTCGTACCAATCGAAAACCAGGTTTAAACGGTTTTTCATAAACCCGGCATCAATACCAAAATCCAAAGTGGTCACGGTTTCCCATGTCAAATCTTCACTGACAAGCGACGGAGATTGTGCATAGGTTGGCCGTACGTTGTTAATAAGATAATTCCCGTTAGTTGTAACCGGCAATGTCGGCAGGTATAAATAGTTTGCGACATTCTGGTTCCCTAATGACCCATATGATGCCCTGATTTTTAATGAATTGACATAAGGTTCAACAGGAGCCCAGAACTTTTCTTTTGAAATATTGTACCCGGCAGAAACCGACGGGAAAAATCCCCATCTTGATCCTTTCGCAAACCGCGACGACCCGTTGTAACGAGAACTAAATTCAACCAGATATTTTTCCTTGTAGTTGTAATTTAAGCGGCCAAAAACACCCTGGGTTGACCAATGGCTTATGGCATCGGACAGTGTAACTGTACCAAGCGCTGTACTTATTGACGGAACTCCCTGTGTTATCAAACTCATTTTCGAACCATATAAACCCCTGGAAAAATTACTCTCCTGCTCATAACCAACCAACACCTTAAAATAGTGGCCTTTGATAGTTTTTTCATACGAAGTTATTGCATTAACCAAGGTATAGCGGTTAGTAGCAAGGCTTTCAATATACCCTGAAGTACTAGAACCAATATTTCCATATTGGATAGGGTTTAAAGGAATCTCTACCATGTTAACTTTGGGATTTTGAACATTGGTAGTTCCGCCGTAGTTGTAATTATAAGAAACACTTGTTTGCCACCCTTTGATCGGCTCGATGACAGTTTTCAGATTTATACCCAGGTCATCGTTCGTGTTTACTTCCCGACCATTGCCTATCAGCGCTGCAACCAACGGATTATTTATGGTTCCATCCAAATTGTAAAACGGCGTCATTGGGGCAAATGATTGGAATGCCCGCATAATATAGGTTCTTGGTGCACCAACGATTCCCATAGGCCAATCGGTCTCTGTTTTCGCATATTTTGTGCTGGACTCAAAACGGAGCCAATCGTTCACCTGTGATGAAATGTTTGCCATTACATTGTACCTTTTGTATGAATCATCTGCCCAATTGTACAATCCGGGTTGATCGAAATAACCGGCAGAAACATAATATTGTGTTTTTCCATCGCCACCCTCAATATTCATGTTGTGCTTTTGCGAAAACGAAGACTTTTTATAATACATGCTCGGCCAATCGTAATTGGCATTGCCCTGCCATCTTCCGTTCCAGATAATACTTGGAGGATTGTTGGGATCGTATTGAGTTTTATAAGTACCATCGATGTACCCTTTGATACGTTGTACCTGTTCGGCAGGGTAGACCGGACCTAAGCCTGAGGCTGTCTGCACCTGGTTATAAGCACTCGCCCAGGTATAAGAATCGACAAAATGCGGAATCTTTAGCGGAGAGGCAAAGGAGAGATTGTTATTGTACGATATACGAATTGCCTGATTCTTTTGCCCTTTCTTTGTTGTAATCAACACCACGCCAAAAGGAGCACGTGAGCCATAAATAGCTGATGCTGAGGCATCTTTCAATATTGAAACAGTTTCGATTGATTCCGGATCGATGTTATTAATATTTGATTCTACCCCGTCGATCAGGATAAGCGGTGAGGAATTCCCAGCAATTGAACCTATTCCCCTAATGTTCCAATTGGCCGCTGCGCCTGGTTCCCCTCCACGGTTTGTCATGCCAATATTCAAGTTGGGCGCAGTTCCCTGTATAAGCAGCGAAACATTCGGTGACGACCTGTTGGCAAGGGTTTCGCCTGAAACTACACTTACCGAACCGGTAAGATTGACTTTCTTTTGAGTACCATAACCTACGGCAACGACCTCCTGAAGTCCAATCGTTTCTTCTTCAAGCATTACATTAATTGTGTTTTTTCCAACGATGGCCACATCCTGCGATTTCATCCCCACAAACGATATAGTCAGGATTTTGGCATCTTTTGGTAACCCCAACGTGAATTTACCATCAACATCCGTGGTTACCCCGGTTGTTGTCCCTTTCAAAAAGACGGAGGCGCCAGGGATTGGTGAGCCTGAAGAATCAGTAACCTTACCTTTAACAACATTTTGCTGTTCGGAGATTTCACTGGTTGAAGTCTCTTTGGTGCTAATTACAATATCCTTGTCGAGCACATGATAACCAAGTCCAGTATCCTTCAGAACATTGGTTAAAATGACATCTATTGCCTCGTTGGAATATTGAACCGAAATTTTTTTATCAGCCGGGATCTGTTCATTCTTGTAAAAGAAATCGAACTCCGATTGATCCTGAATGGCTTGAAATACCTGCTGCAAGGTGGCATTTTCAACCTTAATATTTAGCCTGGTTTTTTGAGAATAGACCGAGGCCGAGACATGAATGAGCGAGACGAAAAACAATAATACAATCAGTCGCATAGTCATCCAAATTTTATGGACCATTTCCCGGTTAATGGAAATGCCATTAATTAATTTTTTTTCCATACTTTTGTTTTGAATTAGAAAAGTTTTATTTATTTAAGACTTGCATTGAAACGGAGGATGGTGGTACATTCTCCGTTTTTTCGTTCATAGTTTCCTGTGTTCTACTGGTTCACCTCCTTCTTTATAAGTTTTGATTTAGTTTCAATTAATTTGCGTTCTCAATTCGTACTTTGTCTGTATCTATTACATAACGAATTGAGATGGATTTATTAAGCATCTCCAAAAAATGTTTAACGTCTTTATTTCTCTTTATCACCCCTGAAAAGTGCATCCCTTTAAATTGGGTTTCATCTGCAGTAATATCAACATCATACCACCGCTCAACCACTTTGAATACTTCGATTAAATCCTTGTTGTGAAACTCATACCTGCCATCTTTCCACGAAATAAAAGATTCCGGATCAACAGTATCTATGGTAAGTTTGTTACTTTTCCGATCAAAAAGGCCTTGCTCTCCCGGTTTGAGAAGTGTAGTTTGGCCTCCGGTAAGCAACCGTATCTGACCTGAGGCCAGTGTGGTTTCAATTTCGTTGGAGTTATTGTAGGCCCTCACATTGAATGAGGTTCCCAATACTTCGATCTGTTGTCCGTTCACTTCAACCCTGAAAGGTCGTTTCTTGTCTTTGGCAACTTCAAAGAAAGCTTCCCCGTTCAATTTTACGATGCGTTCATTTGGGGCAAATACGGATGGTATTGTAAGTCGCGTTTCTGAATTAATCCAAATTCTCGTTCCGTCTGCTAAAAACAGTTGATTGACTTGTCCTTTGGGAACATAAACGTCCTGCATGGTAACCTCGGCCAGATGTTCCTCCTTGTTGAGATGAATATACCGGCTCGCCCAACCCAATCCAAAAACGACGAGAAACATGGCGGCTAATTTCAGCACTCGCATGAAGGAGTGGCCTGACCGTATTTTACTGGATTCAATGCGAGACTTTAACAATTCCAATTCTGAAGCGACTTCATAACTTTTCCGGTCGAAATGAAACCCATATAGATCCCATATATCCTTTTCCGCGAACAGCCGTTTTTCATTATCCGGCGTTTCTTTCATCCATAGATAAAGCTGCAGTTCTTCCTCTTCGGATGTTCTTCCAAGAAGATATTTTTGAATGATGCTGTTGATTTCAGACATAACTTTATTTGCTTTACGACTCTATGATCGGTAGAGAGGATAAAACCCTACCATTAGGAATGTTTTTTTTTCAGAAATTATTCTATCAGGCGAAATTGGGTTAATTCGCAGGGAATGTGATTAAAAAAAATCAATGGAATCCGGTTAATTTGACCGTTATCTTAAGTCCTAAACAAATGAGAGGATAAATACAAGAGAAGCGGTAAATAGTCTTTCATCTCGGTACGGATGGTGGCCAGGGCTTTGGAAACCTGCTTTTCGACGGCTTTGACAGAGATATCAAGCTCGTCGGCTATCTCCTGGTATTTTTTGTGTTCGAACCTGCTGAGCATGAAAATTTGTCTGCAACGCTCTGGCAGACCCTCCAAAACTTCGTCCAGTTTATCTTCCAGTTCACGTTCAATTAAACTGGTAGTCTCTTCCATGTAAAACTGCAATTCTTTTTTCTGCAACTTCCATTTGGCAGATTCAATATATTTGCTCCTGACTTTCTGTTTTTCGAGATGCTGCAAGCAACTGTTTTTAACCATTGTAAACAGAAGGGAATTTAGGGATTTACTGATAATTATCTCGTGACCGGACCAAAGTTTCACAAAAATATCCTGCACAATGTCTTTGGCAACTTCGTCTTCAACGAACTTGGCAGCAAAGTAAAACAAAGGCCTGGAATACTGCCTGAAGAGATCGTCAAAAAATTCAGGATTCCTGATATCCAAATATAAATTTCTATTTTCGGGTTGAACCATGTTTGGTAGTATGGCAGTTCAAATACAGCATAAAATATAGCCTGCTAAATCTTTTCGCATCGGGCCTTTTGCATTACAAAGGTATCAGAAGGTTAATTAAAAACCTAATCCTTACGACAAAGGACCGCAAAAATTGGTTTGTACTTCTGATTATCACTGCTTCCAAAGAAAAATATCGGATATTATCACGCTTGACAATATCCGATACTTTCCCAGATAGAATATAAAACTTCAATAGATCATTCGTCTGATCTTCCAACCTTTACAATGCTAGTTACTAGCAAATCAAAGGCCATCATATTGATTGATAAACTTCCTGTCGGATGATCTGAAAGAGGCCTATAATAATGTTTTTGCGATGAGATATGAGCAGCTAAATCTAAATGACAACCAGCTCTAAAACAACACAAAACAATATAAAAAGATATGAGTTATAAGTTATGAGTTAACGGATTCACTCATAACTCATAACTCATAACTCATAACTCATAACTCATAACTCATATCTTATATCTCTATTCCACCGTCCAGGTATTCCCACTGGACAACAACTGATCGACACAACTGATTTTGGATTTTGCTTTTGCTTCCAGTATTTGCGCCTCCATCGCCTCGTTGTAAACTTTGGATGGGACCGCACGGATAACCCCCATTGCAACAGGGAAGTCAGGCAATTTCATGTTAATGAGTGACTGGTGCAGGAATCCATCCTGATCATTTGCATCATGAACCAGAACATCCTCCGGTTTCGCGCCACCCTCGCCCAAATGGACTACCCTGAGTTTTCCCTTTTCAAGGACGATCCCTTTGTCGCGGTTGTTTCCAAAGATCATCGGTTCACCTTGTTTCAGGAAAATCTGCCGCTCTTCCCTGGTTTTAGGATCTGAAATGGCTTCATGGATACCATCGTTGAAGATGACACAGTTTTGAAGTACTTCCACCACAGAGGTACCATTGAATCTGGCGGCTTCTTCGAACACCTCCTGCGAATGTTTCAGGTTGTTGTCGACGCAGCGTGCAAAAAAAGTACCACCCGCCCCAAGAACCAGCTGTCCGGGTACGAAAGGGTCTTCGATGGTACCCATCGGAGAGGTCTTGGTGACAAAACCACGATCGGTGGTGGGCGAATATTGCCCCTTGGTTAATCCGTAAATCTTGTTGTTGAACAGGATGATGTTGATATCAATGTTTCTTCTGATCACATGAATAAAGTGGTTTCCACCAATGGCCAGCGCATCACCGTCGCCGGTAATCTCCCAAACAGTCAATTTTGGATTGGCGCACTTCACTCCGGAAGCAATCGCGGCAGCCCTACCGTGGATGGTATGGAACCCATAAGTGCTCATATAATAAGGAAAGCGGGAAGAACACCCGATGCCGGAGATAACGGCAAAATCTTCTTGCCGTATGCCCAGATTGGCCATCGCCTTTTGGACGGCATTCAAAACGGCATGGTCGCCGCATCCGGGACACCATCTTACTTCGTTCTCGCTCTTGAAGTCTTTGAGCGTATAATTTATTGTTTCCAACATGGTTATTCCTCTATGAGTTTAATAAAGTGATCTGAAAGTTCCTGGATAGTAAAGGGAAGTCCCTGAACTTTGTTGAATTGATGGTATTGATGTTCAGGCAGTCTATCACGCAGATACCCAACAAACTGACCAAGGTTTAATTCGCAAACGACAATCTTTTCAAATTTAGAGAAGAGCTCTTTCGTATTGGAAGGCAGCGGTTTGATGTAATTAAAATGGGCAAGGCTGATTTTTGTGCCTTTGGCCTGTAACTCCCTGACGGCGGTATCCAGGTGGCCCAATGTTCCTCCCCAACCAACTACCAAAAGGTCTCCCGTGCTTTCGCCGACCAATTCGAGTTTGGGTAACATATCTGCTACGGCCTCCACCTTGTCCCTTCTTATTTCACACATCAACTGATGGTTGGCAGGATCGTGACTAACATTACCCGCTGCATCTTTCTCCAGTCCGCCAACCCGATGTTGGAAACCATCCATCCCGGGAAATGCCCACTCGCGCGCCAGCGTTTTTGGATCACGTTGATATGGCTTGAATTTTGAGGCGTCTTTTGCAATTCTTGGGGTTATTGAAGGCAATTCAGCCACAGTTGGAACCTTCCATGGTTCTGTGCCATTTCCTAGAAACCCATCGGTTAGCAGCACCACCGGCACCATTCTTTCCAAAGCAATCTTAGCAGACATAAAAGCATAATGGAAACAATCAGAAGGCGTTGAAGCGGCAACTACCACAACCGGACTCTCACCATTTCTTCCATAAAGCGTCTGCAAAAGGTCTGATTGCTCGGTTTTGGTAGGAAGGCCCGTCGAAGGACCACCACGCTGAACATTCACCACCACCAGTGGCAACTCCGCGATCACGCCCAAGCCCAGCGCTTCAGATTTTAACGCGAAACCCGGACCTGACGTTGAGGTAACAGCCAAATCACCGGCAAAAGAAGCTCCTATAGTTGTGCAGATACCCGCGATCTCATCTTCTGCCTGGAAACTCTTTACTCCAAGGTCTTTTCGTTCGGCAAGCGCCTGTAATACTTCCGTAGCCGGTGTTATGGGATAAGAACCGATGAAAAGTTCCAATCCGGCCTTCTCCGCGGCAGCCAATAAACCCCAGGCCGTAGCTAAGTTACCGCTGATATTCCTGTAGAGACCCTTCTCAATCGGCGCAGGATGGACAATATATCTGGGCGTCATGTGCTGCAGGTTCCAGGCGTAATTGTAACCGGCATGCAAAACCCTCAGGTTGGCTTCGAGCACCAACTCTTTCTTCCCAAACTTCCTGGTAATGTAATTTTCAATGTAATCGAGCGGACGGCTGAATACCCAGCATATAAGCCCAAGGGCGAACATATTCTTGCTACGCAGGATACTTTTGTTGTCGACTTCGAGATCCTTCAATGACTCTCTGGTCAACTGCGTAATTGGAACCGGAACCTTAATATGGTCTAAAAGGTTCAGCTCAGTAAACGGATCATCGGTAGCAAATTTCGCCTTTTCAAAATTCTTTTGGTTGAAACTGTCTGAATCATAAAAAATAGTTCCGCCAGGCATCATAAACTTGGCGTTGGCTTTTACCGCGGCTGGATTCATGGCAACCAGTACATGCGCCAAATCACCTGGGGTGCTTACTTTTTTGCTTCCAAACTGAATCTGAAAACCAGATACACCCGCTACTGTTCCCTGGGGTGCACGGATCTCAGATGGATAATCGGGGAAGGTCGAAATGTCGTTTCCTATCAGGGAGGTGGTATCAGAAAACAACGTTCCGGTGAGTTGCATTCCGTCACCTGAATCGCCCGAAAACCTAATCGACACCTCTTCCAGTTCAATTACTTTTGTTTCAATAGACATGTGGTTGAAATAATTATTTGCTACTTTTGAACCACAAAAATAAACTTTTTTGGAAAATGGCCATCATAAAAACGTTACGCGGGAAAATACCCCAAATTGGCGATAATTGTTTCCTTGCTGAGAACTCCGTAATTCTTGGCGATATTGTAATTGGAAGCAATTGCAGCGTTTGGTTTGGCGCCGTTTTAAGAGGTGATGTCAACTACATAAAAATTGGAGATAACGTCAATATCCAGGACAATGCCGTCATTCACGGTACATTTGAAAAATCTGCCACGAACATCGGGAACAACGTTTCTATTGCCCACGGGGCCATTGTACATGGATGCACCATTCATGACAATGTGCTGATCGGGATGAATGCCGTTGTGCTGGATGATGCCATCATCCAAAGTAATTCAATCGTGGCTGCTGGCGCTGTGGTTACCAAAGGGACAGTTGTGGAATCTGGCTCTATTTTCGCTGGATCGCCGGCAAAAAAAATCAAGGAGATCAGCATCGAACTGATCGAAGGGGAGATCAATCGCATAGCAAATAATTATCATACCTATTCGTCCTGGTACAAAGAGTAGGCGGGTGAAATCCCTATGGTATTTGAAATCTTCGTTCAAACTATATATAGAATATATTTGTATTATTGCCACATTAAAACTAAACTGACATGGAATTGACACAAACAGACAGTAAGAAGGGCTTTTTTGTTCCACTTTTAATTGTTGGAACAATGTTTTTCGCAATCGGGTTTGCCTTTGGAATCAATAGTTACCTAATTCCCTTGTTAAGCCAGTCACTTAAAATATCCTCCGGACAATCATATCTGGTTATTGCTGCTACCTTTTCGGCATTTTTGATATTCGGTTATCCGGCCTCTTTGGTGATCAGTAAAATAGGCTACAAAAAAACCATGTCCCTTTCATTTTTAATGTTTGCCCTGGGCTTTTATCTCTTTATTCCATCCGCAAAAATGGGGAGCCTTGCATTGTTTCTATTGGCATCCTTTGTAAGCGGTATCGGAAATGCTTTTCTTCAAGCCTCTGTAAACCCATACATCACCATTCTGGGCCCTATCGAAAGCGCCGCCAAACGCATGAGTATCATGGGCATATGCAACAAATTGGCATGGCCCGTCTCTCCGCTTTTCCTCTCGTTGGTCATCAGTAAGAGTGTCAAAGATGTTCAGTTGACCGACATTAACCTACCTTTTAACATTATCATTGGCGTATTCCTTCTTTTAGGGGTATTGGCCTATTTTTCACCACTGCCCGAGGTGAAAGCAGCCGGCGAAGATCCAACCAGCGCCGAGGATTGCCCTTATGCGGAGGGGAAAACATCCATTTGGCAATTTCCTCACCTTGTACTGGGAGTTTTGTCCCTGTTTCTCTATGTTGGTGTTGAAACCATCTCTTTAGGAACGCTTGTTGATTATGCTACCAGTCTAAAATTACCCAATCCTGATTTGTATGCCTGGGTGGCCCCTATTGGAATGGTGATTGGTTACATTTTTGGTGCTACTTTAATCCCCAAATACATCAGTCAGTCGAAAGCGTTGCTCGTTTGCGCATCTATCGCTATTTTTGGTTCGCTGATGGTTGTCATTACTTCCCCCCAAATCTCCATCTATTTTGTATCGTTGATGGCCCTCGGTTGTTCGCTTATGTGGCCCTCAATCTGGCCCCTCGCGATGGCCGACCTTGGTAAATTTACAAAAGCCGGTTCTTCCCTTATGGTGATCGCCATTGTTGGCGGTGCCGTTATTCCAACGATTTACGGTTTCATGAAGGATGCCTTCGGAGGTCAGAATGCTTATTGGATAGCCATACCTTGTTTCCTGTTTATCTTGTATTACGCGTTGAGCGGTCATAAAATCAGAAATTAATCCTTATAATATTTCTATTGTATATGAAACCCACCCTTATCATCCTGGCTGCCGGCATGGGCAGCCGCTACGGGGGATTAAAACAACTTGACGAAGTTGGTCCCAACGGGGAAGCGATCATCGATTACTCACTTTACGATGCATTACGTGCCGGTTTTGGGAAAGTTATCTTCGTTATCCGCCACGATTTTGAAGTTGCTTTCAAGGAACGTTTTGATCCGAATCTAAAAGGCAAGATCGAAGTTGAATATGTTTACCAATCAATCGATAAACTTCCTGCCGGTTTCTCTTTGTTCCCGGAGAGGGAAAAACCATGGGGGACCGGACATGCCTTGCTGATGGCCGATGGTGTTGTCAATGAACCGATGGCTGTCATCAACGCGGATGATTTTTACGGGACAAAAGCCTACAAGGCCATGGCCGATTTTCTAATCTCTTCAGCCGATCCGAATGAATATTCCATGATTGGGTACAATGTCGGAAATACACTTTCCGATCACGGCACCGTATCAAGAGGAGTCTGCGCGACAGATAAAAACGGATATCTGACAACGGTTGTGGAACGCACTAAGATCAAAGGGGAAGATGACGGCATTTTCTATTATGAAGAGGACAGCCGTCACCTGCTGAGCCCCAGAAGCCCCGTTTCGATGAATTTCTGGGGACTAAAACCAAACGTGTTCAACTATTTAAAAGAAGGATTTGCCCAATTCCTGAGAGAACATGGAAATGAGCTGAAATCGGAATATTTCATTCCTCTTCTCATCAACGACAACATTGTTAAAGGCAATATCAAGACCATAGTGATCGAATGTGATTCCCCATGGTTTGGGGTCACTTACAAAGAAGATAAACCCATCGTCAAGGGTAAAATTGACAAGTTAATAGCTGAAGGAATTTACCCTAAACAGTTGTGGTAAACGGAGATGATGTGCTTATGTGTTAATTAGCTGATGTGTTGATGAATCATCACATCAAACAATCCTCACATCAAACAATCATCGCATCATCACATCAACACATCAACACATCAACACATCAGAAACATGAACGACCTGCAGATTAATCAGTTATTATCATCTTTTGGCCGAACAGAACTGGTTTCGGAATGGAAACCTTTTGGCCATGGCCATATCAATGACACCTTTCTCATTCGCACCAAGGGTGAAGAGACTCCGGATTTTATTTTGCAACGTAAAAACCACCATATTTTCAAGGACGTACCCGGAATGGTGAACAACATCCTTCTGGCTACAGGCCACATTCGTGCACAACTGGAAAAGGCAGGTGAACCCGAAGCAGACCGGAAAGTAATGACCTACCTCCAGGCGTCCGATGGAAAGTATTATGTTCAGGACAGTTCCGGGGATTTTTGGACACTTTTCATTTTTATTCGTGATTCTTATGGAATTGAAGCAGTAACAAATCCTGACCAGGCGTACAGCGCGGGAAAGGCATTTGGAAAGTTCCAACTTCAACTGGCCGACCTGGATGGAAAACTGTTGATAGATACAATTCCTAATTTTCACAATGGAAAATTCCGCTTTTGGCAATTCGAACAGGCCATTGCCAACGACGCTGCCGGAAGAAAAGAGGAAATGAAAGCCGAAATCGAAAAATTAATGGCACGTTCTGCAGAAATGACGCGGTTGCAACAATGGCTCGACGAAGGAATATTGCCATTACGGATCACACACAACGATACCAAAATTAACAATGTCCTTTATGATTCAAATGGCAACATTTTATGTGTAATAGATTTAGACACTGTAATGCCTGGAAGTATCCTTTTTGATTTTGGGGATGCCATTCGGACTTTGGGCGATACTGCGGTAGAAGATGAACCTGATACAAGTAAAATAGGTTTCAATGCCGGATACTACGAAGCGTATGCCCGGGGATATCTTTCCGAAAGCAAAATGTTCCTGACAGACCTGGAGAAAGAGAACCTTGCCTTCTCCTGCCGATACATGGTTTGGGAACAAGCAACCCGCTTCCTCACCGATTACCTGAATGGTGACACATATTACAAAATTTCTTACCCCGAACACAACAAGGTCAGGAGTTTGTCCCAAATCCGATATTTGGAGGTGCTGGAGGAAAATGCGGATGCCATGGAACAAATTGTGATCATGGCATCGTAAAGACGGTGCATGCAACGTCTTTACGTCCCTACCCCAATTTGATGTGTCGGGATTTTACCTCACTGCCCAGAAACAGATTTGCCAGCTGATCGAAATTGGCTGTTGACTCGGTAGTAAAAAACTCTCTCCTGCCTGCCTTAGAGCAATTTAGCTCCATTTCGGGATACCGGAAGAGATAATCCTTCAACCGATCTGCAACAATCGTTCCCTGGGTTAGCAAATGCACATTTTCGGGCAAATATTGCCGGATCACATTCGTTAATAACGGATAATGGGTACAGCCAAGAATGACGGTATCGATCAATGGATCTTTGCCAAAAAGTTCGTCTAAATTCTGTTTGACAAAAAAGGCCGCCCCGGGGCTGTCAATGAGGTTGTTTTCTACGATGGGCACCCACATCGGACAGGCCACCTGCGTGACATATATCGGGCTGTCAGGGGATATCTTGGCTATCTCCATGGGATAGGATTCGGAAAGCACCGTTCCTTTCGTTCCCAAAACTCCGACATGACCGGTTTTCGTCAGATCCGGGATCATCTCCACGCTTGGCCGGATCACCCCCAAGACCCGTCTGTCGGGATAAGTCACGGGCAGGTCCAACTGCTGAATGTTGCGCAGCGCCTTTGCAGAGGCAGTGTTGCATGCAAGGACAACCAACCTGCACCCTTGCTCAAAAAGCTGAAAAACCGCTTGTCGCGTATAGTCATAAACAACTTCAAAAGAGCGGGTTCCGTATGGATTTCTGGCATTATCCCCCAAATAGATGTAATCGTATTGGGGCAATTCACGAAGCAGCTCTTTGAAAATTGTCAATCCGCCGTAACCGGAATCAAAAACGCCAATGGGTCGGTAATTATCTGACATAAACATCATTTAAACTTCCTAAACTACAAATTAATTCATAAAAAAAGGATGCCCGGGGGCATCCTTTTTTTATGAATTATTAGAATAATTATTTCAAACCCAATTTTGCTTTAACCAGTGGCATCATGTCTATGGATTGGGCAGCATTGAAGTAAAGTACCTGGTTTACTTCAAATACGTACAATATCCCTTGCTCCTTGGCCACTTCACCGATTGCCTTACGGGCTTTCTCTATCACAGGTTGGAACTGTTTGCTCTCTTCCTTCTGAAGATTGTCCTGAGCTTGTTGTTGGAAAGTCTGTATTCTCTCCTGAAGGCTTTGAATATCGGCCTCTTTTGCCTGACGAATAGCATCCGTAACATTGGGCTGTTTTACCAATGCAACATACTCTTGACCTTTCGTCTGGTATTCTTTCTGCATAACACCCAATTGTGATTCAAGGTCTGTTTGCATTTTGGCCCTAGCTTTTTGAGCAACATCAAATTCAGGCATGGTAGAGATCAAACCCTGAAAGTCAATGTGACCAAATTTCAATGTTTGAGCCGAAGCGGAAGCTCCAACAAATAGAAGAAGGGAAAAAGTTATAACACTAAAGAAATGTCTCATGATCAATCTGATTTAATTTTTATGGCGCAAATTTATAACATTAATTCTTATATCCAAGTTTTTGTAACACCTGATCACTCAGGTCAAATTTCGGGTTGGTGTAAATCGTCGTTACGCTTCCTGCCTTGTCAAAAATCATTGCATAAGCCCCCTGCTCGGCAATAGCCTGAATGGCGCTGAAAACTTCGTCCTGGATAGGCTTTACCAGGGCTTCACGTTTTTTGGCCAAATCACCTTCGGGACCAAAATACTGACGTTGCAGTTTTTTGTACTCCTTTTCTTTATTGACAATCTGTTCCTCACGTTTGCGTTTCATGTCCTGGGAAAGCAATACCACCTCTCCCTGGTAATCCTTGTAGAACTGATCAAGTTCACCATGAAGCGTCTCAAGCTCTTTCTGGTATTTCTGCGAAATTTTATCCAGTTGCTCCTGGGCGGCAACATAAGCAGGCAATTTACCCAAAATAAAATCGGTATCGACGTAGGCATATTTCTGCGCGAAACTGCCGGTCATACAGGCGAAAATGAAAACTCCCAAAAAAATAATCTTCTTCATCTCAATAAATTTTTATCATGAAGTAATAACAAAATTCAGGCCAAACTGCTAAAACTGTTGTCCCATGATGAAGTGGAACTGACT
>Ga0172379_10007338_pt1 | contig 14337 bp, 10 predicted proteins | sample GrowelOW334metaG_FD_119756 | JGI IMG/M metagenome (GOLD analysis project Ga0172379, IMG submission 119756) | Groundwater microbial communities from an aquifer near a municipal landfill in Southern Ontario, Canada - Groundwater well OW334 metaG | ecosystem: Environmental > Aquatic > Deep... | reverse complement strand
AGCCGCCACCTCTCTCCCCCTGCCCGCGGAATACCAAGGGTTGTCTTCTCCGAGCCTGGATAAAGGCGGGAGCGCGCTGTTTAAAACCGGGGGGATAATAGCGGCATTAGATCCGGCCACGGAGAAATGGGAAAGCCGGCCGCTTGACTATCCGGACACTTCCAGCTTAGGAAATTTTTCCATTTATAATAACCGGCTTTACTTTTTAGCTAAAACTAAAAATGAGATTGTCCGCTTTAAGCAAAACGGCGCCGCCTATAGCGAGAGCATGAATTGGCTTACTGACGCGGTTAATTTTAATGACGCGGTGGATATTGATATCGACGGCAATGTTTACGTGCTTTATAAGGACGGCTATATCCAAAAATTTTACTCGGGAAAATCCGTGGTCTTAAAGCTTGACGCCTTAACCCGGCCGATTGAAGAAGCGGATGCCATCCAGGTTACGCCCTCGGACGGCGGGTATATCTACATCCTTGAAGCTAAAAATAGGCGGCTTATAGTCTTTGACAAATCCGGGCAATACGCCATGCAATACCAGTCAGACAAGTTCGATAAGTTAAAAGACTTTTTCGTCGACGAAAAAGCTAAAAAAATTTATTTCTTAAACGGCGCGATTGTATACGAGGTTGATCTGCAAACTATAAAATAATAAAATTGCGCGCATTAAAAAATTGAGGGAAAAACAGGCTGGAATTTTTCTTTACAAAATTTCACTGTTTGACCCCGCATTTGCGGGGGAGTTTGAAATTTTGTTAGAAAAATAACAGACTGTTCCGAAATTTTTTTCGCGGACAATTTTATTATTTTATAGCATGCAATATGCAAAACACCCCGCTCAAAATAAGCAGGGTGTTTTAAAACTTGCGGTTGTAGCCTTATTTTAAAGTTACTTTGGCGCCGGCTTCTTCCAATTTCTTTTTTATAGCCTCGGCATCCTCTTTCTTTATGCCTTCTTTGATCATTTTCGGGGCTCCGTCAACCAAGTCTTTAGCGTCTTTTAATCCCATCTCGGTGACTTCGCGGACTACTTTAATGACGGCGATTTTATTGGCGCCGGCTTCGGTAATCTCAACGTCAAAGCTGGTCTTTTCTTCAGCGGCCGGGGCTCCGTTTCCGGCGCCCGGCGCGGCCATCATCATAGCCGGAGCGGCGGCGGATACGCCGAATTTCTTTTCTAAAATTTTGACCAATTCGGCCAAGTCGAGCACCGACATTTTTTCGACGGTTTCAACTAAAGTTTTGAATTTTTCCGGCACTTCGACCGGAGTTTCTTCCTTGCCCGCCGCAGTTTCGGAGGCGGGATTTTTGATTTCGTCTGCCATATTGTTTTTTAATTATCAATTATCAATTCGCAATTTTCAATAATTCATTAATTCGTAATTATTAAAAATGCTTTTAAAGCTAATTGTAAATTAATTATATTAAATTGTTAATTATATTAACTGGTCTTTTTTTCCTCAATCGCTTTTAAGGCATAAACCAAATTCCGAATGTTGCCGGCTAAGGCGTTTACGAATCCGGAAACAGGAGAATTAATCGATCCGACAAGCCTGGCATACAATTCCTGTTTGGAAGGCAGATTTGCTAACTGCTTTACCTCCATAGCGCTAATCAGTTTCCCGTCTAAGATGCCGGCCAAAAACTGGAGCTTAGCATCCTTTTCCCGGGCATACTTGTCGGCTTCCCTTACCGGGACGATCTCATCGCCGTAGCCGAAAATCAAACCTACCTGGCCGTCAAGCGCCTTCGCGTCCACTCCCTCAATCTTATTTTCTTTTAAAGCCAGGTTAATAAGAGTTTTCTTAGCTACTAAAAATTCCGCGTCGTTTTTTTTCAAATCATTCCTTAACTTTTCACTGTCTTCCACCGTCATGCCGGTGTATTTGGTGAAAAATAAAGATTTGGATTTTTTTATTTTTTCTATTAGGGTCCTTAAAATTTCCGATTTTTGCTCTCTGGTTTTTGGCATATTTTAAAATTTAGCTTAGATTAAATAAAAAACTGTGGATAACCACAGTGCGAGTACAACAAACATCCTAAAATCCGAATGTTTTTGCCTCGGCAGGACTTACCTCTGCGCCTGCTTTCTGCGGCTGATTATTATTATACTACCACATCTAAAAATTCTGTCAACTGATATTTCGTCTGGCCAAGCCTTCGATAATTTCAAGCGTCTCCCGGGCGCATTTTTCCCAGCTAAAATCCTTGGCCCGCGAAAGCCCCCGGGCAATCAATTTTTTCCTTAATTCCTGGTCAATTATTATTTCATAAAGGCGCTCGGCCATGGCGTAGGGATCTTCACTATTGTAAAACAACGCCGCGTCGCCGACTACTTCAGGAATCGGACCAAAATCAGAAGCGGCAATCGGAATGCCGGTCGCCATAGCCTGCAAAAGCGGAATGCCGAAGCCTTCATAGCGCGACGGAAAAACAAAGGCGTCGGCGCCCTTATATAAAAACGGCAAATCCCTTTCTTCAACCCAGCCCGTCATAATTACCTCCTTTTCCACGTCATACTCGGAAGCCATAAAATTCACTTCATCATAACCGGATCCGGCGTCTCCGGCCAGGACCAATTTATGCTCTACCTCGGGATGCTTATTTTTCATGATCCCGTAGGCTTCAACCAAAGCGGAAATATTTTTCTTTCTTTCCAGGCGGCCGCAATAAAAAAAATACGGCTTCTTTAGGCCGTATTTTTCCAAAGCCGCCGCAACGCGGGTTGCGCTGGCCTCGGCGTTATAAGCTTCATTATTATAGCCATTAGCGATAACTTTAATTTTTTCTCCCCGCGCCTTATAAATCCTCATGATCTCTTTTTTAGTAAATTCGGACGGGCAAAGGATTATTTTCGCGTGCCGTAAAGCATAACCTACCGCCCAGTTTTGGTAGTCTAAAGAATTGGCCCCATATTTTCCTAAAGTAAAAATCCGGACGAAAAGGTCGGTTAGGCTTTGGACCCGGAGGTTTTCCGGTCCTTCCCGCTCAAAATCATAAAAGCGGCGGTCATGCTGAAAGCCGATATCATGGATAGTAACAATCGATCGGCCGGGGTGGAAAAAAGGCAATGTGTGGGCCGGAATAAAAAGGGCGTCCAGCCGGACAATTTTTCTTTTTAGCATCGCAATCGACAGCCGGCCTTGAGTCCATAAAAAATTAAAAGGCCAGGAAAGAACCTTGGCCCGGAAATTATTATAGGGACTCTTTATAGCCTGAAAGCCTCTGCGGTCTAATTTTATTTCGCCGGCCGGATTTTTTGCTAGCTCCGGGCATGTCAAATCCATAAGCCCGCCGGTAAGCGGCCGGTCGGAAAAAAGGATATATTGGTTTTTTTTGTCCAGGCGGGCAAAGTATTTTATCAAGTAGTACGAATACCATTCAGGCCCTCCTCGGTGCTCGCGGTTTGCCCTGGACGCGTCAATGCCAATTAACATTTTATATTATTTAGTAGCCAGGATAGATCTTTTGTATGAATCCAAATTATCTAGCGCGATTCCGGTTCCTTTAGCGACGCATAAAAGCGAATCATCAGCGACGTAAGCCGGAACGCCGGTGGTCCGGGAGACCAGCTGGTCGATATTTCGCAAAAGTGAGCTTCCGCCGGACATAACGATCCCCTTGTCCATAATATCGGCGGCTAATTCCGGCGGCGTGTCGTGCAAGACTCTTTTAGCCGAATTGACGATCGCTTCCAGTTCATTTTGGATGGCCTCGGTAACATCATCCGATTTCACGGTGATAGTGCGCGGCAGTCCGGTTATTAAATCGCGGCCCCGGACTTCCATGGTTAGTTTGTCTTCCAAGTATAGAGCCGATCCGATATTTATTTTTACGTCTTCGGCCGTGCGCTCGCCGATCGCCAAATTATATTTTCTTCTGATAAATTCGATTAAGGCCGCGTCGAATTTATTGCCGCCGACCCGGACTGAAGTTGAGGTGACGATTCCGCCCAAAGATATTACCGCCATTTCCGAAGTTCCGCCGCCGATATCGATTATCATATGCCCTGAAGCCGAGCCGATCGGGATGTCGGCGCCGATCGCGGCCGCCACCGGCTCTTTAATTATGTAGGCGGCTTTGGCGCCGGCGGCAATAGTGGCGTCGATTACGGCGCGCCGCTCGGTTGATGATATTCCCGCCGGTACGGCTACCATAACTTCGGGCCGAAAAAGTTTTATCCCGCCGGTAGCTTTATTGATAAAATACCTAAGCATCGCCTCGGTAGTCCGATAATCGGCAATCACGCCGTCTTTTAACGGCTTCAGGGCGATAATCGTGTCCGGAGTCCGGCCCAGCATATCCTTGGCTTCATTCCCCACTGCCAAAACTTTCCGGTCCACCATAGATACCGCGACGACCGAAGGCTCGTTTATTACAATCCCGCGCTTCGGCAGGTAAACCAGCGTGTATGTTGTCCCTAAATCAATTCCGACTCTTTTAATAAACATAAATTTTTTCAAATTTCCCTTTCCGGTTTTATAATTTCACCTCAAAAGACTTGTCCGTAGTTAAATCCGTTTTCCAGATGATTTCGCCGCTTGAAATTTTGTCCGCGGAAAATCCGGTCGGGATGTAGGCTTTTATAGTCCGGTCCGGTTTTATATCCACCTGGACTTCTGATACCCGGTTGCCCGGCTGTTTCTGCAGGGTTAATTTATATTCTCCCTGGTCTAATTTCCTGTACAGTCTGTCCGGCAACTGGTATTCGATGGTAAAATTCCCGATTTTTCCCGGCGCGATTTTCAAGAATCCGCCGAAGAACATCTTGTCTTTTTCGGTTTTGGAGCAAGTTTGAACAATATAATCCTCGTCCTGTCCGGCCGTAACTTCGCTTAAAAAGCCTTCGGAACTCACCAGCCTTGAACCCTGCGGAACGTAAACCCTGGTATAAGTCCGGTAATCGGTTGTCCGCCAGTCTCTGGTCCCCTGATGGGAATAATAGGCGGTAACTTTGGCGAACAGGCCGCCGGTTTTTTCTTCCAGCTTATAGATTATATTTTTATTCATTACTGAATCGGTCTTAAACGAGCCCATATTGGAATCAACGACCATTAAATAATCGTTATCGGCCGCTTTCTGCTCGCCGGCAATTCCCTCTTCGACCGCCAGCTCTTCCAAGTCGCAATCATTAAAGTAGACCAAAATATTTTTCTCATCGATATTGTTGGCTATGGCTTTAAAAATTTCTTCCCAGCGGTCCATCGGCAGGTCGAAAATCCTTGTCTTCAGCTCATTGGCGATTTTTCCCACCATCTGTTTGCGGTTCCAGGAAGACTCCCCCATTTCCTTGTAGCCCATTTCCACCCGGTATTCCAAAAGCTCGGAAAAATTGTCTTTGTTGTATTCATGCCCCTCAAGGATAATCGGTCCGGTAATGGCCAATAAATCAGTGATGAATTTCGGAGTGATGGCGATAATTCCGGAAAAATCCGTATTTTCCTTGCTTTGAGCCAGCCCGGACTCCTGCTTAAAAAACCATTCAGACGTCTTCGCGGCCGCGGTAAAATCCGGCTGCCAGTTAGAATCCCTAAAATACCATTTCTTAGCCAGATATTCTTTTACCGGCGCCGGCGGATCGATATTCAATTTATCTTTGACCGGCATATCAAGATGATAGGAGTCGTCGGTGTCGAACCGGACAATATCGCCGTTTTGAGTTTCGATGATTCCGTAGTTGCCGATAAATCCTCCGGTAGGCCGGAGCTCGTCGGAATTCTGGAGCAGAAACAGAAAGCGCCTTTTTTCGGGAAAACCGGCCAGTTCGGGTAAAAATTTCGAAGCCGGAATCGCCCGCTCTAAAATTTCCCGCCCCAGATCCAGGCGCTCTTTTAAGCTTTCAATTTTGCCTTTTATCGGAAACAAAAGAAATGAAAATTTTATTTTTTCCAGGTTCAGGCTGGCTAAATCAAGGTTGGCCTTTAGCCCGACCAGTTCCGGGGAGCTTTGGTAAAGATAGGCAAGCACTTTTCCTTTTTCTTCCGGAGTGAACTTTGAAAAACTGGCGCTTGATTTTTTAACCAAGCTCTCCATGCCTTTAGAAATTGTAACGCCTTCGGTAACAGTGCGGCTTAAGATGCTGGCGGTGGAAAGAAGATATTTAGCGTCCGAAACCGATGAGCCGATAAGCGGCAGGTATTTTATGGCGCTCCCGTCCATTTCATTGGCCATGATGAGCGCGTTCTTGAAATTTATTTCGGCTTGTTTGGAAAAGGATATTGAACTTTCAAAATCGCCCTGCCCAATGAAGGCGACCGATTGCTCGATATTGGCTTTGCCGCGCATGGCTTCAAAATAGATCTTCGCGAACATCCAAAAAGAAATGCCGGCGAGAATTATGAACAAGGCAAAAAAACCGATTAAAAGCGGCGCGGCCAGCCGGACGATTTTAGCCGCCTTAATTCTTTGCTTTTTTTTCTTAACCAGCGGCGCTTCGCTATAGATTTCCCTGGCTTCGGATACGATTTTTTCTTCCTGGTTTTTTACGTACGAAACGAGTTCTTTTGCCTCAATTTTTGCCAGCTCGCCAATATCGGCCGCTTCGTCCTTAACTTTTTCAAAAGCTTTGGAAAAATCTATTTTTTTCTCTTTGCGGTAAAACATAAAATATGGGACAAAATGCCGGTCCCATCAATTTTTACTTAAATAAACCGTTTTAGATTATGTCCGATGACATAGTCTTGTTCGCTCGTCCCGCATGGTGCGGGGCTCACTCAATGCGATTATGTCAAAAAGACATAGTCTTCTTCGCTCGGAAATTGGAGCAAGCTCCATTTCCTCACTCAATGCGATTATAGCACTTAATCCTAACTTTTCAATACCGCCGGTCTTTTTACTCTGTCCCTGTATTACCGCCCACGCATCCATCCTTTGCCTGGCTATCCGGCAACTTTGCCTTATTCGCGGCGCAAAGCTTCAACCGGGTCAAGACGCGCCGCCTTCCTCGCCGGATACAGGCCGAAGGCCAAGCCGAATAACAGAGAAAAACCTATGGCCACGGGATAAGCGCGAAGCGGAACGGCAAATTCCCAGGCCAGTCCAAAGCCTCTGGCCGCGAGCGCGATTAAAAATGATAATAACACCCCGAGAACGATTCCCACAATCGCGCCCGTAAGGGTGATAAGGATTGATTCAAACAAAAACTGGCCCATGATATCCGAAAATTTCGCGCCGATTGATTTGCGCAATCCAATTTCCGGCGTCCGCTCGGAAACCATGACATACATAATATTCATAACGCCAACGCCGCCGACGACTAATGATATGGCGACAATAGTTAGAAGTAAAAGGGTAATGGCGTTGGTAACAGTCCCCAAAATTTTCATCATCTCGGCCATGGTAGTAACGGCAAAATCATCCCGGTCCGGATCGGTGATGTTATGATTGGTTCTTAAAATCGTTTTTATTTCGGCGGCGGTTTCATCTGCCAGACTTACGTCATTTAGCTCATGGATCATATATAATACATGGTCAATGCCCATAATCTTTTTTTGCAGGGTGCGAAGCGGGATAAAAACAAATTGGTCGAAATTCATTACTCCGCCCATTGAACCCCGTTCTTTTAAGACGCCGATAATCCGGAATTTTTGTTTTCTTACCCTTATCCACTTGTCCAAAGGGTCAGAATCGCCGAACAGCTGATTACTGATTTCCGAACCAAGAACCGCCACCTCGGCCAATGAGCGGTCTTCGGCATCGGTAAAAAAACGGCCGGAGTCGATTTCGCTTTGGTCAATGTCAATGTAGCTCGCGCTTACTCCTTCGACAAAAACTTTTTTAAGTTCATTGCCGTAGCTGGCCTGCTCCTGGCCTAAAACCGCGCCATAGCTTTCTTTTACGTTCGGCAATTTATCAATATCATCCATATCTTTCAATTTCATGGAAGTAACCTGGACGCCTTGAGCCGCCGCCATGCCCTGTTCGGTGTCCGAGGCTCTTCCTTTAGCGGTTTTTTTCGGCACCCGCGGCTCTGATTCAATAATATTGGTTCCAAAGGATTCTACCTGCCCGATAATCAGATGGCGGATTCCCTCGCCGGCCGAGAAGACTATTATGACCGACGCTATGCCGATTACTATGCCTAAAATCGCCAAAGCCGTTCGGCCCTTGTTGGTGCGTAAAGACTTAAAGGCGGTTTTAAGGGATGAAAACATATTGGTGCCCTCGGCAGGAATCGAAGGGGCGGAAGCCCCCTGCAAAACGGCAGGTCCTCGCAACCGCCGAAGAACAAAAATTTCCGGCTCTAAAGAGCCGTGAATTTTTGTGCCCTCGGCAGGAATCGAACCTGCATCACAAGTTCCGGAAACTTGCGTCCTATCCATTGAACGACGAAGGCAAAATGTGAATTTTATTTTTTATTCATGCGCCAAGCTATTCATACCGCAAAGCTTCAATCGGGTCAAGCTTCCCCGCTTTGCTGGCCGGGTAAATTCCAAACACCAAACCGACAAAAGAGGAAACTCCCACGCCTAAGGCGATGGATAAAAACGAAACGCTGTAATCCCATTGGTAGTTCATGGCATGGGCTCCCAAAGCGATTATAAGCGAAACCAGCGCGCCGGCGGCAATGCCGATTATTCCTCCGGTAAGGGTAATAATTATCGATTCAGTTAAAAATTGAATAAGGATATCCGAGCGCCTGGCGCCGACTGCTTTTCTTAGCCCAATCTCGCGCGTCCGCTCGGAAACGCTCACGAGCATTATATTCATAATGCCAATGCCGCCAACCACAAGGGAAATTGCCGCCATGGCCGCCAAAAAATATTTTAGCGCGTCAGTAACCGTCGTTACCATATCAAGCGCCTGGGCGGCGTTTCGAACCGTAAAATCGTCCCCGGCGCCGGATTGGTCGCTTATTCCGTGCCGTTCGCGAAGCGTCTTTTCTATATCCTCGGTCGCTTTAGGAATATTGTCTTCGCTATCTACCTTGCCGCGGATCATGTTGACGTAGTTAATCCCCAGAATCAGCTTTTGGGCCGCGGTAATCGGGACCATAATTTGGTCATCATAGTCCTGGAAGGCTACGCTTCCCTTTTTCTTCATAACGCCGATTACCTGGAAAGTATGTTTTTTAATTTTCAGCTTTTGCCCGATAGCGTCGCTTTGGCCGAAAATATCGTCTTTTACTTTTGAGCCCAGCACTACTACCTTGGCAATGCCCCTTTCTTCGTCCGCCGTAAAAAACCGCCCGGCTTCCACGTCATGCGATTCGGCTTCCGGATAGCTAGCCATAGTCCCGTTTAAATTGGTATCAACTTCATTATTCTCCCATGAAACCGTAACCACTCCTTTAACGGTCGCTTCAACGCTCGTCAAGTCCGGAACATTATTCACTTTCGCGAGCGCCAAAGCGTCTTCGTAAGTAAGAGTGGCGATTACGATTCCCATCACCGAAGCCGGCGGCTCTTTAGAATCGCTTTTACCCGGCTGAATACCGATTAAATCCGTACCGATTCCTTTGATCTGATCTAAAATCAGGCTTTGAGCCCCGGCGCCGACCGCCATGATAATAATTACCGCCGACACGCCGATGATAATCCCGAGCATGGTCAAAAAGCTCCTCATCTTATTTCCTAAAAGCGCCCGGACAGAATTCTTTACGCATTGTTTGCAAAAATTAATCATGGCCGTTTATATTTACTTTTCCGTCTTTATCATCGCCAGACAATCACATCTATCGCGTCCATATCAAAAATTCTACTTGAGCATCACGCCGTCTTTGGCTATGCGGCGGTGCTCCACGAGATAGTCATCGACAATTTCGCCGTCTCTTATCTTTATAATTCTTTTCGCGTGCTCGGAAGTGTAAGTTTCGTGCGTTACCATGACAATCGTATTGCCTTCATTATTCAAATGCTGGAGTATTTCCATAATTTGGGTGCCGGATTTTGAGTCAAGATTTCCGGTTGGCTCGTCGGCAAAAATTATCGACGGCTCATTGACCAAAGCCCGGGCAATGGCGACGCGCTGTTTTTCCCCGCCCGATATTTGGTTAGTGAAGTATGGCAGGCGATGGCCCAGCCCGACGCTTTCCAAAACTTTTTTCGCCCGGCCCTGCATGCCGGCCTTGTTCGCCGAATAAGACAAAGGCAGAACTACATTTTCCAAAACGCTGGTCCGCGGAAGCAGGTTAAAAGCCTGAAAAACAAACCCGATTTTCTCATTACGCATTTTAGCCAATTCATTGTCCGACAGTTCGGTTACGTTCACTCCTTCGAATTCATAAACGCCGGATGACGCCCGGTCAAGGAGCCCCAGGATATGCATAAGCGTCGATTTTCCCGAGCCGGACGGCCCCATAATCGAGACAAATTCGCCTTTCTCGATTTTAAAACTAACCCCACGCAGAACGTGGGTTTCGATGTCTTCGGATTTATAGATTTTATGAAGGTCGTTAATATTAATCAAAGCGGGCATATTGGCAATTTCCTATTTTATTTTTCCGCCGTCCGGCGGATATTATTTCGCGTTTTCTTTTACGAACGTAACTACCTCGTCGCCTTCTTTAACCCCGGAAATCACTTCGACCATCCCTTCGTCGCCTTTTAATCCGATTTCAACCGGAACTTCTTTCGGAGTTTTGCCGTCCATAACGCGGACGTACTTTCCTGATCCGTTTTTATCAACGACCGCGCGCAAAGGCATAATCAGGACTCCGTCTTTTTTGGCGGCAAAGATATCGACGTTGGCGGTCATCCCGGGTTTTATCCGGGAATATTCTTCAGTCATCTCGGCCTCCGCTTTCGCGGCAGAGGCATTTTCGGCGGTCTCGGCCGGATTTTCCAGGTCTTCTCCGGCTTCCGAAGAGCCTTCTAATAAAGGGGCCGTAGATGTCGCGCCAATAGCTACGGCGCCAGCCGTGCTCGTCGCCGTTAGTTCGTCCATAACATCGGTTCCTTTTAATTTGACTTTCACTTTGTAATATACTACGTCCTGGATTATGGTCGGAGCCGTGTCAATAAAATAAACAATTCCCTCGAATTTCTTTTCCGCGCCAAAGGAATCGAAAGTGATTTCGCATTCATTCCCCGCGCTTATTTTGGAGACGTCGATTTCAGAAATATCGATCTTTATATTAAAGTCATTGTCGCCGATCATTGAGATGGCGGTCGAAGCCGCCTGAACGGTTTCACCAATTTGGTAGGCGATTTTGGTTACCGTTCCGGAAACCGGCGCGATGATGACGCTGTCTTCAATCTGCCTGTTTATTGATTCTAAATTAGCTTCGGCCTGGGCAAAGCCGGCCTGGGCCGCGCGGATATCGAAGTTATTTGATCCAGCCAAAACCTTATCCAGGCTGGCTTGCGCCGAGTCGTAAGCCTTAAGCGCCGTTTCAACTTTTGATTCTGCCGCCGCCAAGCTTTGCTCCCCGGTTAATTTAGTTGAGTCTAAACTGTTTTGGGCGCCCAAAGCGGCGTTATCCAGGCTGGCTTGCGCCTGGGCCAGGTCTTCTTCAGCTTCCCGGACTTTAGTATCATAATTTAAGATTCCGGTATTAAGATTCTGACCGGCGGTTTGCAGAGACGAGATGCTCGCGGTAATGGTGCTTATTTGCGTTGAAATTAATGTTTTATCGGCATCCAGCGTAGCTTGGGAATAATCCGAAGTAGCCAAGCTTTTTTCCAGTCCTTTAAAGCAGTAATCAAGCGCTTTTAAAACCGCGTTAAGGAAAGTGATGGCGCTATTAGACGCCGTTTTAATGTCGGCGTCCCGGTTAGAAGATTTGCCGGCGGAAAGATCAGTATTAGCCGTATTTTTTTTAACCCCGGCGTCAGTATAACCATCTTTGGTTTTCGCGATAAAAGACGCATCTTTAACGCTGAAGTTGGCCATCTTGTCCGTATCCTGCAAAATCGCGTCAATTTTATCCAGAGCAGTTTGACCGTCGAAAATACTGTCTTCAACGGCGGACAAGGCGTCAGCGCGATAATTTTTTAAGGCCGTTTCGTAAGAAGATCTGGTATTGTCCAGGACGGTTTTCGCTTGGATTACCGACTGCTCATAAGTAGTAACGTCAGTCGGCGCGGACGAGGTTAAGTCACTTACCTTTTTTTGCGCCTGCCGGTTGTTTTCAGCCGTGGTATTTTTTGTTTTTTCCAAGTCAACCACCGCGGCGTTATAGCTGGCTTTGGCCTGATTGACATTAGCCCGGGCGACTCTTATTTCTGATCCGGTTGACCCGGAAATAAGTTTGTCCAAACTGGCATTAGCCGAATCCAGGCTGGCCTGGGCTTCTTTTTTCTTAATGGATAATGCGCCATAATCCAGTTCGGCCAAAGCTTGGCCGCCAAAAACCCTTTCCCCTTCTTTCACTAAAATTTTATTCAAGCGCCCGGAAGCCAAAAAACTTAAATTCAAATCTTCCGGCGCCTCGACCGTTCCGGTTTCCGATACGGTTTGCTTTAAGGTTCCTAGGGCGGCTTTGGCGGTCGTATACTCGGCCGCCGGCTTTTTCTTTAAAACAAAAAACGCTCCGATAATAATGACGGCCAGCGTTAATACCAACAATATTTTCTTTTTTAACGATAAGGACTTAATCCAGGAAATTATTCTTAGCATTTGGTTTTTTCAAAATTGGAAACAATCTTTTTTATTTTTTCTATAAAATCATCAATATTAAATTCATTTTTATTTATGAACTGGACGGCGCCGAGCCTGGCCGCCTTTTCCCGGCTTTCCGAATCGCTTAAATTGGTAAAAACAAATACCGGCAGGTTCGGCAGTCCCCGGCTCGATTTTAAAAGGGATAAGATTTTAAAGCCTTCGGTTTGCGGAAGTACAAGATCAAGAATAAGATAATCCGGTAAAAAGCTCTTTACTTTTTCCACAACCCTTTCTTCGGTCTCGTCGCCCTGGCTGATGATAACTTCAAAACCGGCGACCCTTAATTTAGCCTGCAGGCTAAAAAGCATATTGGCGTCATCTTCGACGATGAATATTTTTTTTGGCATAAATTATAAAAATTCTTTCCGTTTGAAAGCTTGCCTTAATTATCCCATAAATCCGAAGCTGTGAAAAGGGCTGGGCATTTCATTTTATTAGGGCGCCAGCCTGGTTTAGATAATATCGGGCATGGGTGTTTTCTTTATCGATTTTTAAAGCCTCTTCCCACATTTTCTTAGCCTCCCCGTATTCCCCCAAACTCCAATAGCTAAGGCCGATTTGGACGTAAATTCCCGGAAGCCGGTAGCCGTTTTCAGCCGCCTTTTTGAAAAGCTCGACGGCTTTTATTTGGTCTTCGGCTTTGGGCCGGCCGGCATAAACTCCGGCCAGGCCAGCCAGTTGCTTGCCGCCTTGCGGATTTTTTGCGAGCTCGCCCTCGTATATTTCCTGCGCCAGTCCGTCTTCGCCATAGAGTTCGGCAAAATTCGCGAGAAGCATCTTGTCCGCCCCGGCCAGGCCAGCCAGTTGCTTAAAGCGCTTTTTAAATTTTTCCCCGTCCATTTTATATCTATTAATGAGCTCGCGGTTTTTTTCGCCGTTTTTTACCATCAGCACGGTATAATTATCAAAATAAATCATCGGCCAATTTTCATCCTTCATCCGTTCGGCCAAAAACTGCCTAGCCCAGGGCGTTCCATCAGTGTAGGAAAAATAAATTAAATTTATGCCATACTCTTTAGAATATTTTTCCCAAGCCTCTTTTGAGGTCTGCATGGGCTTATAGATGTTCTGGAAGAACTCAACCGTATAAGCCTCGGGCCGGTTGTCGGTAAATACCCGCTCGCCCGGATAAAGCCAAAATTCCAAGGCGCTGCCTAAATCATAGTTATTAAAAATCGGGCCGGCTAACCGGCTTGGCTGTCCGGGTAAATTATTTTCCTTAAAAAATTTTATGGATTGGTCTGACCCGGCTTTTAAGCCAAGACCGAATGGATTTCTCACAATTTTTTGATCGGTTTTTTCGTCCTTAATGACGTAATTTAAGGCCGACGCGTAAACAATTAAAATCACGGCTATAGTAATAGCGTTTATTTTCAAGCTTCCCCCGCTTTTTTTATTATCGGTTTCCTTCAGAGAAAGCCCGGCCGCGAAGCCGGGCCATTTTTTCAATGAACTAAAATTCAAGGCAATAATCGGCCAGCAAATAAGCCCGAAAACAGGCAAATTGCGGATAGCAAAAAAAGAAATCGCTGAAAAAAATATGGAAACGAAAAAATGAAAAATAAATCTTTCGCTGATTTTTTCTTTTCGCCGGATGATAAAAGCTGTCTTTACGATAAAGCTGGCAGCAAGCAGTCCGAGTATCAGCTTAAATACGAAAATATTCGGGTCGACCATTAAATTCTCTAAAAAAAACGGCGATTTGTTTTCGACTATTTCGTAGCCGTAAGCCTT
>Ga0172379_10007337_pt1 | contig 14339 bp, 12 predicted proteins | sample GrowelOW334metaG_FD_119756 | JGI IMG/M metagenome (GOLD analysis project Ga0172379, IMG submission 119756) | Groundwater microbial communities from an aquifer near a municipal landfill in Southern Ontario, Canada - Groundwater well OW334 metaG | ecosystem: Environmental > Aquatic > Deep... | reverse complement strand
GTGAATGGCTCAAAGAAGCCATTTACAATCATCGCGGTTGCTTCGTCTTGATTCAAACCACGGCTCATCAGGTAGAAGAGTTGCTCTTCGCCAACTTTTGAAACTGTGGCTTCGTGCTCGATGTTGACGTCTTTTTCGTCAATTTCCATGGTTGGGTATGTATCTGATCTCGATTTGTCATCAAGCAATAGGGCGTCGCATTTGACCGATGATTTGACACCAGTTGCTTTCGGATAAACCTTGATCAAACCGCGATAAGAAGTACGTCCGCCATTTTTGCAAATAGACTTAGAGATAATCATCGAAGTTGTGTTTTTGGCAGCGTGGATGATCTTGGCACCAGCATCTTGGTGTTGATCTTCGCCAGCAAAAGCGATTGAAAGCACTTCGCCGTGTGCACGTTCACCCAGCAAGTAAATTGCTGGATACTTCATGGTCAGCTTAGAGCCAAGGTTTCCGTCTACCCATTCAACTTTGGCATCTTCGTGAGCAACGGCTCTCTTGGTGACCAAGTTGTAGACGTTTTTGGACCAGTTTTGAATGGTGGTGTAGCGAATGTGAGCGCCTGGTTTGGCGATTAATTCAACAACAGCCGAGTGCAATGAGTCGGTGGAATAAGTCGGGGCAGTACATCCTTCGATGTAGTGCACGAAAGATCCAGGCTCAGCAATAATGAGTGTGCGCTCGAATTGGCCCATGTTTTCAGCGTTGATTCTGAAATATGCTTGCAATGGAATTTCAATCTTGACGCCCGGTGGCACCCAGATGAAACTTCCACCCGACCAGACGGCCGAGTTCAAGGCAGAGAACTTATTGTCGGCAGCAGGAATAACTGTGGCGAAGTGTTCGCGCACGATGTCTTCGTGCAGTCTCAGTCCGGAGTCCATGTCGAGGAAGATAACGCCTTGTTGCTCTAGGTCTTCACGAATTGAGTGGTAGACCACTTCTGATTCGTATTGAGCAGTAACGCCGGCTAAGAATTTGCGTTCGGCTTCAGGAATGCCCAAGCGATCGAAAGTATTTTTGATACCTTCTGGCACGTCATCCCAATCTGTTTCTTGCTTCTGAGAAGGCTTGATGTAATAGAAGATATTTTCGAAGTCGATATCGTTGAGCAAACCGCAGTTGCCCCAGGTAGGCATGGGCTTTTTGTTGAAGATATCGAGAGCGCGCAAGCGGAATTTGAGCATCCACTCTGGCTCATTCTTCATTGAAGAAATTTTCTCGACAATCTCGCGGGTCAGACCACGGCCTGATTTGAAAATATAGTCTTCTTTATCAGAGAAACCATATTTGTAATCGTTGCCGATACCTTCCAGACCAGCACTTTTATTGCTTTCTGGTAACCCTTGATTGTTCAGGGTTGGGGCTAAATCTGCCGACATAATTGCCTCCTTAACCATCTTAATTACTTAGCGCCTACAGCTGCAGGGCTTGGACTAGAGTTTGAACTTGAACTAGAAGTCTTAGCGTTAGGGCCAGTTCCTGGAGTTTCTTGCATCTCCGAAGTAACCCATTCATAGCCACGGTCTTCTAGCTCGAGAGCTAGTTCACTGCCGCCGGAAGCAACAATTTTGCCGTCTTGGAAGACGTGCACGAATTGAGGCTGAACGTAATTAAGCATGCGCTGATAGTGAGTGATGAGCAAGATTGCAGTGTCTGCTTTGCTCAAGGCGTTAACGCCTTCTGAAACTGTTTTGAGTGCGTCAATATCAAGGCCTGAGTCGGTTTCGTCAAGAATGGCCAATGATGGATTGAGCATTGAGAGTTGCAAAATCTCAAGACGCTTTTTCTCACCGCCAGAAAATCCGTCGTTGACATAACGTGAGAGAAACTCGTCTTTGACGCCCAATTTGGCCATCAAAGCTTTGAGCTCAAGGCGAAACTCTTTAACTGGAATATCGCGACCGCGAACGGCGTTGACAGTTTTTCTCAGGAAGTTCGAAACTGATACACCAGGAATTGATACTGGGTACTGGAAGGCTAGTGCTAGACCGAGCTTGGCGCGTTGGTCTGGGCTCATCTCAGAAATTTCTTGACCCTTGTAGAGCATTTTGCCGGAGGTCACTTTGTAGCGCGGATGACCCATTAGTGCGTAAGACAGAGTCGACTTACCGGAACCGTTGCGGCCCATGATGGCGTGGATTTCGCCAGCACGGATAGTGAGGTTCACACCTTTGAGAATCTCTTTGTCTTCAACATTGACGTGCAGGTCAACAATTTCAAGTAATGGAATTGCTGAGTCTTTTGCTGAATCAGAGTTGCCGTCTGCTTTTTTAGTGGTTGGGGAAGTCATCTTCCGGTTTGCCTCTTTTTGCTACTGGTCAAAATATCTAGATTTAAATGGTCGTTTGGTTTTTGGTCTAAAGTGCTGGAAAAAATCTCTTTTGCTTCACCAGGCAATTGCTTTGACCCAATCCTGGCTGCCCCTGAATCATATCCTTTTTATAGATAGTTTCCCTTGGGAACTCGCCTTAAAGGTTTCCAACGTTCGCAACATGGCACTTTATAGATAAAATAGTATCAAAAATCGACTAACTCGGCCCGCTTTATTTATAATCCTTTTCGGGATATCGACAGATATAGGGTTTGGCGCTTCAAGCTCTTAATTATTGAGTGCTTACCAGGTGGTAGATTTAGCCAATTTCGGTGACAATGAAGGTAAAAGAAAGGCATACGTATGATTTATAGGTAAGGTCTACTGAGTTGTTGCCGAAGGCTGAAGGCAAAACTGCGGCCACTTTCACCGAATTGGAATCTCAGTTCATGTAGAGCGCTCAAGCCTGATAAAACCTACCTAACAAAATTCGAGACAGCAATAAATGATCACACAGCCATTAGGCGAGATACCTGAAAAAACACAAGAAGCAATCGTGCTTCACCTTAAGCGTCAAGGTGAGCTAACGGTGGGCGATTTGTGCAGCGTGCTCGGTATTACATCGATGGCAGTAAGGCGGCATCTAACCGGTTTGCAGAAAGACGGCTTAATCGAATCTCGCATTGAGCGCCAAACTCGCGGTCGCCCTACCTATAAATATAAGTTGACCGACAAGGCCGAATCGTTATTCCCCTCTGGTGGATCTACACTGGCGGTCGATTTGCTCGATGCTGTCTATGAGCAGGCCGGCCACAAAGGCGTGATGGAGCTGCTCACCATTCGCAACAAGAAACGCATCGAACGTTTGAAGGCGCGAGTAAACGACAAAACTTTAGGTGAAAGAGTAGAAGAAGTAGCCAAAATCTTTTCTGAAGATGGCTATATGACTGAGTGGGAAGGTCTTCCCGACGGCAACTTCATTATCTATCAGCGCCACTGCGCAGTGCATGACTTGGCTAATCAGTTTCGCCAACTGTGCTTGATGGAACCACAGATGATGCAGGCTTTGCTTGGTGTCAAAGTAACCAGAGAAAAGTATATTCTGCGCAACGACCCGCTCTGCGCCTATTTAGTGCACGCACAAGAGCAGCCTGTCGAACTGGCTGTAGAGTTCGTAGAGGCCGATAAGTAGGTCTGTTAAATCTTGAGGCAAAGCCACACAATATTGTCTGTTTGTGTGTATACTTTTTGTATAACTTCCCTGTGGCTACGGCCCAGGGCGCGAGGCCTCCGAAAGGAGGCTTCTGCTTTAAGAGGTGTTTGTGAAGGATAAAACCTATGTCTATATTGACGGCTTTAACCTTTTTTACGGTTGCTTGAAGAACACTCAATACAAATGGTTGAACATTCGCAAAATGTGCGAGTTGCTTCTGCCTAATTTAGACATTCAGAAAATCTATTACTTCACAGCTAAAGTAAGTGGAACTGAGCGAGATCCAGATAAACCTCAGCGGCAATTAGCGTACATTCGTGCATTGCGAACACTGCCCGGTGTAGAAATCATAGATGGCCACTTTATTAGTGAGGACATTACGCTCCCTCTGGCTGATGGGACAGGCGAAGCAACAGTTAGGCGGTCGAAAGAAAAACGTTCTGATGTGAATCTCGCTAGCCAGCTACTTTGGGATGCTCATTGTCAAAGTTTTCAGGTCGCAGTTGTTGTCTCAGGAGACTCTGATTTTAGAACTCCGATATCGATGGTTAGAAGTCGGTATATGAAAGACATTGGGGTGTTAGATCCGCAGCGTGACGGCACTCCGAATAGCCCCATGAATAAAGAAGCAACATTCTACAAGCCTATTAGAGTAGGTGTCTTGAAGGCAAGTCAATTTTCTGATCAGCTTTCCGATGCGAAAGGCTCATTTGCTAAACCCGCTGATTGGTGGCAATAAAATCAGCAAGCCAAGTATCAAAGTAGGCCTCAAAGATCCGGACTAAATACCTTTGAGCTGCCAGAAGCTTGCTTGTGTTCTTGGTGAAACTGTTGAAAGTTTGACGAAATTGGCCGGGCCGCGAGCAGCAATTGGCAAACCGCCGGTGATAACAATGGTGTCACCAGCCGAGACATAATTGCGCTTCAATAGTGTTTCTTCAACTAAAGCCATGGTTGACTCTGAATCAGATACTTCAGTCAACATCACTGGAGTAGTACCCCATGTGAGAGTTAGTTGACGGTAGACATGGGTCTGTTGGGTCAAGGCAATGATTGGACATGGCGGCTTGAACTGCGAAATCAATCTTGCGGTAGAGCCAGATTTAGTGAAAGTGGCTATAACGCGAGCGTTCATATCAACAGCCATGGCGCAGGCTGCGTGGGCGATGGCGTGGGCCGATGAACCGAGAGCATGTTCGTGCAGCTTCGAGCGATCTTGGCTCGCTTCAGCTGCCGAGGCAATGCGATCCATCATTGTTACTGTTTCAACAGGATAGTCGCCCATGGCGCTTTCTTCAGAAAGCATGACAGCATCAGTGCCATCAAAGATAGCATTGGCGACGTCTGACGCTTCAGCTCTAGTTGGCCTCGGGTTGTTGGCCATTGAATCAAGCATCTGAGTAGCGGTGATGCAAGGCTTACCGTGTGCGTTAGCGCGTCTGATGATCAGCTTTTGAGCTGGTGGAACCATTTCTGGTGGCAACTCAACGCCTAGATCTCCGCGGGCTACCATGACACCATCGGTGACGGCTAAAATCTCTTCTAAGTGATCAACTGCTTCTGGTTTTTCTAACTTAGCAATGATCATTACAGGCGGCCAGTGGTCGCCAATTTGCTCGCGCAAATCAACGATGTCTTGGGCGTCGCGCACAAAAGAGAGAGCAACAAAATCGACTTCGCATTTGAGGCCGACTTTTAGATCTTCTTTGTCTTTTTCAGTGAGGGCAGGAATTGAAAGTCTGACGCCAGGAATGTTAATACCCTGGTGATTTTTCAGAACACCACCCATAATAATTTCGCAGATGGCATCGGTCTCGTTAGTCTCGAGCACGCGCAGTTCAATCAAGCCATCGTCTAGCAAAATTGTGTCTTGCGGTTTGACTTCACGGGCCAAGGGCTCATAGTTTGTGCTGACAATTTCAACAGTGCCTTCGAGTTTGCGGCTTGTGAGAGTGAAGTGTTTGCCTTTCTCAAGTTTCACTGCTTTGTCGTCAGTTAACTTGCGAGTGCGGATTTTCGGACCAGATAGGTCAAGCAAGATTCCCACAGGCATATCAAGGCGGGTGCTAATTTCGCGCACGTCGGCAACAACCGATTCAATGAATTCGGGTGTTGAGTGCGAACAGTTGATTCTCGCAACATCCATACCAGCTTTGATCATTTCAGCTAGCACTTCAGGCTGCCTACAGGCAGGGCCAATTGTGGCAATAATTTTGGTGCGAGTGTCCTTCATCGAGCGCGGTTTCCTTGTGCTATCAGTGGCTCGTGATGGCGAGTCTTGAAGATTATTCATTTGGTTTCTTCTAAAAATTGAGTGGATTATTTAGTCTTGCTGCCTGAGGCTAGTTCACTTTCTTCTAGGCGAAAGTTGGCTAGATTGAGTTCGGCAAAGCAGTTGTCGATATCGGCAATTGCAGCAATTTCATTGAATTGAATGTGACCGCTCTTGATCATGGTGTAGAGCTTATTGAAGCGCTCTACGTGACCATCAAAGCGCTCGATGGCATAGTCTTTGGCTTGACCGGTGGTGACCAAGAATGGCCAGTCACTAGATGAAAGTAGCAATAACTCGCGGGCTAATTGTTCAGCCGCTTTGTTCAGTGCAGCATCATTGGGAGCTGCTTTAACGAGTTCCATTACTTCTTTCATTTGTTTTTCCGCTTTATGAATTTGCGGCCACATGAATTCGGTGTCGTTGTTTAGCCAAACTTGATAGTGACCACCAGAACCCCAAGAAGATTCTGGAAGGTTGATAGTTTTTTCTGGCGGAGATGCTGTCAAATATTCGGTAGCAGTCTGCATTTCGATGGCAGTGTAATTTTTCAGGCGACGAATCACTTCTTTCAACCAAGTGACGCCTTCAAACCACCAGTGACCAAATAGTTCGGTGTCGAATGAAACCATTACCAAGCCAGGACGGCCGGTAGTTTTCAAATGCTCAGTCAAGCAACCCTGCAAGAAACCAACATAGTGATCGGCATTTTCTTTGATGCGGTTAGCAGCTGCTTCTGGGTTGTAAAGCTCTTTGTCGCCCAGGTCAGTGCTTTTTGAAGTTAGCTTCCAGAAGTGCAGACCAGATGAATCATCTTTCTTGTGGAATTCGCGATAGTTGCCGTCGCCTGGATAACCTTGGTCGGCAGACCAAACTTGATAGCCAGCCTGTTCATGGCGACCCATCACGGCGATTGGATACTCTTTGAGCCAGAATGCTTCAAATGTATCTAAGCCAGTGTTGCCATTTTGTTTAGAAGGAACATATTCAACCGAGCCATAAGGGCCGACAACGCGACGCACTTCAGCTGTTTGTCCGCCTTTGATGACGAATGATTCGGTGAAGAAATATTTCAAGCCAGCTTCGAATAACCATTTTTCGATGCCAGCGCGCTCACCTTGAGCTGGTCTGTAAGCGCATTCTGGTAGCCAGAAGCCGTTGGGATCTTTGCCAAAATGTTTCTTGAAGTTAGCGACGCCAGTTTTGTACTGGGCCAAAATCGAAACGTCTTCACTTAGAAGTGGTGAGAAACAGTGAGTGGCAGCCGACGTTGTAATCTCGATGGCGCCTGCGTCTTGCAAGCGTTTGAAGCCGCCGATTAGGTCGCGCTTCCAGCGATCAGCGAAGTCGCGCTGAATAGCTGTGAACCAATCTAAATAGAATTTCGCTAAGTGATGATTCTCAGGATTAGGACTGGTGCCAAAACTTGCATACTTAGCTTCATCGGCTTTAGCAGCCTTGATGCGCAAACCAAGAAACTTTTCGAAACCTTGTTTGAGGTGCTCGTCAGCCAGTTGCTCGCAGAGAACTGGGGTGAGACCGATGGTCAGCTTCGCTTTAATTCCTTCTTGCAGGAGGTCGTCGATGGCGTTCAGCAGGGGGATGTAAGTCTCCGCCATACACTCGTAAACGCTTTCTTCACCGAATGGCCACATACCGGCCTTGCGATAGAAGGGAAGGTGACTGTGCAACATGAAAACAAAGGAGCCGATGCTCAACGTCCTGACCTCTTACTTATTGCTGTGTTCCAAATCTGCATACGAAAATGCGTGGCTCCAGAGTAGGTAGTGAAATCCATTCGAAGAAGGATTTTTGTGATACCCAGGAGCGTAAGTTCTCTATGAACTTGCTTATGTACTTGCCTAGGGGCTTGCCCAAGAACTTGCAAAGAACAGTCAGGAATATAACAAGAAGAAGGCTAGGTGGTCAGCTGCTCAGGCCCAAACCGTAACTATTCTTTAGTAGCGGTTTGAGTTATGCTGATTGAAAATGTTGCGGTAAATTACGAGCAGATGTCAGAAGAACACGAAATCATCAACAGTTCAGAGCCGTTGGCAGAGGCTGCCGGCGATTCTAAACCAAAGCGCGGGCGACCTCCGGTGGTAAAACCTGTCGGCGCAGCTTCTAGTCAAGCGGCTGATAAGCCAGCTGAAAACAAAGTGGTCAAGTTACTCGATAAGAATCCAGTAGGAATGACTTTGCCAGAAATGGCTGGCGGTCCGCGGCAGCTCAAGCGTATAAAAACTTTGCGTCCGCAATTAGCTGAAGCCATTCGCGCTGGCTTGATTATGCCGGTTTCACAAAGAGCTGGTCACACGGTTTATCGATTAGTCAGACATATCGCCAATCGCTAGAAGAACTTTTTGTAGCAGGTCAGGTCCGTGGCCGCGCAGATGAACAGTTTTCAATCTTGCTGTGGCACCGGCCTGAAGAGTTACAAGTGATTTTGGTACATGGGTCATATTGGCAAGAAGCTCTATAAGAGCGGCGTTGGCTTGGCCGTCCACGGCACGTGCTTGCAGCTTTATTTTAAGGCGCTTGTCGTCGCCGGCTTCTCTCACGCCAGTTACTGCGCTCACTTTTGCGCCTGGCTGTACATAAAGTCTTAGAAGCAGGCCGTCTTCAACAATGTTGGCAAATCCAATTTCAGGCATACTGCTACAATATCCAATCACATATTTAGATCGCGAGGGGGGCATATGGCTGCTAAGACTGTTAAGGTCGGTACTCACCAGGTTTCAGCCGGTGGCAAGTTTCTGATCATAGCCGGGCCATGTGTAATTGAGTCGTGGGAAACGATCTTCACCACCGCCAGTCACCTTAAAGCGCTTTCAGCAAAGCATGACTTCAATTTAGTCTTCAAAGCGTCGTTCGATAAAGCTAATCGTACAGCTGTTCACGGTTTTCGTGGCCCCGGTTTAGAGAAGGGCCTAGCAATGTTAGCCGATATCAAAAGCAAGCTGGGCTTACCGGTGCTCTCTGATATTCATGAAGTGGAACAATGCCAGGCCGCTGGCGAAGTACTAGATGTCTTGCAGATACCGGCATTTCTCTGTCGTCAAACCGATTTACTGGTGGCCGCTGCCCAAACCGGTAAGTGCGTCAATATTAAGAAAGGCCAGTTTCTTTCACCCGGTGAGATGAAAAATGCCGTCAAGAAAATTGTCGATTCTGGCAATGAAAATGTCATGCTCACTGAGCGGGGCACCACATTTGGTTACAACAATCTGGTGGTAGACTTCCGCGGTATTCCTATCATGAAAGAGACTGGCTATCCAGTTATCTTCGACGCCACTCATTCAGTACAGCTCCCCGGCGGTGCTGGCGATGCCTCAAGCGGGCAACGGCAATATATTCCAACTCTGGCCCGAGCCGCCGTTGTAGCTGGTGTCGATGGCATGTTTATGGAAGTGCACCCCAATCCTGACGAGGCGAAGAGCGACGCTGCCAACCAGGTGCCACTAGGACAAGTTGAAGAGCTAATTATGCAAGTAATGAAGCTCTATAACACTGTCAGAGAGATGCCTGAAATCAATCTGCCAGCTCCCGGGCAGTGCAAGCAATTTGTCACCGTTTAACTGCTAATTCTGTGAATAGTCATTCAAAAATAAATACGACTCAAATTTTTGTCGCCGCTGTTGCCCTCACCTGTTCTCTGGGCGTAAATTTGTCGTTAGCTTCGCTCGCTGCCTTGATTCAAGTGCAGCCTGCCTGGGCGCAGACGGCAGATAGCACGATTGACCTAAATGACTTGTTGGCCAAGAGCCTCACTGCCTATGGTGGCGAAGAAAATGTCGCACAACTAGCTGCGGGCTTTAATGTCTTTGGCAAAGAGTACGACAATGTTTCTCAAGGTTTGCCAGGCGGCCTAGACCTCGCTCAAATTGAGAGTCGGCCTAGTGATTCTTCATTTCGTCTCTTGCGCAAAGGGGTGCGTTGGCGCCTCGATCATGAGCGTGGCGATACAACCGGTAGTGAACCACGCAGCTCCGCTGTAACATTGACTGAAGGCTTTAATGGCGAGGCACCCTGGGTGCAGGCCGGCTCTCGCAGCTCAAACAAGGCCGAAGATTTACTAATTGAGTCAGCTAAGCTCCTCAACTTAGAGACTACTTTGCCAGCTACTTTTGTTATGGAAGGTCTGCGTCTAGTGCAGACCAACGCCAAAGTACAAGTTGATGAGAACGGCGACAGTCGCACCATCGATCAGGTCATATATAAGGGTCAGTCTACCTTGCGTGGCACGCCTGTTTGGAACGTGCAATTTAACAGCCCCACTGGTTCTGACAGTTTCACTCTTGCCATCGAGCAAACTAACTACATGGTGGTCGCTGTCACTTTCAATCTTGGTGAGACTTCCAAGAAAGCTTTATCGCTAGAATACAGTCAGTATCAACCTTCTGGCGGCAGCTTATACCCACATAGATTGATTCGAAGGGTCAACGACAAAGTTGAGTTGGTGCGCATCACCTCTGATCTAAGTGCTAACAGTAAAATCAAAGACAGCGAATTTGATAGACCGGGTGGCACTTTCCACCTCAGCCGTACAATTACTGTGCCATTTGATTACGGTCAGCGTGAGATTCTAGTAAAGGGTCGCCTGAACAATGGCGAAGAATTAGATTTTCTCTTTGATACCGGTGCCAGTGACACAATCATTGACCGCCGAGTCGCCGCAGAAAACTATTTGCTCAAAGAAGGCACAGCTGGAATGCAGGCTCTGTCTGGTTCGGTTATGACTAATATCAGTACGATTGGTCGCCTAGAATTAGGTAACTTGATAGTCAATGATATCGAAGCTCGTATCCTTGATCTCTCTTCGCAGTCAAGGCATTTGGGTCGGCGTCTTGGTGGCATTATTGGCACTAATGTAATTTCGAAGTTTGTGGTCGGTGTCGATTACGGCAAGGCTGTTCTCACCTTCTATGATGCAGACAGCTTCTCGCCTACTAGTGATTGCGCTGCCGTGACTTTCTCGAAGCGTAGCGCACCGGTCGTGAAAGTAAAATTGAATGGCCGCGAAGATGTGATGATGCTTGTCGACACCGGGGCTGCTTTCAATAATCTACCGGCTGCGGTGGCAGCCCGTTACAGTACGGGTGAAAACAAGCACGTTACCGAGGGCACAGGCCTTGATGGTCGCCCGGTTAAGCTTGGCCGAGTGATGGTCGACAATGTCGTACTTGGTGGCAAGACCGTTAAACGCGTCGATTTTACTTACACCCTTTCTCTGCCATCTAGCGCTGGCGCAAATGGTAAAGCTGAACCCAAGGCTGATTCTGGATTCTTCCAGACCTCCAATTTGGGCATCCTGGGTAATCCATTTTTAGAAAACTTCTTTATTTACTTTGACTATAAGTTTCAGCGCATGTTGATTAGACCTTCGGCCGTAGTGAAGGTGCGCTCAGTCATTGATCAAGCCATAGCTGCCGGTGATGACCAGTTAGTACAGAAACGCGACTTCCGATTGGCCGAGCTACACTACAATAAGGCTCTGCTTTCTGCCACCTCTAGTGGTGACAAGAAAAACGAAGCCCGTTTGCTTGGTCGCTTCGGTAATTTGCGCCGCATGATGGCCAAAGACCTAGGGCGGCCAGAGCATTCTAAAGCCAGCTACGATTATTTCGTTAAGGCTCAAGACTTGGCAAAGAAAGTCGGTTCGACAGAGATTGAAGGTCGTATTTTGGCAGATTAGAGTTTGCTATATCTTGATGGCAATCAGCTTGAATCGGCTAAGCAGACTATCGATAGAGCCCTACAACTAACGCCCCAAGATGCCAACGTCAATATTGATTATGCTGTCCATCTATTTAGGGGCAGACGTTTTCCCGAGATGCAACGGTACGTTGAGAAGGCTCTATTTCTCGACCACTCCAACTGGCAAGCACTTTGGTATCAAGTGAAATTGTCCGAGATGTTTGGTGATAGCAACAAAGTAATTTCTACTCTCAAAGAAATTTTGCGGCACTATCCGTGGTCTAAGACTGCTCAGGATAAATTGAAACAGTTCTTGCCGCCACCAGTGGTCCAGCCTGGCGGCGTTGCACCAGTGGGTACAGCACCTGCTCCGGCGGTCAATAGCGGCACGTCGACGCCATTGAGGTAGTGCGCTTTGCTAATTTGCTTTTGGACCGCCGTGCAGGCTCGCGCTTTTCTGCACAGCTCCAGAAAGCTCTTTGAACTGCGGGCCAAACCAATACTTGCGCATTTCGGTGTAGGCCTGAGGATAGGTGTATCCATCTTCAGTGACGCGCCAGATACCGACTAAGCAACCGGTTCTATCTGAGCCATGGGCGCAGTGCAGAAAGACTGGCTCGTTCTTCTCTTTTGCTTCTCTCACGGCTGCCATGTAGGTGGCAAGTTGAGCCTCTGTAGGGGCCTTTGAACTCATCGGCAAGTTTATATATTTCATGCCAAGCTCATGGGCTGTGGCTTCTTCACTCTTTGTTATGGCACTGCTGGCTCTCAGGTCTATGAGAGTCTTGATGCCTTTCTCTTGTAATTGATGTAAGCCCACTTTGGTTGGCTCGCCCCCTCTATATAAGAAGGGATGAACTGAGTGGAAGTTTGGTAAGTCTTCGACTTTCTTGTGTGGGGTCTTATAGTCGACTGAGTTACTTTTGGACTGTGCCCTCGTGGGTGCCGCGTTTAGACCAAAGCTCAAAGTCACTATTGCTGTGGAAAGGGCTAAAATACGGAACTTCAAGGCGTTCTCCCTGTTCTAAGTTGCTAGAGTGTGTAATTGCACAGTCTCTTTTAGTTTCGCCTCTGTTATCGTCAAAGGCAAGTGGTAAAGGTGAGCTTTTGTTAACTAACGCTAATCTTTTGGAAATTGTGCCATATGTTTGAACTTTTTGACGTCTTTGAGCGTATTCCCTTATGAGCCACCCGAATCGGTTGGAGTATATGGACCTTACAGACGAGGCCCTAATTGATAAATATAGAGAGAACGGAGACATGACACTCTTCAAAACTCTCGTAAAACGGTATCAAAACCGGGTGTATTCGACTGCCTTTCGTGTGGTAGGCAGCAGCGAAGAAGCTGAGGAGGTAGTACAAGACACTTTTGTCAAAGTTCATCAAAATCTAGATAAGTACCGCTCTAATTCATCGTTTGCCTCATGGTTATTCCGCATTGCCCACAATTTGTGTATGGACAATTTACGCGTTAAACAAAGAAGAAAACCCAACACACTGGTTTCATTTGATCCCTTGTCTAGTGTGGCCGAAGAAGAGGGGCAAGGCAGCTTTGGCCAGCCCGTTTCGCAATTGGCTGACGAACGGCCCGACCCTTCGCAAAGTCTAGATTTGCGAGAGCAAACACGAATGGTAGAAGACTCACTTAGTCAATTGCCAGAAACTCAGAAAATTGTCTTAGTGCTCCACGATATAGAAGGCTTCTCTTATCAGGAAATTTCAGAAATGGTTGGAGCCAATATCGGGACAGTGCGTTCAAGGCTTCACTACGGAAGAATCAAACTAAAAGAATTGCTTTCTCCCTATTTCACAGCAGACACTCTCAATTTGCCAGCAACATTCAGGTGATAGACATGCAAGGACAATCAAATCTCAATTGCCAGCAGATGGAAGAAGAGCTTAGTGCTTACTACGATCTAGAGCTGAGTGCCGACGAGGCCGAAGCTGTCGAATTGCATTTGGCCGACTGTGATGCCTGCACGACCAAGCTTGCTGAAATAGATGGCCTTGTTAGCAAGCTTAAAAGTTTGCCCGCTGTTGAATGGAGGGGCGATTTAAGTGACTCTATTGAGGCTCGTATTCTGGCTCAGACAGCGCCTGTAGAAGCTACATCAAGCAACGTAGTATCGATTGATTCTGCTGCTAAGGCGGCTGATTCTGCACCAAGTAGTGCTTCCGTAATTCAGTTTAGACCACGTTATGTTTTGACTGCAGTCGCGTCTATTCTGGCGCTCTTCTTTGCTTACAGTCAGTTTGGTTCTTCCAGTCCCGCAGCTAAAGTAGCTCAAGCTCCCGTGTCTAATAGTGATAGCCAGCCGTTGCTCAAAGATACAAGCGGACAAGCCGAGCAAAATACAGTAGTAACTGAGGTTGCCTCTAAGCCAGCGGCTCTAGATAGTTCTAGTTTGAGTGTTAGACCATTGCCTGCAGTTACTTCGCATCTGACACCAAGCGCTCTCAAGGTGGCAGCTAAGCCCGCATTGCCAGAGGTCAAGCCTGTTAAAGAGGTGACAACGACTGGAAAGATGTTGGCTAACGCTGAGCTTGGTGAGCGTGACCATAACAATAATAACGTCAATGATTCTGAAGAAATAGTCGCGGTTTATGACTACGACACTGTTGATAGTGCCTCCGATTTTGGCATCAGTACTAACGAGGATGGATTGTATGCGATTAAACTGTAGCGGTTTTGGCAAGAGCCTATTTGTTGCTGGTACCGCCAGTCTTGTTATGCTGCTTGCCACAAGCTTTTCCATAGAATGGGCACCGCCTGCTTGCGCTCAAGCAACACCTGATGATGCCAGTGTTGAGCCTGCCAGCGACGATCAACAATTCAATCG
>Ga0172379_10007336_pt1 | contig 14340 bp, 13 predicted proteins | sample GrowelOW334metaG_FD_119756 | JGI IMG/M metagenome (GOLD analysis project Ga0172379, IMG submission 119756) | Groundwater microbial communities from an aquifer near a municipal landfill in Southern Ontario, Canada - Groundwater well OW334 metaG | ecosystem: Environmental > Aquatic > Deep... | reverse complement strand
GATCTGCGCGATCTGTGGTATTTTATTTCTGTGATTGTTATTTTTCTTAGTCTTGCGCATATTGTGCTTCTCAAAAGAAAATTCGGAAATCGCCGGGCGCGTTACAGTATGTATACGCTTGCGACGGTGGTGTTCATCATGGTTGCGGTGTTCTCGAATATGATAGGCGATCGTATCCCCGGGAGGCTTGATCTTACGGAAGGGAAAATGTATACGCTGTCTGACGCGACCAAAAAAATAGTGTCTGAGCTTCCCGAGACCGCCACAGTGACGCTGTATGCATCCGCCGAGCTTCCTTCGCAGGTACAGCCGCTGTTGCGGGAGGTAAAGGATGTACTGAAGGATTACCAGACATTCGGCAAGGGAAAAATTTTTGTTGCGTTCAAAAATCCAGCGGGGGATATCGGGGTGACGGAGGAAATGAATAAATTTAACATACAAGAGGTGCAATTTAATGTGATCGGAGAAGGAGAATACCAGGTGAAAAAAGGATATTTCGGGATCGGGGTTTTGTACAAAGATAAGCGCGAATCCATTCCGTATATCCAAGACACGGGAGATCTCGAATACCAGCTGACGAGCTTTATCAGGCAGATGAGTGCGGCCTCCAAAAAGAAGATAGGGTTTGTTTCCGGCTTAGGGACAAAAAATCCGTACGAAAATTACCAGCTATTCGGGGGGGAGCTATCAAAACAGTTTGATCTTGAACAGATAGATCTCACGGTTCCCGATGCGCTTATCCAGAAAAAACCGGATGTTTTGGTGCTCGCGGGATCGGACGTAATACTTGGGGAAAAAGAAAAAGCGCAGGTCAAGGAGTATCTGGATAAAGGGGGCGCCGCAATGGTGATGGCGGATGCGGTCTCGATAGATGAACAAACGCTTTTTATTTCTGAATCAAAGGAGACTATCTCCGATTTTCTGAAAGAATACGGAGTTTCCGTGGACCGTAAGGTGTTGTATGATCTTAAGTCCAATGAGACGATCCGTTTTGGAGATGGGCCCATCAGCTATTTGCTCCCGTATCCTTTTTGGGCACGTGTGTTTGCGGTGAACAATAAAGTGCCTCCCGTATTAAAAATAAATACCATCGTGATGCCGTGGGCGAGCCCGCTGCATACCGACGCAAATGTGGCACAGGAAAAAGGACTTACCATAACGGAACTTTTTAAGACAAGCAAGGATGGCGGCGCTCAGGATGCGAATTTTGCTGCATTACCGAGCAACGAGTTCTCAAAAGATCACTTAGGCGTGTCGACGGCGGCGGTGAGTATTGTGGGACAAAAGCCGGCCGAGGGGGCGCAAGGGGCACTGCGCATGGTGATAGTGGGGGATTCTGATTTTCTCTCCGATAACTATATTTCAGAATCTGCCGAAAATCTTTCTTTCGGTATGGAGGCTTTTTCTTGGCTTGGGCAGGAGGATTCGCTGGCATCTATCAGGTTGAAGCAGGCAGTTGAAAGAAATCTCTTTTTTGAGAATAGCAGCCAGATGAGCATGGTTGAATACGGAAATATGGCCCTCATTCTTCTTATCCCGGGGGTTGGGGGGGCGGTGGTTCTATGGCGGAGAAGATCGCTTAGGAAGAAGGAATATCAGGTGCGTTAAACAGGCATGGGAAGCGCCCAAAGGGGCGCTTTTTTGTTTACCCCGTTGCGATCTTATTAATGTCTGCGCTGGGATTATATGTGTGAGCGAAGCGGTTTTTCCTGCAGCATTGGATAGGACGATAACCGCCGCAAAGATCGCACTGAGGTTTGTATAACCCACATTTTTTTGGTGGTCGGCATCTGGTATTTCTGATATACTCTATATATCTATGGAAATTAGCACCGAAAAACTTCGGGAGTTGCTGGTTGCCGCGGGTCATATCAGCGAGGCTCATTTTACGCTTGCTCTGAATGAGGCAAAAAAGGAGAGAGTGTCGCTTTTGGATATCCTCGGCCAGGGGGGGTATATATCCGAAGAAAAACTCGGAAGGATCATTGCGGCCGCATTTGATTATCGGTTTATTGATCTTAAAAAGGAAAAGCTCACTAAGCAGCTCCTTGAAATGATCCCGGAGAGTATCTCGCGCATCCAACAGGCGGTGTTGTTCCGGGAGTTGCCCGGCGAGGTCTATTGCGCTACTGCGGACCCGCAGAATTTCGAGTTCATTAATATGCTTGAGAAGAAGACCGGGAAACATGTGGTGACCTATTATGCCACTCCTACGAATATCAGGGAGGTTCTCAATTATTACAGCGATACATTGGAGCAGATACAAACGCTTGTTGAAAAGATGAAAACGCAGTTCGATGAGAATGGCATCGTGCAGTTGGTGAATCTGTTTTTGGAATACAGTTATTACCACCGCGCATCCGATATCCATCTTGAGCCGATGGAAGATACGGTGTCGGTACGGTTCCGCATCGACGGAGTACTTCATGAAATGGCAACCTATCCTTTGTCTTTGCACGACAAGATCGTTTTTCGTCTGAAGATCATGGCGCACCTTCGGACCGACGAACACGCCGCTGCCCAGGACGGCAGGTTTGAGTTCAAAAAAGGAGATATGAATTTTGATGTGCGTATGTCCATTCTTCCCGTGTCGAACGGAGAGAATATCGTGATGCGCGTGCTCACCGAACACGCACAGCGCTATGCGCTTGAGGCGCTCGGTCTGATGGAGCATGATTATGAAAAAGTGAATCGGGCGGTCTCAAAGCCGCACGGGATGATCCTTTCGACGGGTCCCACGGGGTCAGGAAAAACCACGACGCTGTATGCGGTGCTGCAAAAACTGAACGACCCAACGGTCAACATTATGACCATTGAGGATCCTATCGAATACCACATGGAGCATGTGCAGCAGATCCAAGTGAACCCAAAGAAAAATCTGCTGTTCTCGACCGGCCTTCGGTCGATCGTGCGTCAGGACCCCGATATTATCATGGTGGGAGAAATAAGAGACGACGAAACCGCAAAAATCGCCGTAAATGCCGCAATGACAGGGCACCTGGTGCTCTCAACGCTGCACGCGAACGACGCTGCCACGACCTTCCCGCGCTTGCTGGACATGGAAGTTGAACCTTTTTTGGTGGCATCTTCGGTGAATGTCGTGATCGCCCAGCGCTTGGTGAGAAAGATCTGCGAGCGGTGCCGCGTGAGCTATCTGCTGTCCGATGCCGAAGCGGAGCTGGTGAATAGTTACCCCATGCTGAAAGAAATGATAGACAGAATGACCGATCATACTGAACTTTCAAAATTGCGTTTGTATAAAGGCGGCGGGTGCACGGTGTGCGGCGGGAGCGGGTATGCGGGAAGAACAGGCATCTTTGAGGTCATGGAGATCACTGATGAGATACGGGCGCTGATCACGCAGAAAGCGGCATCCAATCTTATCGACAACAAGGCGCGCGAATCGGGCATGCTTTCTATGCTGGAGGACGGTCTTGCAAAGGTGTTCCAAGGGCAAACGACATTAGGAGAGGTGCTGCGCGTTATTAAGATCTGATCGAATAGCATGGAAAGGGAAGAAGATAAAAACAAAGAAAAAGCAGTGCATATCGAGGGACAGTCAAAAAGAACCGAACTGAGTCGGCTACAGCTTGAGATCCTAAAGAAAGCAAAAGAAAAAGCGCGGATCTCGGAGCCCATCTCGGTCATCGCACACCAGCTGAAAAATCCTCTTGCGGTGTTACGCGGATATACCGAAGTGCTTATGACGGAAACATTCGGGCCACTCAACGGAAAGCAAAAAGAATATCTTGAGGATTCGCTGACCAACATCAAAAAAATGCTGAAGATGGTGACGGAACTTCTGGATATTACGCGAATAGACGAGGGACGCTATCAGATACAAAGAAAACAGATCGATCTTGTGAAGGTGTGCGAGGATGTGATCAGCAATTTTACGGTGTGGGGGCGCGCCTCCAACTGTGAGTTTATTTTTGAAAAACCAAAAGAACCAATGATCGTGCTGACCGATCCGTTGAAGATCTATGATGTTGTCGAGAATTTTCTTTCAAACGCCGTGAAGTACAAGCCGGCGGGCAGGGGTATTATTACGATCTCACTTGAGAAAAAAGAAAACAATGTTCTGTTCTCCTGTAAAGATAACGGCGTAGGGATATCTCCCGAGGATCATAAAAAAGTGTTCTCAAAATTTTATCGGTCGGAGAAGGCCCTTGAGATCGATCCTTCGGGAACGGGGATAGGTCTGTATATCATTAAAAGCATCATTGAGCTCTCCGGCGGGAAGGTGTGGTTTGAGAGCGAGCCGGACAAAGGCACCGCTTTTCATTTTACGCTTCCCTTTGTAAACAATTAATCATCATATACGTATGGCAAAAGAGAAAAAAAAGATATTGATCATTGAGGACGATGAATTTGTACGGAAGCTTTACCGCGAGCAGCTGCAACACGAAGGGTTTGATTTTGTGGAGGCTATCAACGGCGTTGAGGGGGTTGAGAAGGCAAGGTCCGAGCACCCTGATCTTATTTTGCTTGATCTGATGCTCCCAAAAATGAACGGGTTTGATGCTCTGGTGGAGATCAAAGATGATAAAACAACGAAAAATATTCCCATTTTTGTGCTCTCGAACCTCGGGCAGCAGTCGGACATGCAGATAGCTCTGGCGCTTGGCACGGAAGATTATTTGATAAAATCCGACCACCGACTTTCGGAAGTAGTGAAGCGGATAAAAAAAAGATTGGGACAATAACAGACGCATGGATACCGCACCAAAAATAAAACGAAAAATATTGATGATCGAGGATGATATTTTTCTGAGAAAGTTATATCGCGACCAGCTGGTCAGTGCGGGCTATGATTTTGTGGAGGCGACCAACGGGAAAGAAGGCGTCGGCAAGGTTCTGGTGGAAAAACCGGACATGATCCTGCTTGATCTGATGCTCCCGCTGATGAATGGTTTTGATGTGCTGGCAGAAATAAAGAACAATCCGATCACCAAGCATATTCCGGTGATCGTGTTATCAAATCTATCCCAAGATACCGACAAAGAAGCCGCACGGGATCTTGGCGCGGACGCTTACTTGGTGAAATCGGAGGTGAGCATGTCCGATGTTGTCGGCAAGATCGAATCATTAATGAATGCATAATTGCTATGGTAAAAAAACAGGAAGAACAAAAAAAGAGGATATTGATCATCGAGGATGATGAGTTTGTGCGGAAACTCTATCGTGAGCAGTTGGTACGCGCGGGTTATGATTTTGTGGAGGCAGTGGACGGCGCCGAGGGCATAGAAAAAGTAAGGTCCGAACACCCCGATCTTATTTTGCTTGATCTGATGCTCCCGAAAAAGAACGGTTTTGAAGTGCTCGCGGATATCAAGCAGGATCCCGCGGTGGCTTCGATCCCAATTTTTGTGCTCTCGAACCTCGGGCAGCAGTCAGATGTGCAGGCGGCGCTTTCAATGGGGGTTGATGATTACATTGTGAAATCGGATTTTCGCCTTTCCGATGTGATAGAAAAAATATCCAAAAAACTTTCCGTATAATATAACTATACGATGTTTAATCCTATTTCCACGCAGGAAAAATTGGACTTCATAAAAAATCTTGCAGTGATGCTTAAGAGCGGCATTCCTATCAATGATGCTCTGGCATCTTTGGAAGAGCAGGCACGGTCAAAAAAATTCCGCTCTATTATTGTCGATATGCGGGTGAACATTGAAAAGGGAATTCCGCTCAAAGATGCCTTTGAGGGGCAGCGGCGGATATTCGGCCCTATTTTTATCAGTTTGGTGGGGGCAGGGGAGGCAAGCGGAACGCTCGAAGAAAATTTATTGTTTCTTGCCGATCTTTTGGAGCGGAGCGAGGCGCTAAAAAACGAGATCAATGCGACATTGTTGTATCCGAAGATCGTGATCACCGCAACGCTGCTTTTGGGAGGCGGGCTCTCGGTATTCATTCTGCCGCGCCTGGTGCCATTGTTCAAAAGTTTGCGTTTGACATTGCCGTTTGCCACGCGGGCCCTTTTGGGTTTTTCGATCTTTGTCCAGGAACAGTGGCTGTGGATATTGATCGGTCTTGGGGTGTTGATCGCGGCATTTATCACAGCAAATCGCATGCATGCTTCACGGCGCATTCTCGATAAACTGTATCTGAGATTGCCATTCTTCGGCACTATGCTTATCGAATACGAGCTTGCACTCGTTGCGCAAGTTTTTAGCACCCTTCTAAAAAGCGGCATGTCGCTGAACGAGTCGCTTGATATTGTTTCCGAGACGGCAACCAATATTAGTTATAAAGAAGCGTTACTTGGGTGCAAAGAGCGCGTGCTGAAGGGCACAACGCTCGCTGAGGCGCTTAAAGAATATTCATATTATTTTCTTCCCAGTTTTATTACGCTTGTTGCGGTCGGAGAAAAAAGCGGAACGCTTGAAACTTCCTTTGTGACGCTTTCCGAATTCTATGAAAAAGAAGTGCGCAATAAAACAAAGCGTCTGCCGAATATCATTGAGCCGTCGCTTCTGATCTTCATCGGGCTTACGGTGGGGTTTGTCGCGCTTGCCATTATTCTTCCTATTTATCAGATCACTCGCGGAATCCGATAATGTTTGTTTTCATGTCTACACGCAAGGGATTTACACTCATAGAACTTATAGTGGTGACTGCCATTGTGCTTGTCATAGTGGGGGCGGTGGTACCGGTCGGGATCTCGTTTTACCGCTCTCAGGTGGTTGATGAAACGGCGCATGATGTGCTGGCGGTTTTGCGCAGGGCCCAGATGCTTGCGACATTACAAAAAAACGATAGTCCATTCGGCGTTGCGATACTCGCCGACAGATTTGTACTTTTTCAGGGCGCCTCATATGCTGCGCGTGTACAGAGTGAGGATACAGAAACTTTTTTAAGCAGTATTGTAGCGCTTTCCGGGGCGAGCGAGATAGTGTTTTCGAAGATGGCGGGGGAGACCGCTACTCCGGGTGCGATCACGATATCCTCGGGCAACGATTCGATCACGCTGTACGTGGCCTCAATAGGAAAAATAGAAATACAATGAAGCTTCCGACAAAAGAACGCGGACAAAGTCTTGTTGAGGTGCTGGTTGCCCTGGGTGTTTTTGTGGTGGGCATTGCTTCGGTCGGGTTTCTTATCATGGATGCGGGGGCCACCTCAAGCGAAAGCCTTGAGCAGACCAAGGCGATATTATTTGCGCGCGAAGGGGTGGCTGCGGTGCGTTCTATGCGTGACGGGGATTTTGACAATATTACCGCGGGGATTCATGGTCTTGCGCTTTCAGGAGGGGCCTGGACATTTTCGGGCACGGAAGATTTTTCTGGAGTTTTTGCACGGCAAGTAACAGTGACTGACATTGATAGTGATACAAAACAGATCGACTCGCGTGTGTCGTGGAATGTGTTGGGCGGCAGGGCGGTGTCGTATACGCTTACCGATTATCTTACCGATTGGAGCCAGACGCAGGGCGCCGCAGGACAATTTAGTGCAGACACTTCCGGCGCGGCGCTGAATTCTACCGGTACAATTTTGCAGGGCATTACTATTTCCAATATGGGTAGTACGGCGATCACCATAGACCGTATGATTGTTTCGTGGGTCAATGCGGCGCGCAGGCTGAACAGGATATATATTGGAGGGAACCGTGTCTATAACTCATCACAGGGTGCGGTCTCGGGTACCGATATAAATATAACGAACACAACTCTGAACGCAGGAAATTCTCGTACGTTTTCCATGAATTTTAGCGGGAGTATGATAAATAATGATTTTATTATCAAATTTGTCATGACGGATGGCAGTACTTATTATACGCTTATTGAAAACCCGGATAATACTCCGGACACCGTCCATCCAACCGTTGTTATTACCGATCCGACCGCAAACGCAACATATGCCACTGTGAGCAGTCTTCTTGCTATTGCTGGCACGGCTTCGGATGACACTGCTGTCACTCAAGTGACCTGGACCAATGATCGCGGTGGTTCGGGCACGGCAGTTGGCACCGACACATGGAATATTTCCGATATTGCGCTCCAGCCCGGCGCCAATAGTATCACTGTCACGGCATCGGACGCGGCAGGAAACACCGGCATTGATGTCCTCACAGTGACGTATACGCCGGCAGATACCATTGCGCCGGTTGTGACGATCACTTCGCCAACACTGGACCTGGCCTATGCGACAAGCAATGATTCTATAACGCTGGGGGGAACGGCTTCGGATGACACCGCTGTCACTCAAGTGACCTGGACCAATGACCGCGGTGGTTCGGGCACGGCAGTTGGCACTAGTGATTGGACCGTAGCCGGCATCGCATTACAAGAAGGTGATAATATTATTACTGTTACCGCGTCAGACGCGGCGGGCAACACGGGGAGCGATACCTTGACGGTAACTTACATGCCGTCTGATACCGCTGCTCCTACCATTATTATCACTTCTCCTACTCCAGATCCGGCTTATTCAACGAACATTTCTTTGCTTGCCATCGGAGGTACCGCAAGCGACAACGTTGCTGTCACTCAAGTGGCGTGGGTCAATGACCGCGGTGGCAACGGAACGGCTGCCGGAACAACAGCATGGACGGTTTCAAATATCACGCTGCAGGAGGGTGTTAACGTTATTACTGTTACCGCGTCAGATGCGGCGGGTAACACTGGCACCGATATCCTCACAGTGACGTATACGCTGGCAGATACTATCAACCCCGTTATCACCATTACTTCTCCGACTTCCACTACAACATATGCCACAAACTCAACTCCGATCGCTCTTGCCGGCACCGCAAGCGACAACGTTGCCGTCACTCAAGTTGTCTGGGCAAATAATCGTGGTGGCAGTGGCACCGCGGCCGGCACAACAGCATGGACGATCTCGAGCGTCGCGCTCCAGCCCGGCGCCAATAGTATCACTGTCACGGCATCGGACGCGGCAGGAAACACCGGCATCGACACTCTTACGGTGACCTATACTCCGCGACATGCCGATTATCTTGTGGTAGATACGACGGGCATTACTACTAATCCGAGCGACAGATCACGGGTAACGGGTATCACCATTTCAAACAGCCATCCATCGTACAATATTGTCATAGCCAGCATGACCATTTCCTGGTCCGGTGTTTCCGGCAGTACCAGGTTGAACACCATCAGGATCAACGGCGCTAATGTATGGACGGGAACCGCTGTATCGGGCGCCATAGAGAATATCACCGACTTTACCCTTGTGGCGGGATTCGGGAGCTACCCGATCAATTATCTTGATTTCAGCCGTAGCATGAGGGGTGGCACCGTCAATATTACCTTCACTATGTTGGATGGCACCACCGAAGTGATAACCGGTCTGCGCCCATAATATATGCGCATGAATATCCATAAAGAAAAAAATAGAGGATTTACACTTATCGAGTTCATTATTTATCTCGCTATCGTCGGCGTGGTGCTTGCCGTGAGCGGTGCCATTGGTTTTAATGTGCTTTCACAGCGGGCAGCAATGACTGCAAGCGAGGAGGTGGGCCAAAATGCGCGTCTTGCGATAGAAAAAATATCGCTTGCCGTAAGAAACGCCGAGGCGATCAATACGCCTGTGCCCGGTATGTCTTCTTCTATCCTTTCTTTGCGCACCGACAACCCCGCAACAAATCCGATCGTATTCTCATTCTCAAGCGGCGCCCTATGGCTGCAGCTTGGTGAGGGTACGCCAATGGCTCTTACCAGCAGTGAGACCGAAGTGATGGTGTTCCAGGCGCAGAATGTTTCTTATCCCGATACCATCGGGAGTACCAAGATGACGTTGCAGCTTCGCGCGTATAACCCCGAAAATCGGCCCGAGTACGAAAAAGAACAAACATATGAATTTACGGAAAGCGCGCGGAGAAAATAAACAGCATATGAGAACACGCTATATACAATCGAACAACGGATCGCGGCAAGAGGGATTTATTGCTCTGGTATCGGTGCTTATTATCGGAGCGCTTGTGCTGATGCTGAGCCTGGGGGCATCGATGCGGGGGGTGGGAGATATTGGCATGAGCATTGCCCAGCAGCATAGTGCGCGGGCACTTTCTCTGGCAAATACCTGCGCAGAAACGGCTCTTATGAAATTAAAAAACACCTTACGTTATCAGGGAAATGAGAGTATACTGATTGGAGGGGAATCGTGCATGATCTATCCTATTTTAGGGGCGGGAAACCTCAATAGGACCGTAAAAACATCAAGCACTGTTTCCGGGTATACCAAAAAGGTGCTGGTGACGGTCAGTCGTATCAGCCCGGAGATGCATATAGCTCTCTGGAGAGAGGTCCCTGATCTGTGATTATTATTGTAAGGAATATCTATGTCGGGTTTATTTGGAAAAAAAGGAATTGTCGGGGTGGATATCAGCGATCATTCGATCGAGGTTTTGCAGTTGAACGATAAAAAAGAGATAACCGCCTATAGCCGTCTTGTGCTTGAGGGAGGTATTGTGCGCGACGGGGCCATTGTTGATCGCGCGCGGCTTTCGGCAAAACTGAAAGAGGCGCTGAGTGTTGCGCGTCCGCAATCGCTGTTCGAGGACAGAAAAAAGAATGCATTTGTTTTCAGTCTTCCTGAATCAAAAACATTCATCCATATTTTTACATTACCGCAAACCCTGAGTGGGAATCGCTTGGATGTTGCGGTGCAGGAAAAAGTAATGAAGATGGTCCCGCTTGATCAAAAAAATGCTTGCTGGGATTACTATGTGCTTGGATATAACAAGGAGGGGCAGCAGCTGGTGCTGTATGCGGGAGTGCTATACGAGGTGGTACATGAATTTTTACGGCTGTTCTCGGAATTGGGGATAGATGAGGTGATATTTGATACTGAGGTGGCAAGCCTTGGGCGGTCGCTTTTGGCGGAGCCTTCGGGAGAGAAGGCGGGCGTGCCGACCGCCATTGTTGATATTGGGGCGCGTTCGGCGGTTCTGGGTATTTTCAACGGAAGGAACATTCTTGCGCTATCGGCATATATTCCCGTTGGCGGGGATTATTTCACCCAAAAGATCGCGGAGGATTTCCATATTTCTTTGGAAGAAGCAGAGGCGGTCAAACGAAAAGAGGGGTTCCGTTCCGGCGAGGCGAATAATGTGCGGGCAATTCTTGAGGGGGTGATGAAGGATCCGCTCAAGGAGATGCAGATCGCATTCCATCACTACGAAGAACGGCACCGGCAGGAGATCGGGCGGGTGATATTGGCGGGCGGATCGGCATTGTTGCCCGACATTGCTGAATATTTTGAGCAGCAATTACAGAAAAAAGTGGTCATCGGCGATCCTCTTGCGAATATCAACGCGGCGGGTGTTACGGTGCCCCAGAAAAACTGGGCCGTATTTTTTTCCAATGTTATCGGGCTTGCTCTGCGCGATGTAAAAAACACATCCTCGGGCATCAATTTATTGAAACGGATCGGCGAGGTGCATACGCTGGATAAGGAGAACCAGGTATTGCAGAAGATCACCAACATGGCCCAACCCAGCCAGGAGCTTTCACAATTGCTGGAGAAGAAACGATCGCAATCGCGTTCCAAAAAGATAGTGGTGGTGTTATTCGCTTTGCTTGCGCTTCTGTTTTTCGGAGTGGTGATGTATCAATATGTGTTCAAGAAAGAGACGCCAAGGGCTGCAGCGCCTTCCCAGCAGCAAGTCGAAGTGCCGGCTGTTCCTGAGGAACCGCAAGAGGTGGTGACGGTGGACATACCGCAAGAAGCAACGCCGGAAGTGATAGCGACCCCCGAACCCCCAAAGGTAAAATACGCGGTCATACAAAAGACGCCGATCGGGTGGGTGAATGTGAGGGCGGATGCGGGAACTCAATTCAAGATTCTCGGAAAGGCGATCCCGGGAAAATCATATGAGATACTGGAAGAAAAAGGCAGTTGGTATAAAATAAAACTGGACGAGAAAATAGAAGGATGGGTAACATCGCAATATGTTGCGGTTCAGTGATAACACTATGGCACGCAAAAATAAAAAAGGCTTCACTCTTATAGAATTACTGATCGTTATCGGTATTTTGGCGATCCTTGCTTCGGTGGTGATCATTGCGGTCAACCCCGTCAGGCAATTTGCATCGGCGCGCGACGCACAGCGGGTGAGTAATCTGCAAGCCATCCTAAATGCGACGTTCCAATATGCCGCGGAGAATGGGGGGGTGTTTCCGACGACTATTCCAACTTCGGCGACGTGCGCTACAACCGCAACAAACGAGATATGTAAGACCGGCGGCACCTGCACCGGCCTTGTGGATCTTTCCGTGCTGACAACCAATGAGAAATATATTGTGCAGATGCCGATAGACCCGACCGGAGCGACTACCAATGGCGCGGGATATCACATCGCGAAAAGCGCAAACGGCCGCATTACGGTTTGTGCTCCTGATGCAGAGCTTGTCCCACCCATCAGTTATACAAGATAGCGCGGCTTCCGCGCTTTTATTTTTGTGCCCGCATGTGCGGGTTTTTTGCTTGCCCTGTGAAATAATTTTTCCTTTGAAAAATTACCGCTGTGCGGTATTTCACAGGATAAAGCCTTTTGTCTGCTGGCGGTTGACATAAATATCATCATCCACAAGAAGACATTTGCAAAAATTTTTCCGATGCGTATACTGCATTGTGTCGCCCAAAAAGCACACACTCATTCTTTCACAACTCTCATAAGGAGGGAGCGTATGCCTGTTGTGGTGGGGCCCGGACTTGAGTTCCTGGAAAAAGTGCGGTCGATGGTAGACAGCACGGTGAAATATATTTTTCTGGCACAGGGCCAGATCGTGGAGTTCAGTTATATCAACAAGGGTGATGGCAAAGATATTATCTGCGCCCCCACTCAGACCGGTTGCAATCTCAAGTGCAAATTCTGCTTTCTTTCCGACTACGATCTTGTGGTCCGGAATCTGACCCCTGGAGAGATCGATGCATGCGTGGCGTTCGTTGTGGATGATCTGAACCTTCTGATATTGCCTGAGAAGAACGATGTATTGCTCATTTCGTATATGGGGTGCGGAGAGCCTCTTTTGAACATATCCGAGGTAGTGGAGGCTTCCCGCCGGGTGATGCGCCGGTATCATGAAAAATACAACGTGGTCCGTTTTGCGGTTGCCTCGCTGATACCCCGCATGGATGCCATGCTTCATTTTATCCAGACCGTGAAGAGCGTTGGTGTCCCTCTTAAGTTCCATCTTTCTCTGCATTTCACCGAAGACACTCTGCGCAAGCAGATGATGCCGGGCGCCATGCCGATCGCCGAAAGTATTGCGGCGGTCGAGCTCTTTATGCATTACACCGGCAATTCCGCCGAGATCCATTACGCGCTCATTGAGGGCGTGAACGACCGGGCGGAAGACATCCTGATGCTTATACGGCTGCTCAAGCACCGCAACATTCCCGTCAAATTCCTGGCGTACAACGAAAAGCCGTCGCTTGATTTTCGGCAGTCGCAGAAGATCGCGTATTTCCGTTCGGTGCTCGAAGCCGAAGGGATCAAGACCGAGTTCTATCTTCCTCCGGGAAGCGATATCGGCTCTTCCTGCGGCCAGTTCCTGATGGACTATTACGAAAAGTACAATACGAAAAAAAAGAAATAATAGAAAGCCCCGCAAAGGGGCTTTTTCTTTTGTTGGCGATAAATTTATTTTCCCGCTTTCGTTCGGAAAACCTTCGCGCAGAGAAATTGGCATGGTTCCGACGTTAGGCGGCAATTTCTTGAGCGAGAGCGCGGCAAGTCGCTGGACGAGCCGATAGCGTGTTTCCCCGAACGAAAGCAAAAAAGAGTTTGCATTTTAAACGCTAATTGGTATGATAGATAGGCATTGTAATTTCCTTGAATGATTATGCGCAGATGGCGGGTAATTATTCTTGGAGCGGCTGGGCGCGACTTCCATAATTTCAATACCGTTTACAGGAATGACAAGAACACGGAAGTAGTTGCCTTCACTGCTGCTCAAATCCCCGATATCGCGGGAAGAACATATCCGGCAAGCCTTGCCGGAGCGCTCTATCCTAACGGCATTCGTATCGAGGATGAGAAAAAACTTGAGGAGCTTATCCGCACACTCGGCGTTGACGAGTGTGTTTTGTCATATAGCGACCTTTCCTATGATACCGTAATGCACCTGGCATCGCGCGTTATCGGGTGCGGGGTAAAGTTCTCCATGCTCGGCAAAGACCAAACTGCCATCAAAAGCACAAAGCCCGTGGTGGCGGTGCTTGCGGTGCGCACGGGATGCGGCAAGAGCCAGACGACGCGCCGCGTAGTGGAGATACTCAAAGCGGCGGGTAAAAAAGTGGTGTCGATACGGCACCCTATGCCCTACGGTGATCTTGAAAAGCAAAGGGTTCAGAGGTACGAGCGCATCGAGG
>Ga0172379_10007335_pt1 | contig 14341 bp, 13 predicted proteins | sample GrowelOW334metaG_FD_119756 | JGI IMG/M metagenome (GOLD analysis project Ga0172379, IMG submission 119756) | Groundwater microbial communities from an aquifer near a municipal landfill in Southern Ontario, Canada - Groundwater well OW334 metaG | ecosystem: Environmental > Aquatic > Deep... | reverse complement strand
TCCCCATATTTATAGGAATTGAAAATGAATGAGCAGAAGAATCATATGGAACATAGTAAAGATCATCTCCACCCATACCACCAGGTCGATTAGAAAAGAAATAAATAAATTTGCCATCGGCAGAAAAACTTGGATCAAAATCATTAGAAACAGAATTAAAAGAAACCGGTTGAGGTATACTCCACCCATTTATTGTTCTCTCAGATTGCCAAATATCCAAACCACCTGAACCATTTTCCTTCCCAATAGCTCCCCAAAGAGCTAATTTTCCATTTTTTGAAAATGTGATTTTAACCTCAGATTTTTCAGTACTTATCACACCGGGTGCGAATAATTCCGGTTCTCCCTCAAAATTGATTGTTTGACAAACAGATATAGAAATATTTATAAAATAAATAGCTATTAAAATCTTTTTCATAGAATTCCATTTTTAGTTAATTAAATGGCATAACCGCATGTTATGTTAAAATCCAACACCGCGTATTAATTATTAAAACTTTTCTATTAACCCGCAACTTTAGTCGTGGGGATTTGCACATATTTTATTCTGCAACCGGTTCATCGGTTTGTGCTTTATAAATTGTATAAAGAAAAAACATTTTATCTAAGCACCGCCTCCGATGGAGTCGGTGTTGTGACACGGATTAAGTAGCATTTAATAAACTACTTAATATTTTTATATAAAACGATCTTAAATGGTTGACCTCTAACCGGGACGTCTTTTGAGATTATTACTTTATTTTCTTTCTCCCAAACTAGTTCATCAACAATAAAAGAAGAATTAAATTTTATGGTATTGTTTACAACTGAATAGGAACCTTCATAATTGGTAATACCGCTTGAGTAATTGCTTGAAATATTTACCGGAATAAACATTTCAGCAGAATAACTAAAATCATCTTTGAGGCTAATTTTCAAATAACCACCGGACGCAAGAATATTAACCCCGCCATCATTAGCTCCAGGCTCAACGAAAGTTGAACTTTCATAATAACCAAACAATTCGTTGTCTGATTCTGTGGGATTGTCTTTATGGCAACCCCAAAATAAAATTACTTGAAGAAGTAGAACAATTGATAATTTTTTCATTTTAATTCTCCTTTTATTTTTTGTTGCCTGACGCCGTGTTACGTTAAAACCCAACACTGCCGTATTAATTATTAAAACTTTTTTATTAGCCCACGACTTCAGTTGTGGGCGCTTGTACCACATCTATAACCCGTAACTGATTTATCGGTTTGTAACTTTATCAACATAATATGAAGGACACTTTTCCTTGAGTTATTTATACACCTCTTCCGGACTTTTTATTTAGCAAAGAGGTTAAGTGTAATTGCACTTTATTTAAGCACTATTAATTTCTTCATTTCAGAAAATGATCCAGCTTGCAAACAGTAAATATAAATCCCGCACGTTAAATTTATCGCGTTCCATTTGCGAAAGTATGCACCTGGTGATAATTCCTCAGAAACAACTGTTGCAACCTCTCTTCCAATAACATCAAATATTTTTAGTGTTACAAATGACCGTGATGGAATATCAAATGAAATAGTCGTAGCTGGATTAAATGGATTAGGATAGTTTTGATGTAATAAAAATTGAGTCGGTGTATTTGTTATATTATTTTCAACTCTCGTGGCAATACTATCCCATACAACTAATTTAGAACTATCTAAACCAGTTGGAACAAAAATACTATAGTGATATGGATTAAGAATAAGGTTCCCATGAAATACGTAATTGAACGGAGTCCCGGTTGTCCCTGGAAAGGCTACACCAACAGTATAAGTAGAATCGCGAACGGATGATTCCATCTTACCAGGATAATAACAACTAAATTTGTATCTATAATTATGTTGGACTTTGAACTGAGTATCCAATATATATCCACCCACAGTTATATGTGCGTCAATTAAGCTATCACCACCAATATTTTTCATATAAGTACTAAGCGATTTTCCCTTAATCGCACCGTTGGGAGCGTATAGAAATCCGCTTTCCATAGTTTTGCCAATACCTCCAATCCACATTGTATCAGGTACAATGTTCGGTACAGTAGAATTTTGTGCAAATAACTCTCCTACAAAACAAACAAGAAAAAAGAAAATCACTAAAATTTTCATAGCTCATTCTCCTTGGTTACAATATTCTAATGAAATAGCACCTTACGGCATGTTATGTTAAAATCCAACACTGCCGTATTAATTATTTAAATATTTACAATCCCATTTTATTTTTGCATCCGCATTTGCGGAATGTCCGCGATATTTATTTTCCTCTTGTTTACCCCGTTTTGCGGGGACTCTTTACTTATTAAAGATGTTATGTTTTACCGATGCCCATTTCTTCTTTTAATTCATCAAGATTATATATTTTTAATTCGATAGGGAAATTCATTTTATAAATAAACATAGCAATACGTTGTTTGATCAGTTCGTTAGTTTGTTTATCAAAGTTTGTCACAATTGCTAAAATTAATTTAAAAAATATTTTTGTATCAGAATCAAATGAATCATAAATCTTTTCTAATTTCATTATTGGTCCACTTAAGTAAATCTCAAAGTTTTTAGCATTACTTATATATTTAACTTCTATAGCCGTTAATTCTTTGCCATCTTTTATAAGTCCATCAAATTTGTATCGAGTTGAACCGGAATCAAAGGTAAGTTCTCTGTCAATATGTTTTTTGAATAAGAGCGAGAGTTTAGTCATCACTAATTGTTCTGCTAGAAGATAGGTAGCTTGTATATTTTTGTTTATTAATGATTTATTGAATTCAAGAGTTGTTGTATCAGGTGCCTCGGAGGTTAATTCGTGTTTATTATTTTCGTCTTTAATTAATTCTTCCTCAGTTTCTAAAAGTTCCTCATTTATTTTGTCGACTTTATCTTGAGCGGTAGATTTTACAAACGACTTCATAAAATTTTCTTCATCCGTAAAGTCCGACGGTGCATATAAAACACGATGGTTAAAATTAAGCGTTAGAAAAAATAACATTACAAGAAAAAGAGGAAATATGATTAAAAACCAAACAAACGTACCTTGAATGCTTTTTTCCACAAACGGTAACACTGCAGTCCCGCTTGTTTCGGCCAAACCAGCAAATATCGCGATAATCGTTAACGGATTTTTTATAGTTCCAATTTTCTCAACCATTTATTTCCTCGTCAAAATAATGTAGGACATAATAGCGTTGCTGTTAATCGGCAGACCAGAACTGCAATACCAGTTAACAGCAACAACTTTTTTTATACAAATAAGAACAAATAACTTATTTTGCATTCAACACTTATAATAATAAACTTACTCGAGGGGATATCAAAATTCGGGCAAATTTTCCAAGTTATCTTCTTCTTTATTATTCTCAACAGTTTTTATGAATTTTTTATTATTTATTGTAATCACAAAAACTTTCTGTCCTTTTTTCCATTTTTCATCATTATCCTTGTAAATAGTAATGTATGTAGTTCCGCTATCAATGGTATTAACAATCTCTTGGCGTGAGCATACTTTAGCCTCACCAACAGTATCTCCATTATCTTTGTGTGCCTTCACTTGATCAATATGTTTGTGATCAGCATTATATCTCAGCTGATATTAAATAATCTGCCCATTTTGCCATCGTTATCTCCTTTGATTAATTGTAATTATACTTTTTACCAAACGGTATTATTTTTACCATGTTAGCCAACACAGTTCGCCGCTACGGACTGAAAAGCCAAACCTTTATGCGACTCAATTAGACCACATCGAGGAAGCAGTCGTTGTTGAGGTACGGATTAGAACACATATTGCAAATTATTATTATCAACAAATGAGAACTATAAAATAATTTTCTCAAGTCACAACAATGTTGCAAACAACAATTTACATAGACTAAAATTATTTATACTCGAATACTTTAGAATACTCGAACTGAATTCAATTATTAAGATACTGATCTACAATTATCACAGCGATGATGATTACAGTCGTAACAATAATCAATAGGCTCCGTAAAATATTGACCGCATATACAACAAACCCAGCGGTCGCTGTCACTTTCTGATAGTAATGATTGAGCCATATCTTTCTGCAAATGTGTATGTCCACTTGAACATTCGCATGTGACATTGTGGTCTTCGAGTCCATCAACGGAAAACCTTATTTTCATTTCATTCTCCTTAATTATTTACTATTATTTGACTTTTGTGTTTCGCCCATTTAAATGATGATTACGGATCCTCACACTTTATACTTCTAGAAAAAATCATATTTAAGTAAGATATTATTTTATTAAAACGATTTTGTGAATAAATCATTCTATCATTTCTATTCTTTGTTTTCTCATGTTGTTGCCGCTAACCGGCAGCCCAGAACAAGGATGCCGAACAATACCAACAACTTTTTATTTGTTAAAAAATTTATTTAACAGAACAACTTTGAACAAGAAACAAAACACGGAACTACAAAGCCAATAATTACACAAATGCCAAATGCGAATACGGCGTCCGCTTGATTGGCGGGTTATACACATTATTTTAGAATTATTAATTTTCTAGTTACTGAGTAATTATCAGCTTGAATTCTATAGAAATAAACGCCGCTTGAGAATTCTTCCCCGTTAAACTTTACTTCATATATTCCCGGAGATTTAATTCCATTGACAAGTTGTCCCACCTCTTGTCCAAGTAAATTATAAATTTTAAGAGTTACAAATGATAGTTTAGGAATTGAAAATTTAATTGTAGTAGTTGGATTAAAAGGGTTGGGATAATTTTGCCATAATAAATAATCTTTTGGAATAGAGTTCCTGTTTTCTTCTCTTATATCTGATATACCACCGTTGGTAGTATGAAGTATTTTACTAATTCCGTTAAAGATCCAACCATTTTCAATATCAGTAAAAACAACCTTTCTAGATCCATATGCAATTGAATCAGTCACCCAAGTTTTTCCCCCATTGGTCGTTCTAAAAATAAATCCTTGATAATTACTGCTATTTATATGACTATCTGAACCGATTACCCAACCGTTATCATTATCAATAAAAAATACATCAGAAATATCAGAGCTATAATTATCACGAGGATAAATTTGTTTTTCCCAATTTACTCCATCATCAGAGGTATGCAATATTACACCATCCGTATAATATGTAAATATACCGTCATTTAATTCTCCGGAGGTTCCAACTATCCAACCGTTATTTATATTTGAAAATGTTATTCCTCTGAAAAAATATGTAGAATCCATTGATTGATTCAGCCATATTAAACCTCCATTTTTCGTATGAAGAATTGTTCCGTTCCTACCAATTATCCAAGCATTCATTTTATCTATGCAAATTATTTTCAATAACTCATTTGATGTTCCGCTTGATTGCACTCTCCAATTATTACCTCCGTCAATGGTTTGCAATATGAGACCATGCTTTCCTACTATCCAGCCATAATTTTCATCTAAAAATTTTACTCCGTAAAATAACTCAGTAGAGCCGCTTGTTTGAGTTACCCAACTATTTCCGGCATCATAAGTTTTTAATATACTGCCTTGCGAACCGACGATCCACCCTGTATCTTTATCAATAAAACTAACATCATAAAAATCGCGTTTGTATCCTAAGAATGGGTTTGGTTTTCTTTCCCAGAACTCGCCGCTATTTGTTGTCTTTAAAATTGTGCCATCTGAACCAACAGCCCAACCGTTTTTTGAATCTACAAAACATAATCCGGTCAGACCATATGATGTACCGCTCATTTGACAAAACCAGTTTTTTCCTCCATCTGTTGTATTAAGAATTATTCCCGAGAATCCTACTGCCCAACCATTATTTTTATCTACCTCGTTGATACTCCATATTATATTATCAGAATAATTTCCTGGTATACCAACTGGATTTACTTGATACTTCCAGTTTGATCCTCCGTCGGTTGTACGGAGAATTGTACCATCGGTCCCGACAGCTAATGCTGTATTTAGATCTATAGTTGTTATGTCGGTTAGATGGCTGGGGAATTTGCCCAACTGCATGAACCAATTAATTCCGCCATCTGTTGTTTTGTAAATAACTCCACCATAATCATTGTTAAGACCGCCAGTACCAACAACCCAACCATTGTTGCTGTCAACGAAAGATACAGATCTGAAATTGGTGTAATTATCAACAGAAAATCCTTCCCAGGTTATTCCGCCGTCTACTGTTTTGAAAACAACTCCTTGGTTTCCTACAGCCCATCCATTGTTTAAGTCAATAAAAAATATTTTATTTAGTTCAATTACATTCGGATATGGGTCTAGAAATTGAATCTTCTGATTTACCCAACTAATCCCCCCGTTCGTTGTATGCAATATTTTGTCTCCAGGGAATTCTTCAGTCCCTTCAAGTATCCAGCCGTTATTCTTATCAATAAACTTTACGCTGTATAGACTATTAGTTGTTCCAATTGATATTGTATCCCATTCCTTGCCACCATCAGAAGTTTTAAGTAGGGTTCCCCAGTGTCCGACTACAATACTATTCTCTGAATCAATAGCAGCTACATCGTTTAGAAATTGCAGAGTACCGCTTTTCTGTTTTGTCCAATTTAATCCGCCATTAGTTGTATGAAGAATTAAACCGGATTCACCTATGGCCCATCCAAAATTAGCGTCAATAAAATTTACAGAACGTAAAGTTACATTGGTAGGTGATGGACTTTGTATTACCCATTGTGCAAAATTAACTGGACCCATTGCAAATAGCATAATTAAGATTAAATTAATCTTATACATTTTGAACACCATATTTTATCTGTATAACGACGTTGCCAATAAGCGGCGCCCCAGAACAGGAATGCCGAATATTACCAACATCTTTTTATTTATTAAAAATTATTTTTAGAACAATTTACATTAAAGAGTAACTTAGTTTTATAACCAACCACAAGAATTAGAATACTGCCGCAATGAAAAACGGCGTCCGTCTTGATTGGCTGGTTAGGCCGTCGCGATTATTCTATTGCATATATTATGGTAACTTTCGCATATTCATCAAAATATTTTTTCTTAAAGGTGCTTGGTAATTCTGGCGCCAACATGGCCATGTAATTAACACCTACGGAATTTGGATTCATCATTTGGTCTATATTGTCATTTTCATGATAAGGGTCTCTTCCATCCTGAAGCAATTTATAGATTTTACCTAACTTGCATCCTGTTCCAGTCAATAACAGTTCCGCATTTGATTTTGCATTTAGAACAGCATCCTTATACGCAGATTTTATATATTTCTCTAAATTGAAATTGCCGAAACCAAAGACACCAACGTCAATATTGGGGATATTTAAAAGATCATTAAAGAGGAGATCATAGATTTGGGGATTCCGCAACAGGAGTTCACCAGAATATTGAATTGAAATCTCCTTCTCTTCCTTGTTATCTCTTAGAAAAGATGGTAAAGATGCTTCACTAGTTTCACTACTTTTTGTAACAAAATCAGAATCGCTTATTGAATGTTTTTTTAACACGTCAAACATTTTCAATACGTTGATCTTGTTTTGTTTATTTGCTTCGGATAATGTTTGACCTTCGTTTTTTATGGTAATACGAATTAAAAAATACTCAACAGGTACTTTTACCGTCGCTTTGCCCTCTACAGCTATATATTGAGGATCTTTTGCCTGCGCAAATAGAATCTGTTGAAATAAGATTATTAAAAAGATTTTTTTCATAAGATATTCCTTTCTTGTTGGCCTAACGGACTGGAGCTAAGCTGCGTTGCAACGTTCCAGCGTGTTGAAATTATTTTTTAATTTTGCTGACCTATCGTAACGTAAGTTGTAATAATTTGAAAACTCAATTCTCAAAACCTTTGCGCGTCGGCAGTTGCAACGTCACGCTTGAGCGACTGGTTAGGCATTTATACATTAGAATATTTATTTTTTGAATCATCTTCTAAATAAGAAGAACATCTCTTACATGCTAATATATTACACCGTCGAGATTTGGATTATCATATTCATCAATCGGAATAAACTCTTCAACAATACATGGCAGAATATTTATTCCGATTATTTTCTTGTTTTCTATTTTAAACCGCATCCTTTCAAAGGTCTTTTTGTTCTTTTTGTCACATTCATAAAAAGAAGAAATTAAATATTTGCCCGCGCGCTTAAATGAAATAAAAGAAAATTTGTTGTGTTTCTTTTGATATTCCAGCCATCCTGAAATATAATTACACTCCCAAATCATTTTGTCGAGATTTTTATCTGAAATATCAGCATTACAGATAATCCTCTTAGCACCACTACCATCACGATAATTACGAAATGAAACTATGGTATCAATAAAAATATTTTCTTTAGAATACATGTGTATCTTTTCACTATAACAAGGTTTGTTTAATTTGATCGTTTGTGCGAGTGAAATACAACTAGCATTTGAAAAGATTAATGAAACAATTAATATCAATAACCTGTTTATCAAAATGATCTCTACTTATAAATGCCTAACGGCATTGCAACTAAACCGCTGCCAAAAGGTTTACGCTGCCAATGTTTTTTGTTTTACTGATTATGTTATTTATTTACTTCTCAAAACTTCTTTTCAAAAACAAGCTATACTGCAAATGTTACGACCGGCTACAGCAGTCGGTTTGAGTTGCGGGTTAGGCACTTTTATTAATTACTATTTCTTTTTGACATAATATCTGTTACATACTTTGAACGTGAAGCTGCATCCTTCGGCAATGAATGTATTTTACACCAGACAATAAATTCATCCGATTTTATGAAAACTTTAGTTCCAACAATTCCATTTGCTTTCATATCAACAATTGTTTTTATAGCCATTTCTTCCCATTCCTTGAATGAATCTTCGAATATTTCACTATCAGAAGAAATAGCTTTCATTTTTCTCCATTCTTCTTCTGTATACCACACAATTCCAATATGAGTAAACTCTTCTTGACGTTTCATCATCATACTTCCTTATTGGATTCTAATAAAGCTTCTATAATAATTGCCAATTTATTATTTGTTATATGTCGAATTATCATATAAAAAGATTGCAATAGAAGAATCAGAGCTACAACAAACATAAAAACCGGAGACCATTCTAAACCTTGTGTAGGTGTTTTTTCTATTGCAAGCATATATAATCTTGATAACCATATTATTGAAACTACAAATCCAGACCAAGCCCCGAAATAACTGTTTCTAGAACGTATGCTTTTTATTTTTTCCATATCTTTAACTAACGAAATAATTGTTTCGCCTTTCATATAAAATCCTCTTTTCTCTTTAGCATATTCTAGTGCCTAACTATTATTTATACTGCAATATTGCAGCCTAACACTCCAAGTGTAGGAATGTTATATTTCACTAAAAACTTTCTTTTCATTTTAATTCTCAATTTTCCCGCAGCCTAACACTCCTCCTATTTAAGGAATGTTAGACCGCAGATTTTTTTCTTTTCACTTTTTCAGAGATGCCAAACTAACCTCATCTCTTGCAGTCATTGGTCAATAGTCAATAGTCATTAGTCATCGGTCATTAGTCAAGTGTCATTTGTCATTAGCTTTATTTTTTAACAAACAACTGCTGATTGCTGACTGCCAACTGCCGATTGCCGACTGCTCACTGCCGTCTGCCTTCTGCTCACTGCCAAATGCCTTCTGCTTTCCACTGCCCACTGCCAACTGCCTTCCACTTTCCACTTGCTACTTTCAACTTTCCACTACCCACTAACTCGCCGGTGGCGGCTCCTCACCTTTGCCACCTTTCGATCTTGGCCAGGGGGACTCAAAGTACTTCAACATCTCCGGTTGTTCCGCGTAAGCTAATTGTCCCGCTTCAACTATTTTATTTACTTTTTTAAGAACTATAAGCTCCGCTGCACGTCTTGTAGCCGTGTAATTTTTAGAGTCTTTCTTTTTAACTTCCTGTTTAGTGTTTTTCTCGTTCAATTCAGCCAAACAGACTTCACCCTCCGCGATCAATTCCTCCGGCATGGCAGTAAGATCGGTTTTGTACTTGGTTAAGAGTTTAATAATATTCGGAAGCAGATCAACCATCTTCGATTCATTTTTAGAATAGATTGAAATGTTTGAGGGGAACTCAACAAAAGGGGGATCGGTTTTTTGAAATTTGTTAAAGAAGTGATACTTGGCGTCCTTTAACCATTTATAAGCGGCGTCAAGTTTTAGATTTTTAGTTTTCGTCCCTTCCTTCTTTTCATTCGTCGCGGCTAAATCATTCTTAAATGATCTTGCTTTGGTTATATCGGCTTGGAACTCGGCTAAATAGGTTTCGTTAATACCGTATTTTAGTAATCCCGGTTTGCCTTGCGCAACTTTGTAAAAAGTATCGCCGGCTTGAAGGATAATATCCCTCGGAACGTTCACGGACGGATTCTTATCTGACATAAAATTTCCTCTAAATGTTATGAAATAAGTTAGTGTACCCAAAACACCTGGACCCGAACACTCCATCAATCCAAAACAATAATATTAAAACTAGAGATGGTGTAAAAATTAAAGAGGGAATTATTCTGTTTCTTTGAACCGGGATAATAACCCCTGTAAGATTTACTGCAAACATATAAAAATAATTTTATAAAGTCCAACACTCCGGTAAAAAAAATTAATGCAAAAATATGGCACAACTATTTCTTCGTTTTTATTTGATGTTAACCTTCAAGGATCTCAAGTAACCTTCTTTCGTTTCGAGTAACCTTCAAGGTTAGTACCTTATCAGCAAAGTTCGTGTATTTCACCGCTCCGCCGCGGCGGAGAATTGGTAGAATATTAACATGATAAATAAAGCGAAAGCATGATTGAATGAAAATGAATGGATGAATGTTTTTCATTCAACCATATAGTTATTCAATCTTAGCGCGGCGAAACCGCCAACCAAAGTATATTTACTCCAGAAGGGATTTTTGGAGATAAGAAACATTCATTCCCGAAGGGAATGTTAGTTGTGAGTGGGTTTATTTGTTACAAAGATTCAACCCGCCAGAGGCGGGTTGCAGAAATCCCGTAGGGATTTAATATTTGTAACAAAAGGACAAAACTCAAAAAAGAATCCCATCGGGGATTCAATGTTTTTAATTTTGCGATAGATATAAAAATGGAAAATGAGAATAAGACAAAAATATCTTGGCAAAAAAACAACAATTTAATTGAGGATACTATACAGTCATTCAATCTTAGCGCGGCGAAGCCGCCAACCTCCGCCTCAGGCGGATTGATCTCAGAATAAAGATTAACGATTTTTGATTTTAGAAGTTAAAAAAATCAAAAATCGCTTTTCGTTAATCCCCATCTGAGCCGGGCAGGCTTGTTCGTAAATCGTGTCTAAAAAAACAAGAATTTAACTGAGGATACTATTCAAATGTGATAAATTGGTTCTTGCTTAAGTAACAGGAAAAAGTATTATAACCTTAAAGGTTTGATACACCATTTCCTTTGCGCGTTTTGCGTTTCCCTGGTTTCATGTAACCTTCAAGGTTAGTAAACCGGAAAAGGACTTTAACCTTGAAGGTTGAGTTGCCGGAAAAAGCATTTTAACCTTGAAGATTGAATTCACTTATAACTTCGTTTTTAAGCTAAAAAGCGGCTTTCTACTACTTTGGTGCAATTTTCCATCCCTTTGGAACCTCTTTCCAATCGTTGGGAACGATTTTCCGTACACTTGGAGCTCCTTTCCAACCGATGGGAACGATTTTCCGTGGGCTTGGAGCTCCTTTCCAATCGATGGGAACGATTTTCCGCACACTTGGAGCTCCTTTCCAATCGATGGGAGCGATTTTCCGTGGGCTTGGAGCCCCTTTCCAATCGTTGGGAACGATTTTCTTTCGACTTGGAGCAATTTTCTACGGCTTAGGTGTTCCTTTCCAGCAGATGGGATTAATTTATTTTCAGATTGGAATCTCTTGTTGATGCTTTGGAGAAATGTATTTTTGACTTGAATTCCCTTACCCTCTTACTTCCTTAGCGCGATGTAGCCGTCAACCAAAACTTTTCACTTATCAATTTCCTATACTTGCACAAATACTACAATTTTTACCTCTGCGTTCGTTGCGTCTTCTTTGCGAACGTTGCGAGAAACTTTACTGAGCGAAGTCGAAGTATCTCGCCAAGCACGCTACGAACCGCAACGCTCGCGGAGAAAAAGCAGAGGGTTAACAATTTAGTAATGAGGAATGGGAGTTTTTCTATTCTTTTATTAAAGTTAAGTGCGCTTGTACAATATTACTCCACTCACTTTTTTCGCCCCCAAAACTTGCCCTTACCCTATAGAACATACCACCTGTTTTAAGTGCCAAGTATCTATCGTTTCCTTGATAGATCAGAAACGGAAAACTAAAGTCATCTGACCCGTTTTCTTCAAGTTCATAATTACACCCATCTCCGCTATTCGACCAACTCAAACGCCACCCCCCACCCTCAATACCTATCCCAACGGATAATTGAGGTGATTGTATCGGGTGTGTAACTTGAACTCCAGTCGGAGTTTCTTTTTCCAGATTACATCCAACTAACAAGAACATGATTAAAAATATTGAACTTAACTTCATCAAATTCTCCCATAACAACTTACTTCTAAACTTGTAGGCCATTCCTAATTCATAACCTGGTAAACCAGAACCAATTAATTTTCAGTTGTAGGGAACGCTCGAGAGCGTTCCGTGTTTTTATTATCCACAATATTTTGTTATGGAACTGTCACCACCGAAGCGGAGCGGTCTCGACCGCTCCCTGTTATGTTAAAAGTCAAGTCAAGTTAAAGAAAAAACAAACCCATTATTTATTTGTTTTTTCTTTGACTTGACGGCATTGAGGGGAAAAAAGAATGAATAAACTTCTCTTCCTTTTTTCTTTCAAGATCCTATCTGTAAATGTCTGTTTTTTTAACCGGTCATTATTAATTCGCTCTTGTTTAAGTAATATCGTTTTGCTTTTTCTACAAAAATAAATCAACCTGTTATGAACGATCATCATCTTTATTTATGGTTTTGATAAATCTCAACCACGCTTAGATGAGTCGCAAGATATAAAATTAAATAAATACGTATCGCCGCAATCTACTAAAAACAAACTGTTCAGCTGCAAGGGAGCGGTAACGGTCAATACAAAATCTTTGGTTCATAGGAAAAGCTCTTCTGTTAATTGTGTTATTCTGTTTATTCAACCACTGCCAGGACATAATCTTCTTCATGTTTCCAAACATGCATTATCCGGCTGAGCAGTTTCTTGGCTATTCGAATAATGGCTTCTTGTTTCTTCATCCGTTTTGAGAGTTTCCCAAAGACCATCGTTATAGCGGGGTCTTTCCGTACCGCAATCCAAGCTGATTCTATCAGTAAATTCCTTATGTGTACGTTCTGTCTTTGGCTTATTCCTATTACTCTTTCTTTTTCTCCGGACGAATGAGTTGATGGAGCTAAGCCTACATAGCTGCTGAACTCATCGAACCGTTTGAATCGGTTTATGTCCATGATCTCTGTATACAGAGTTACGGCTGTTATAAATCCTACTCCCGGAATAGTCAACAAATGACTAACTATCTTTTCTCTTCTTTCGTTTTGCTTCACTGATTTTCTTAATGACTTCAACACTTCGGTCAATTGCTTTCTCAATTCAGCTAGTTGTTTGAGCAGTTGTTCCAGTGTTTGTTTTATCTGTTCATGCTTAAATTCCATTTTATCAAGATGGCTAATAAAGCCTCCGCTCCAATGTTTTAGCTCAATATTCTCCGGAAGATGAACTCCGAGATAATTCAAAAGTGATTTGATTCTGTTTTTCACTCTTGTTTGATCCTTTGTCAATTGTATTCTCAATCTGCTTAACACTCTTTCTGCTTCGTCATCTTCATTGGGGATGTAAATTCCGCTGAGATTTTCGCCGGATAGTTCTCTTGCTAATTTTCGGGAATCAATACTGTCTGTCTTTCGTGTTTTTTCCTTGTTGCTTGTTGGAACATCTGCCGGATTTACAATGATGTTCTTAATTCCCAACGCTAGTAATTGACGGGCTATCCCGTAGCCGCAGAACCCAGCTTCATAAACGCTTTGGTATATCCCTCCTGGATAATTAGTGTGCAAGTGTTTGCTTAATTCTACCGGATCCGGATTCATACTAAACGTCTTTATTTGTTGACCGGAAATATTTATCGTTATGGTCCAACTCTTTTTGTGTACATCGATTCCTACAAATATTATTTGATTTATGAAATCGAGTTCTTTATTTTTCGCTCTCATTTTGGCATCCTTTACTGTTTTTATTTTATTTAATTAGATGATTCGTTTGAATCGACTTTATCTAATTTACAGAAAGGATGCCTTTTTTTATTTTACCTTTTAAACATAATATCTACAT
>Ga0172379_10007334_pt1 | contig 14341 bp, 10 predicted proteins | sample GrowelOW334metaG_FD_119756 | JGI IMG/M metagenome (GOLD analysis project Ga0172379, IMG submission 119756) | Groundwater microbial communities from an aquifer near a municipal landfill in Southern Ontario, Canada - Groundwater well OW334 metaG | ecosystem: Environmental > Aquatic > Deep... | reverse complement strand
GACCGGGAGCTGGAAAACATGGCGGAGAAATTGTGGCCGAAGGTTCGCCGGAAGAAGTGCTGAAAAGTGAAAAGTCACTCACCGCCAAATATTTGCGCGGGGATTTGCAGATTGAAGTTCCGGCATTCCGACGACCACTGAAAAACAAAAAAACACTTGTGGTGCGCGGAGCACGCGAGCATAATTTGCAAAATATTACCGTGTCTTTTCCGCTCAAAGTTTTGACTTGCGTGACGGGCGTGTCTGGTTCGGGAAAATCCACGCTAGTAGAAGATATTTTATACAAAGCTCTTTCTGCGAAAATTATGCGTTCCCTGGAACGGCCCGGGAAGCACAGTGAAATTGTTGGTGATCACTATCTTAACAAAGTGATTATGATTGATCAGTCGCCAATTGGTCGCACGCCACGGTCAAATCCGGCGACGTATACGGGACTGTTCACTGCCATTCGTGAACTGTTTGCTGAAACGCGCGACGCCAAAGCGAAAGGTTATTCTCCTGGACGCTTTTCTTTCAACGTCAAAGGCGGACGCTGTGATAATTGTCAGGGTGATGGGTATAATAAAATCGAAATGCAATTTATGCCTGACGTCTATCTGCCTTGCGATGTTTGCTCTGGAAAACGCTATAACAGCGAAACACTGAAAGTGGAATATCGTGATAAAAACATTGCCGATGTTTTGGCTTTGACGATTTCCGAAGCGCGCGAATTTTTTGCTAATTTTCACGACATTGCCGACAAGCTCAAAGTTTTGGAAGACGTCGGCTTAGGCTACATTCAACTCGGTCAATCAGCCACGACGCTCTCCGGAGGAGAAGCGCAACGCATCAAACTTTCCACGGAACTTTCTCGTCGGGCGACAGGAGACACGCTATATATTTTAGATGAACCGACAACTGGTTTGCATTTTGATGATATTAAAAAACTATTGGGTATTCTCAATCGCTTGGTTGATGCAGGTAACACCGTGATTGTAATTGAACATAACTTAGACGTAATTAAAACCGCCGATTGGATTATTGATCTGGGGCCGGAAGGCGGCAAAGAAGGTGGCAAAGTAATCGTCAGTGGCACGCCGGAAGAAGTTGCCAAATGGCATAAGGAGAGTTGGACGGGGAAATATCTGAAAGATGTATTAGGTAGGAAGTAGAATGTATAATGCAAAATGCAAATCTCAAAAATAAAAATGACAAATAGAAATTTAAAAATAGGAAGTCCTTTCAAGAAAGAATTTTATGTTGGCTAATATTGTTAAAAAACTGAAAAGTTTACCCACGTCTCCCGGTGTCTATATTTTCAAAAATAATGCCGGAGTTATTTTGTATGTGGGAAAGGCGACGTCGCTCAAAGATCGGGTGGGGTCGTATTTTGTTAGTTATAATACAAATACGCGAATTGATGCGAATGACACGAATATGCGAATGGGGTCGCGGCCGATTGAGATGTTTATGGACCAAGTTGCGGATATTGAAGTTCGGAAAACCGAAACCGTTTTGGAGGCATATATTTTAGAGCAAGAGCTGATCAAGAAGTGGCAACCGAAGTTTAATGTGGATGGGAAAGATGATAAATCGTTCGTTTACGCCGTTGTTACTAAGGAAGAGTTTCCCAGAGTGTTACTTTTGAGGAAGAGAGAGCTGGAAAAAAATCAAAATGTAAATCTCAAAATGCAAAATGACAAGGTAAAATTAAAAAATATAAAAATACCTGCCTACGCTAAGGCTTCGGCAGGCAAGCAAAATACTAAATACCAGATACCATATACTAAGCTCTATGGTCCATATATTTCCAAAAAAAATATTGAGATCGCTTTGAAAATTTTGCGGAAAATTTTTCCTTATCATTCCAGGGTACAGAAGACGGAAAAAGGTTGTCTAGATTTTCAGATTGGGCTTTGTCCCGGGCCATATGCCGGTGCGATTTCTAAAGCGGATTATGCGAAGAATATTCGCGGCATCCGGATGATTTTGGAAGGGAAGAAAAAAAGTCTCATTGTCAAAATGAAAAAAGAAATGCTGGAGTTAAGCGAGAAACAGGAATTTGAAAAGGCGGGGAAAGTGAGGAATGCGATTTTTGCGTTGCAGCACATTGCTGATGTTGCGTTGATATCAGAGGGTAGAGACGCATTGCAATGCGTCTCTACGGGTGCAAAAATGCGCATCGAGGGCTATGATATTTCCAATATTTCCGGCCGTTCCAGTGTGGGATCAATGGTGGTTTTTGATAATGTAAATAATGTAGAGACGCATTGCAATGCGTCTATACAGCCGAATAAAAGCCAATATCGCAAATTTAAGATTAAAACTGTGGAAGGTGCGAATGATACTGCTTCGATGGCGGAAGTGTTGGGGCGGAGGTTTGGCAATAGTTGGCCAAAGCCGGACCTTATCATCCTAGATGGCGGACAAGGGCATCTAACTGCCGTGCGGCGCGTGCTTAAAAATTTTCACCTGGAAATTCCGCTTCTGGCAGTGGCGAAAGGGCCGACGCGCAAAAAACTAGATCGCTATGCTTTTGGCAGTGTGCCAGAAATTTCGGACGAGATTATTGAACGCGTCAGAAATGAGGCGCATCGTTTTGCAATCGCGTATCATAAGAAATTGCGGAAAAAGCGTTTTATGGAATAGAAAAATACTTTGTAAAAAGTAAAAACCAACCAACATGTCATTCCCGCGGAGGCGGGAATCCAGTGTAGAGATTTAATAAAAAAGGATCATCTTGGTGTTTTAATAAGCAATATAAATATAGAAAAAATCACAAGACCAAGCCTAATTAATCAGAGGGTAATCTTAGCTCAGTAGATTTGTATTCTAAAATAACCTTGTGACTGGATTCCCGCCTACGCGGGAATGACACATAAAGATTTATGCCAAAAATAAAAATCTCAAAAATCATCCGCTCCAAAAGAAAAAACATCGCGCTTATGGTTACGCATGACGCGACTTTGGTTGTGCGTGCGCCAATGAGAACGCCGCTGAGCTACATCGAAAAACTAATAGAAGAAAAATCAACTTGGATTGAGAGAAAAATGCGCGAGTTTGAAAAGCGTCCCAAAGCGGACAAAAAAACTTTTTTTGAAGGAGAAGAATTTCTCTATCTGGGAAAAAAATATAAACTAGAAATAGTTGAAGGGACTAAGATTAAAATTACTGAAGATTTAAGATTACTTTTTCCCAAAGTTTTTTTGTGGCGAGCAAAAGCAAGAATGCACGATTGGTATAAAAAACAAGCGCAAGTAGAAATTTCTGAGCGGACAAAAGTAATTGCCAGTAAATTAAATTTAGAATACTCAACACTGAAAATCTCTAATGCCAAAACTAATTGGGGATCATGTGGACCGAAAAATAGTTTGAATTTCAATTGGCGCCTCATTATGGCACCGGAGGGTGTCGTTGATTATGTCATCATCCATGAGCTGATGCATATTCTTGAAAAAAATCATTCGGCAAAATTTTGGAACAAAGTCGCGACCGTGATGCCGGAATATAGAACCGCCAGAAAATGGCTCCGGGAGAATAGTAAGGTTTTGACGTTGGAATAGTAGGGGTGGTTCATGAACCGCTCCTACTTGCCAAAATTAAAAAACTAGTGTAAAATTTGTTCCTAGTAATGCCTTTTTAAAAAATGTAACGACTTTCTTTCTTATGCAAAAAAACAAACCCAAGGATCGAAGCCAAATCATTGTGCGGGGAGCGCGGGTAAATAACTTGAAAAATATTGACGTAGAAATTCCACGAGACAAATTAGTGGTCATTACCGGGCTTTCCGGATCGGGCAAATCATCACTGGCTTTTGATGCGATTTATGCCGAAGGCAATCGGCGCTATCTTGAAGGAATGTCGAGTTATGCGACGCAATTTTTGGATGTGTCGGCAAAACCGGATGTGGACAAAATTGAAAATCTGACGCCGACCATTTCGATTGATCAAAAAAGTATCGCACGCAGTCCGCGTTCAACGGTGGGGACGCTGACGGAAATCTATGATTACTTGCGCGTGCTCTATGCGAAGGTTGGTGTGCCACATTGTCCGCATTGTAAAACGCCTTTGGAAAAAATTACCAACTCGGAAGTGTTGGATGATATTTTGGATTCTCCCGATAAAACCAACATCGCAATTCTAGCGAAGTTGAATGGCAAAGATCAGAACTTGAAAGAAAGGCTGAAAAGTGTCAGCCAGCTTGGTTATGCGCGAATTCGGCTTCGGGGGAAAATAATGTCTCTCACCGAGGCGCTCTCACAAAATGAGGTGGAAAATGATGAGCCATGCAGCGCGGAAATTGTGATTGATCGCATCGTGCTTAATAAGAAAAATCCTGATCGGGAAAGAATTCTGGATTCGATTGAAACAGCATTTAAGTTGGGGAAAGGCATGGCGGTGGTGGCTAAAGACAATGAAGCAGAAAAAATCTATAATCGTGATTTTGTGTGCAAAAAATGTTTTTTTGAAGTGGCGGACATCACACCGAAACATTTTTCTTTTAATAGTCCCGAAGGTGCTTGTCAGCACTGTTCCGGTCTTGGTGTGATCAAGGAAATTGATGAAGATCTTCTGATTCCAAGCAAAAATCTGACTCTCGCTGAAGGGGCAATTTTGTCGTGGAACAAGTCTGGCGGACGTTCCAGTGTGCTTTCTAGCGGGAATAATATCTTGAAAATGTTGGGGGATAAATATGGTTTTTCGATTGATATTCCAGTGAAAAAAATCAGTCGGGAACATCTGAATATTGTGCTCTATGGCTCAAATGATCCCAAAATAATTTTCGAAGGAGTTATTCCGACAATGAAAAAGAAATATGAAGAACTGAATTCTAACTATCTCAGAAGTGAAATTGAAAAATATATGATCGAAAAAGTTTGTCCGCTGTGCCTGGGCAAACGATTGAAGGGCGAATACCTTTCCGTGCTTGTCGCCGGAAAATCCATTGATCAGGTGGTGGATTTGTCTCTCGTGGAATTTTCTTGCTTTTTGGAAGAACTGGAAAAAACTAATTTAAGCAGTGCCAAGAAAAATATTATCTTACCCTTGATCAAAGAAATGAAAGGGCGCAGCGCCGCACTCCAAAATGTGGGACTGGGCTATCTTTCACTTTCACGCTCAGCTAATTCAATTTCCGGCGGAGAAGGGCAGCGCATCCGCCTTGCCACGCAAATCGGATCCGAACTTTCCGGTATCACCTATGTTTTAGATGAACCGTCAATTGGTCTTCACAATCGCGATACGGAAAAATTAATCGCGACAATGGAAGAGTTGCGTGAAGCGGGAAACTCTCTCATCACTGTGGAGCACGACGAGCAAATTATTCGCCGTGCCGATTGGGTTATTGATATGGGACCAGGCGCCGGTGAAGAAGGAGGTGAAGTGATTTTTTCGGGAGATCTGCCAAAACTTTTGAAATCAAAAACGATAACCGCGCAGTATTTGAATGGAAAAATGCATGTGGGCGATAAGAAAAAAGCGCGCAAGGGTTCGGGAAAATTCATCAAAATTCTTGGAGCGACGGAGCATAATTTGAAAGATATTGATGTTAGCTTGCCTTTGGGAAAGTTCATTTCACTCACGGGTGTTTCTGGTTCGGGAAAATCAACATTGGTGACGGATATTTTGTCCAAAGGTTTGGCGAAGCACTTTTTCAACACCAAAGAAACTCCTGGGAAGCACAAAAAAATCACCGGAATGGAAAATATCGACAAAGTGATTAGCATTAATCAGTCACCGATTGGTCGCACACCACGCTCGAACGCCGCGACCTACACGGGAGTATTTTCGCTAATTCGTGAGCTGTTCGCTGACACAGAAGAGGCGCACACTCGTGGCTATGATGCGAGTCGGTTTAGTTTTAACATGAAAGGCGGACGTTGCGAAGATTGCCAAGGCGAGGGCAAGAAAAAAATCGAAATGCATCTTTTGCCGGATGTCTATGTGCCTTGCGAAACTTGCAACGGCGCGAAGTATAACCAAAGAACGTTGGAAATTGAATATCGTGGAGTGAACATTGCACAAGTGCTCGACATGAGTGTCAGCTATGCGCATGTGTTTTTTAAAAATTCCAAACTAGTGACCGAAAAGCTAGCTACACTGGAGAGGGTTGGTTTGGGATATTTGAAACTCGGGCAAAGCGCAGTGGATCTTTCCGGTGGAGAAGCGCAAAGGATTAAATTGGCCACGGAACTAGCCAGGCGCGCGACTGGAAAAACGCTCTACATTCTTGATGAACCAACAATTGGACTGCACTTTGAAGATACACGAAAGCTGTTGGGCGTTTTGGACGCGCTGGTAGACAAGGGTAATACGGTCTTGGTTGTTGAGCATAATGTGGATGTGATTCGCAATTCCGATTGGGTGATTGATTTGGGACCGGAAGGTGGAACTGGCGGTGGAGAAATTGTGCTTGAAGGAACGCCCATGGAGCTCAAGAAATGCAAGAAAAGCTGGACGGGGAAATACCTTTAAAATTCAAAATGTAAATCTCAAAAATAAAATTTATAACAAATTCCTCCTCTTCCCTCGGGAGAGGATGTCCCGACGTTACGTCGGGGCAGGTGAGGGCAAGGGCTTTTGATAAATTTATCACTGTCCTATTTGTAACGTTTTTTCCTTTCCTAGCACCCTTGCCCTCATCCGGCCTTCGGCCACCTTCTCCCGAGGGGAGAAGGGGATATAAGCAAAACTTATGCTAAATCCGCTTTCCCAAAACATCCTCGCTACTATTTGCTATTATGACGTCTTGGATTATCCTTTGACGGTTTTTGAGTTGTGGAAATATCTAATCAGTGATCAGCAGTCAGTGAGCAGCGATCTTGCCTACGCTGAAGCTCCTGCCTACGTTGAAACTTCGGCAGGCGAGCCGGCAGGCAAGCAAGAAAAAAAGGAAATATCAATTATTGATATAATAAACGAACTGGAAAAAGAGGAATTGAAAAAAAAGATCGAAACTTTTCGTGGGTATTATTTTTTGCCAGGGCGCAAGAATTTAGTGGCGCAAAGAATCGAGAGGAATAAAATTTCTGAAGAAAAATATAAAATTATCAAGCGGGTCATAAAATTTTTACGCCTCGTTCCATTTATACGGATGATTCTAGTGACTGGTCGTGTGGCGATGAAAAATGCCGAAAAAAGAAGTGATTTGGATCTGCTACTCGTTTTTGAAAAAGGACATATTTTCTTGGGCAGATTTTTGACAGTCGGGCTTCTTTCTGTTTTGGGGAAAAGAAGGAGTGGGGAAAAAATAAAAAATAAAATTTGCCTCAATCATTTTCTATCCACAGAGTTGTCCGTAACGGTACAAGATCTTTTTTCCGCGCACGAATATGTCTTCATGCTTCCTGTTTTTGGCCTGGAGTGGTATCAGAAATTTTTTGAAAAGAATGTGTGGATTGAGAGCTACCACCCTAATTTCAGAAGTGGCCTTGCGAATGCAAAAGAGGTGAAAGATGAAGAGTGGTCAAAGATAATCAGGAAAAATTTGGAATACATATTTGTTCCACAGTTTATTGAAAACAGGTTGAAAAAATTTCAAATAGCCAAGATTAAGGCCAATCCAAAGACGCAAAAAGCGGGTGGAATGATAATCTATAGTGACGACGAGCTGGCTTTTTGGCCGGACTTTAAAAAACAAGGGCCGAAAGTCTTCGAAGCGTTTAAAGAGCGGATGGGAAAATTGGCGGGGAAACTGTAGAGACACATCGCAATGTGTCTGTACTTGACTAAATTTTCAGAGTTTGTCAAAATAGAGGATGTTAGCACTCGAGATGCTTGATTGCTAAAATAATCTAATAATTTATTTTTAATCGAATAAAAACTATGAGTAAAATTATTAAATTCGATGAAGAGGCGCGAAAAAAAATTAAAGCGGGAATTGACAAGGTGGCGGACGCGATCAAAATCACGATTGGACCACGGGGGCGAAATGTAATTTTGGATAAGGGCTTTGGTTCGCCTGTCATCACAAATGATGGAGTCTCTATTGCCAAAGAAATCGAGCTGGAGGATAAATTTGAAAACATTGGAGCTGATCTCATCAAAGAAGTTGCCAACAAGACCAATGACACAGCCGGAGATGGCACGACCACGGCGACAGTTTTGGCTCAAGCGATTGTGCGTGAAGGCTCAAAACTGGTAGCAACTGGCATGAATCCGATTAGCATCAGACGGGGCATTGAAGAGGCTAAGGATGATGTTATTGTGGAGCTGAAAAAAAATGCCAAGGCCGTGACTTCCAAAGAAGAAATCGCGCAAGTGGCGACGATCTCCGCGGAAAGTGCCGAAATGGGGCAGATGATTTCCGAAGTGATAACGCAAGTGGGAAAAGATGGTGTTGTGACAGTGGAGGAATCTCAGACATTCGGGCTGGAGCGTGAAATAGTTGAGGGAATGAGCTTTGACAAGGGCTACATCTCGCCGTACATGCTTACCAACAGTGAATCTTTGAAAGCGGAAATGAAAGATGCCTATGTTATCATCACAGACAGAAAGATTTCCACTATTGCTGAAATTTTGCCAATCCTGGAAAAAATTACCGCCGGTGGAAAAAAAGATATTGTAATTATCGCGGAAGATGTCGATGGCGAAGCGCTCACGACGTTGGTGGTGAATAAATTGCGGGGAACATTGAACGTGCTCGCTGTGAAAGCGCCGGAATTTGGGGATAATAAAAAAGCAATCCTGGAGGACATCGCCATTATTACCGGAGGCAAAGTAATTTCCGAAGAAACTGGTATGAAAATGGAAGCAGTGGAGCTTTCAATGCTTGGGCAAGCTTCCAAGATTATTGCCACTAAAGATGCAACAACAATTGTTGGCGGAAAAGGCAAGAAAAAAGAAATTGAAAATAGAGTGGCGCAAATTAAAAAACAGATAAGTGTTAGTGAGAATAAGTGGGACAAGGAAAAATTGCAAAAACGTTTGGCGAAAATTTCCGGTGGCGTGGCCGTGATTAAAGTCGGTGCGGCGACTGAAACCGAGCTGACCTACATGAAACACAAAATGGAAGATGCTCTTTCCGCGACGCGGGCAGCTTATGCGGAAGGGATTGTGGCTGGCGGAGGAGTAGCGCTTTTGCGAGTAGCAACAAGCTTATCCGCTAAGACAGAAAATGTTTTGGCGAATAAGTTTAAATCGGAAGATTTAGAATATGGTGTTGGCTATAAGATGCTTCTTCGTGCGCTGGAGGAACCGGCTAAGCAGATCGTTGCCAATGGAGGACAAAAAGATCCTGGAGTGGTTATTCATGAAATTGCCAAAAATAAAGGCGTTAATTTTGGTTTTGATGCGAGCAAGGGTGAATACGTTTCAGACATGTTAAAAGCTGGAATCATTGATCCAATGAAAGTGACCAGAGTTGCTCTAGAAAATGCAGTCAGTATTGCAGCCATTTTTCTCACAACGCAAGTGGCGATTACTGATAAGCCGGAGAAAAAAGAGGCAGGAGTGGGCTCCGGAATGCCGGGAATGGGCGGGATGGGTGGAATGATGTAGAAATGAGGTTGACCGAAAAACGGATTCTTGCTAGAATTACATGGTTACTCATAACAGCTAACAGTTGCAATAGGGGACAAGGGGATGGTAATCTCTTATGGATGATGAACTGCCGAGTAGGGGGCGGGAAAAATTGAATAAAATAATTAAAATATCGCTCGTGCTTGCCTCGGGGCTGTTTTTTTCTGTCCACTTTGAGATTATAAACAGTCCGAGTATTAATGCGGCAAACAACCGAATGGAGACTGCTTCGGTTAAGGTGCACGCAGTTAACTCTCCGGTCAAGGTGGTTATTTTCAAATTTGATCCAATGGAAAAAGTAAGAAGTAGTGTGGGGCAAATTGAGTCGGCCAAGCAGAGAGAGCAGAAAAAGCAGTTGGAAAAGAAAGAGAAAGACAAAAAGCCAAAAAATGGTCAAGAGCAAAAATATCAAGAATTGATACAGGGTAGTCCGCTGGAAAAAATGCTTCCCTATATTGCTAGGTGGGATCATGAAACAGCTGCTTTTCTTATCGCGATTGCTAAAAAAGAAAGCGATTGGGGTAAGCATTCACCCAAAAAAGAGGGAGGCGATTGTTTCAATTATTGGGGTTATCGTGGAACATACAATCAGACAGATTCTGGCTATAGTTGTTTTGATTCACCTGAACAAGCAATCTCGGTGGTGGGAGAAAGAATTCAAGAGCTAATAGCGAAAAAAATCAACACGGCGGAAAAGATGGTTGTTTGGAAATGCGGATCAACTTGTGCTGGGCATGATCCGGCTGGTGTGCGTAAGTGGATTTCAGATGTGGCATTGTACTATGGGAAGGCGAATTCATAAAATAATTCCGTAGAGACGTGGCACGGCCACGTCTTTTTTGTGGTTGATCTTTTCTAGACGTGGCAATGCCACGTCTCTACCGCCCTTTTGTTTTTCATGATATGATAAAGCTATGAATTGGCTAACGATTACTATCGTCGCGTATTTTCTTTTGGCGCTGGAAATTATTCTGGATAAATTTTTGCTTTCTTCCAAGCGTGTTTCTCATCCGGCGATTTATGCTTTTTATTCCGGAGCATTGGGACTTTTTGCGATTGTCATTGGATTTTTCTTCAACGGTCTGCATCAGATTGGCGTGATTAAGGCAATCTTTAGTTTTATCGCGGGAACGATTTTTATCTATGGTATGCTAGCTTTGTTTTTTGCCGTACGCAAGGGTGAGGCCAGCCGAGTACTTCCGGTTGTCGGGGCGATTATTCCGATTACGACTTTTTTTCTGTCTATATTTTTTTTGCATGAGCGTTTGGGTTTGCGAGGAGTTTTGGGCATTGGTATTTTAGTTTTAGGCGGACTGCTGATTTCTTTTGACCTGGACAAGCTGGAAAAGCGGATTTTTTTTAAGGGTTTTCACGCTTCGATTTTGGCCGGATTTTTTTTGGCATTATCGGCAATTATGATCAAAGCGCTCTACAACGGAGATAATTTTTTAAATGTTTTTGCTTGGACGCGCGCGGGAGCATTTTTGGGTACGTTTAGTTTTTTTCTGATTCCTGCCTGGCGTCGAGCGATCTCGGGATCACTTTTGAAATTCAAAAAACCCCACAAAGATGATCAAAAATCAGGTCTTTCTTTTGTGTTGGCAAAAATTATGGGTGGCAGTGGATCTTTTCTCAAGGAATTTGCCACTTCGCTAGCTGCGGCTAGCGTGACGATTGTTAGCGCCTTGGTTTCCGTGGAATACGTTTTTATTTTTATTCTCAGTATTCTTTTTTCAGCCTGGGTACCGGAAGTGATGCAAGAAAAAAAGGACCTTAAAACTGTTTTGCAGAAAATTTTCGCAATCATTATTATCGCAATTGGTATCGGATTGGTTTCGCGGGTGAAGAAGTAACGGCTGAAAATGTAAAAGGTAAATCTCAAAAATCAAAATGACAGATAAAAATTAAAAATGTCTTGATTTATATTTTTTTATTTTGCCTTGTCATTTTTCATTTTGATTTTTACATTTTAATTTAAGTTTTAGTTTGAGTCGAAAATAAATAAATTTTGCATATATGAAAATTGAAATAATAAAATAATAAAAAAAGCATGAAGCAAAAAATAAAAGCACTACTCAAGTTTATTTTCAAAGCTTTTCTTATAATCTTCGCTTTGGCTTGCGTATTTCTGATTTATTTCAATATTCCAGTCACTAAAGAAAATACCGATGCTGAGCTGGGAGTTACTTTTTCCAAGCGTTACGCTGAGGATATTGGTTTGGATTGGCGGGCGGCTTATTTAGCCATACTGGATGATCTGGGCGCAAAAAAAATTCGCGTTCCGGTTTACTGGGATTGGGTGGAGCCTGAAGAAGGCCGATATGATTTTTCTGATCTTGATTGGCAAATGGCCGAGGCCGAAAAGCGAAATGCGGAGATCATCTTGGCTGTCGGACAAAAAGTGCCGCGCTGGCCGGAGTGCTTCATCCCGGAATATCTCAAAAATGATGATGCCAAAAGAAAAACCGAGTTAGTCGAGTTTGTTCGCGTTGTCGTTGATCGCTACAAAAATTCCCAGGCTGTAAAATATTGGCAGATTGAGAATGAGCCATTTTTGAAATTCGGAGAATGTCCGGTCTTGGACGTGGATCTTTTGGACAGTGAAATTGCCATGGCACGGAAAACTGATCCTAGTCGAAAAATTATCGTGACTGATTCGGGAGAATTGAGTTTATGGATAAAAGCAATTTCACGGGCGGATATTTTTGGTACAACAATGTATCGCACAATCTATAGCGCCAAGTATGGTGGATTCTATACCTATCCAATCGGACCACGCTTTTTTCAGTTCAAACATCGGATGAATCAATTATTCGTTAAAAATGATAAAGCAATTGTAATTGAGCTTCAGGCAGAACCTTGGATTGCCGGTTGGACGACCAATCAGCCATTGGAAAAGCAATTTGAATCGATGAATGTGGCAAAATTGCAAGAAAATGTTTCTTTCGCAAGACAAGTTGGTTTTCCGGAAATTTATCTTTGGGGCGTGGAATGGTGGTATTGGCTGAAAACCCATCAAAATCATCCGGAAGTCTGGGAGGCGGCGAAGGGGATGTTTCAAGGGCAATAGTGTTCTATTCCTCCTCTCCCCTCGGGAGAAGATGTCCGAAGGACAGGTGAGGGCAAGGGCTATATGCTAAAGATAATCTAAACAAAGCCAACTCGTTATTAATCAAACGCACCTCCTTCATCCGGCCTTCGGCCACCCGCCTGCAACGCTTCGCGTAGCGATACGGGCAGGCCTTCTCCTGGAGGGCGAAGGGGATATATATTAAGTATGCAAAAAAAATCTAATTTTTTCCAAATTTTCACCAAAACCTTCCTGCTCTGTCTTGCGCTGGCTTCTTTAGCGCTGATTATTTTCTATGGTTGGCAGTTTTATAAAAATGCTTACAAAGAAAATATCGCATTGAGAAAGGCCAGGAATATTGAAATTAAAGAAGCGGTGGAGGTTAATTTCTCCGTGCCAGTTTGGAACGTAAATTACACCAAGAAGATTAAAATTATTCCGGAAGAAAAAGTGAGGCTGACTTTTGACAGCGCAAAAAGGAAGTTGACAATCACGCCGGAAAAAAATTGGCAGCCGGGAGAGAGCTACTCAATCATTTTTTCTGAAGGTCGAACAGCAATGTTGACCAAGATTACAGAAAAAAAAGTAGCTTTTTCCGTTTCTGCTCCTCCACAAATAAAAACCATCTCTCCGACTGACGGAGCAACAGATGTTGTAATTGGCGCGGAAGATCCGGTTGTGGTCGATTTTGATCGTTCGGTTGAGGGTTATTTTGTTGATTTCGCGCTTAGTCCTGGTGGCGGAGTGGATTACCAAATCAATCCGGAAAAAACGCAATTTAAAATTTTGCCGAAAAATAAAGTGGAAGACGGCGTAAAATATGCATTGAAAGTTTCTATTAAAGTGAACACGGAAAGTGATGAGAATTATCGCACTTTATATGCAGGATCTTTTGAAACCCTAAAAACTACTCCGGTTGCCTGGGAAAAAGATTTCGCCTTGCGTCTGGAGCAGGCCAAAAAATATACCAAAGCCAGACTGACGGAAGGAAAATATATTGATGTCAATTTGGCGACGCAAATAATGACTACTTTTGAGAATGGAACATTGCTGGAGGCTTATTTGATTTCTTCGGGGAAGCGCGGGATGGAAACTCCCGTTGGTTCACATCAAATATATAATAAAACTCCGCGCGCCTATTCCAAGGCCTACGGCCTCTATATGCCCAATTGGATGGCAATTGTTGCTGATGGCAAGTTCGGCATCCACGAGCTCCCTGAGTGGCCCGGAGGCTATAAAGAGGGCGCAAATCATCTGGGAATTCCCGTTTCTCATGGCTGCATGCGGCTTGGAGTCGGATCGGCCAAAACAGTCTATGATTTCGCAGACATTGGCACACCGGTGATTGTGTATTAGAATAGAGACATAATTATTAAGGAAAAATAATATGGGAGAAATGTTTGGAGAAAATATAGGGAATGAACAAAAAAGAGCAGATGACCCCGGTTTGTTTTTTATGGAGACTGTCAGGGAGAAACTTAAAGCAGGTAGTAGTATAGATTGGGAGGAATATAAAAAATCATTATCGGAACTATTATATGCCACAGTGGCGAAGGGAGATCGTGCGGCAATAGACAAAATCACTTTGCAGGTTAAAAGATTTGATGAATTAAGCATGGAGCATAAGAAGCACGGCGCTAATTTAATGGAAGCAAGTGGAGAAGAGTAAGTAAAAATTAAAGATGTTGAATATTGAAAAGTTGTGATTTATAATAAAAAAACAATCCTAAAAAAACTTGGATATCTAGTGGCGCTAATCATTTTAGCGTCATT
>Ga0172379_10007333_pt1 | contig 14341 bp, 12 predicted proteins | sample GrowelOW334metaG_FD_119756 | JGI IMG/M metagenome (GOLD analysis project Ga0172379, IMG submission 119756) | Groundwater microbial communities from an aquifer near a municipal landfill in Southern Ontario, Canada - Groundwater well OW334 metaG | ecosystem: Environmental > Aquatic > Deep... | reverse complement strand
CATGTAACAAGGAGATTTTCTATTGTTATATTTTTTTAATACATTTGAAAAAAAAAAATAATATTGTAAATCTCCCCCCCCCCCCCCCGCACAAGCTCCGCTTGTGCTAGTTCGTGCCAAAGAGTCTTATAAGATATGGCATGCTCATTTAATTAACATTTCCAAGGTTGATAAACATACAATCGGGAACAAAATTGATAATCTATATTTATCACTACTTGAACTCATATTCAAAGCAACATTTGCCTACGATAAATTTGAGAAACTATCAATCGTATCAGAGGCTATCGGTAAGGCTGATTTATTGAAATTCTTTTTACAAATTGGCTGGGAGCATAAAGTTCTTGATCATAAAATTTACGGGAGTCTCATTCTTCAACTTGATGAAGTTGGTCGTATGCTTGGTGGTTGGAAGAAAAACCTCCAAGACAAAACTCCCACTAACAAGTAGTGAGAGAAACTATATGAGTCGCAGAAGCAAAGCAGACAGTTGTCATCATTCCAGTCATTCTCGAAATATCCGAGGTTGAAGTTGAAATCACCATCCGAGTTAGCGTTCACGTTAGGCACCCTGTGGTTGCCGGAAGCGAAGAGGCTGAAGCTTAGTACAATACACTTTCCATTCCACCGAGGTCAGCACCTGCCACCCTCTGTATTTTACTTTGAGTCTTTAATTACTCACTGGCGCATTGCACCGACTTATTTTGTTTTTTCATTAAAAGATGTACTCACTCATAAGGCGTACCCGATGAATTCCTCACTTTCCTTTTGACGAGAAATTAATAACATAAAGCCGTAGCCGTATGTCTATCTTTTTCCATTTATATTATATATTAAAAATGAAAATATAAAAAAAGTGCCTCTGCTAAAAAAGCAGAGGCACTAAGGGTCTAAGGACCCAAAGAATTAAGTGATAAAGTACCTAAGTACTATTTGTCGCAGAAGCAAAGCAGACAGTAGCCATCAAGCCAGTCATCCTCGAAATATCCGAGGTTGAAGTTGAAATCACCATCCGAGTCAGCGTCCACGCTAGGCACCCTGTGGTGGCCGGAAGCGTCTTTCCACAATGAATCCTTCTGGTCAAATGATACAGTCCATTTATCAAATGGAAATGCATCAGATTTGTTTTCCTGCAACAACGTGACACCTTGACCCCCAACGAGGATAGCATTCTGCTTCGAGAGGAAGTTTATACAGTCTCCACTTGTTACCGTTGTCAGTATTGGGAAGATTTTCACCTTGTAGGTTTTGCCAGGTACCAGCTTGTTCGTTGCTTTCGCAAAATTCTTGCTAGTCAGTTCATCGTTGAAGGAGTAGGTAGTCTTCAGCTTCTTGGTCTTCTCGGCGGAGGTATCCAATTGGCTGTCGTGCTCATAATCGGCAGGAACCGTGAATTCGAATTCTTTAATTGCTGAACCGAAGCGCTGATCCACCATGGCGAGTTTCTGTAGAATCAGTTTGATTTGTTCCTGCATTTTACCACCTGCTTTAATAACTTCCTGAGCTTCTTCTTTTGAAAAACCCAACGTTCTGAGACCTTCTCTGAAGAGATCACATAAACGATTTTCCTGTTGTGTCGTGATAGACGTTTCTGTCTTCATCATAAAAAAAATTTAAGTAACATTAAGTGGATTTTCCACTCATTCTTCTATATTATATCATATTTAATACCTACTTGTCAAGCACGTTCCAAGTTACAAAAATACATATATACGCTATAGCGTATATATGTATATGCTTACAAAGATAGATTAAAAAAATATTATTTTTGTATATTCTCCCACATTTTACAATACTCACATTCGCGAACATTACTTCCGTACGGTTTAAAGTGGCATTCTCTTTCTATCCAATTTCCAGACGAAAGTGCTTCGTCATATTCCCTAATATCCCTCTTTAATAAATCAATTTGCTCAGTCGTAATTCTTGTTTGATAAAATGCATTTTTATCTCCAGGCTCACTTTCCAAAAATAATAATTTTGAATTTGTAACTTTAATATCACCTCTATCTCCAGAAAGAAGGTATGAATACATCACGAGTTGGCGCATCAAATCAGACATTCTACCTTCATCATCAATTTTTTCTATAACTCCAGTAGTCTTTGAATTACCTGTTTTAAAATCTGTGACATAGACTTCTTCATTTTCTAAATATTCAGTCAAATCAATTTTGCCATACATAAGTAGATGTGGAAAAATTTTTTTATCAACAAAAGAAATAGAGCGTTCAGATTTGAAATTTGATAGTAGGTGTGAATAATAATTATCTATCCAATTTTTTACAATATTATAAGCATCACGAGAAAGTTTCCTTAAATCATTCTCATTTGTAATACCCTCACGTTGAAAAGATTCGTCGATTTTGATTTTAATATCATCTTCACTTGGAAGTACTTTTGATTTCAAAATATATTCGATCATTGAGTGCACTACAGTACCCAGAGCCAAATATACTTGTTTTACTTCTGGAAGTCTCAAGAAGTTTCTAAAATACCATTTTCGTGAACACTCAAAAAAATTATTCAGCATTGAAACAGAAATTTTTATATCTTTATAATTTTCACTAACTAATTTAGTTATATCAGTAATTATGTCTGTATCTTTATTTTTATTATTGCTTACATAAACTTCTGGGCCAAATTCAAGTATTTCTTTTTCTGTTTGTTCAGGAGTTTTTTTAATGAAATGAATATCGGGAAGTTCTTTAATGATTGAGGCAAGTTCCATTTTATTACCATTGTAATTCTCCGCAGAATATGACAAAACACAAAATTCTTTTGCCCGTGTAATAGCCACATAAAGCTCCCTTTTAGCCATTTCAACACTACGTTTATTCATATGTTCTTTTATTTTTTCTGGCAAAGTAAATCCACCTTTTTTCATAGACATTAGAGTCTCTTCATTCATATGAGCAACCCAAACACACTCGTATTCTAATCCTTTTGACTTATGGAGAGTCATAATTTTTATCCCATTATCATTACCAAATTTTGCAAGCTCTATATGAGTACCATAAGATTCTAGTCTATTTATATATTCCAAAAAAGAAGAGAGGTTCGCTTTTTTATTTTTTTCTTCGTACATAATAGCAAGATGTATGAAGCTTCGAACTACTTCTACTCTATTTAGTAATTCATCTAAACCTTTAGAATTTTTAATTAGCATTTCGTTACCAATGGTGCTTATAATCATGCTTGGTTTCTCACTAGATAACTTATTAACCCAATCTTTTAATTGAGTTCCCCATTTTGAGATAGGATTTTCTCCTGTAAAAAGACTTTGATCTTTCCCATAACCAACTAATTCTTCAATTGTTAATTTATCTGCTTTAGTATTTTTTAAGAAAGTGCATGCAGATAAATACGGAATCATGCTTGTCTTATCAAGTAAAGTTTTAGATATTAATATTGAGTCAAATGGATTCAATATTATACCCAAAACTCTACGCAGATAGTCTCCTTCTGCTACAGAGAAAAGTGATAAATTTTTACCAGATGAAATTGGTAAATTCATATCTGAAAATATTGAAATTGCAGAGCGAACGTTGTAATTTTTAGGAACAAGAAGTGCGCATTCATTTGGGTTTACCCCTTGCAAAATTTTTTGTTTAAAATACAATCCTGCTCCAATGATCTCATCACGAGGATAAGTATAACCAGAAAGCATTATTTTATCTCCGCCTTTTTTATTACTATTTAAACACTCGTTTGTAATAGAGCTCTTGAGTAGACTATCAGCAATAGAAAGTATAGGTGCAGTTGAACGATAATTTTCTGTTAGAACTATTAATTTTGCCTTACCAAATATATGCGAAAACTCTTCAAAATAAGAAAGCGAGGCCCCAGAGAAAGCATAGATAAGCTGGCGATCATCCCCTACTACAAAAATATTTGGCTCTTCTACTCCACGCCAGACTGCCTTCAAAAAATTATTTTGAATTCCACTTGAGTCCTGATGTTCATCAACAAGCACATATAAATAATTTTCTCTTATATCATCACGAACACTTTCAAATTCTTCTACTAATTTCACCGAGAGTTCTAAGACATCATCATAGTCAATGAGAGACATTTCTTTTTTGCTTTTTTCGTATAGTCGATAAAACTCAACAACTTCACGAGTACGATTTAATTGTTCAATTTTTTTCTCTATTTCTTTTTTAAGTTTACCCTTACTTTCTCCTCTAGTTGAAATATTTTCAGGATCTTCTTTTAAATTTTTTATATCCTCCTCAACATAAGATAATAAATCTTTATCTGAAATTCTTTCTCTCTTCAAAATTGAAACCAATTGTTTTAAATCTCCAAAATACATAGCGCTGTTTCCACGAGGACTAATATATTCCCAGTCATTATTATTTAAAATCTCATCCACAATAAAGACCGCTTCATCATCCGATAGAAGTTCTGGCATTCTTTCAAAATCAAGAAGTTCATAATTTTTTTCTATTAAATTATAAGCAAATGAGTGAAAAGTAGAGATGGTTACATCTTTTGATCTTGACCCAATATACTTATCAAGTCTCTCACGCATTGCCGAAACACCCGAATTTGTAAAGGTTAAACACAAAATACCATCAGGACTTGTATCGGTCTTTTGTAAAATATTACCAATACGAAGTGCAAGTATTTGAGTCTTGCCTGTTCCCGGGCCTGCCACAACCATTACTGGTCCGTCGAGAGTCTCCACAGCTTCACTTTGGGCTTTATTTAATTTATTATAGTTTTCGTCAAATTGATTCATACTTGTATTATATATTATACTTCATTGCAAATTTTGCGAAAGCATCACCCCTCTCTTCAAAATTCTTAAATTGAGTATAACTTGCCGCGGCTGGAGAAAGAAGAACCACTCCTCCATGTGGTAACATTTCGTAAGATTTTTTAACTATCTCCTCTAAGTTATCAAATAGCAAATAATTTTTATTATTTGGATTTATTTTTAATAATTCTTCATATATTCTTTTACCCGCAACATCTACACAGTAAATTTTTAAATTTTCTTTTTTTACTAATTCATCTACTAAATTTGTATATGAAATCCCCCTATCCATTCCTCCTAATATTAAAATATCTGTCTCTGGATATGCCTCAAGCGCTACTATTGTCGCTTCTGGAATTGTTGAAATCGAATCATCGATAAAAGTTATATCTTTATATTTCCCGACAATTTGTAGTCTATGTGAAAGAGTTTTGAATGTCGCGACCGCTTCCATAAATAACTGAGGTTTAGCTCCAACTAAAATTGCAACTTGTGCACCAAGAATAATATTTTCCATGATTTGCCTACTTCTAATAAATTCATTTTCTTTAAAGTCTGAAAACTCACTTCCATCTACTTTCTTTGCCTTACTTATAAATCTATTGACTAAATCAATCGCACCCTTATCTTTGCCTATAGCAAGAAAGTCTCCTTCATCTTGATACTCAAAAATTTTGGCTTTAGCTTTAGTATAATTATCCATCAGCTTATAATAATCAAGATGTTCTGGAAATACATTTAGTAAGAGTGCATAGTGAGGACTAACTCTCACTCCTTGTAACATATGAGAAGACAATTCATAGACAACTATTGTTTTTGAGTGAATATTTTTTATAAGATCAAATGGTGGTAATCCTATATTCCCCACTAATATGGAATCCTTACCTGACGTGACTAAAAAATGATTTATAAATGAAGCAGTAGTACTTTTCCCTTTTGTTCCCGTTATCCCAATAACTTGCATCCGATATTCCCTTAGAAATAAATCTGCTTGAGAAGTAAGTTTTTGATTTAAATCTGTAAGTATCTTTTCAGACAATGAAATTCCTGGAGTTTTGATAATACAATCATAATTATCTAGATGTTTGAGATAATCATCTCCAGTAATAAATCTTACATTTGAATCCTCAGAAAAAATATTGAGGGTTTCAATTTTTTCATTTTGATCAGCAATGGTAATGACCTTACTTTTATCATATCCACGAATAAATAAATAGGTTGATTGACCTTCTTTGCCAAAACCAAGAACTAATATATTATTATATTTTTTTATGTTATTCCAAATATTCATTATATTATTTCTTTTTGGGCATTAATAATAATTGCGGCTAAATTTTCAGGCAAAAGGTGTTCATGAAATTCTTTTGCAATTTCAGTAAATTTTTCTGATTTAGGTAAAATATCATGGTGAAGAGTCCAAAATTCTTTAAGTAGTGGCTCATCCATTGCTTTGCTTGATGTATATATCTTAGACAAAATAGCTCTGGACTCATCTCTAGTACCAATACATTCAAAGGGTTTCGTCTTTGCGATTCCAGTTAGCTCACAAAGCATATCCATGTTGGAGACATTATCAAACATATTTGTCCCAATCGTTTTAGTCGCAAAAGGAATATCCCAAACTGCTGAAAATAATAAAGAAGCAAAAAAACATTTAGGGCACTTACCACACCATAAATCAGTTCTTTTTACTACATTACAACTTGAAATATAAGGCACAACTGATTCATATTTCTTAAGCATACAAGCAATTCCGATCTCCGTAATTGGCCGAAGGATACTTACATAAGATGGACCACCTGGCCATAAATTATTACAATATTCTTGAAAACTTTTTTCAAAAGTTATGGATTTAGAATATTGGTGATTAATATTTGTTCCTGAAACTGTAACCTCATTGGCACTAGATTCATTTGCCACAATAAAATATTTCTTATTTCGAAGACTTGCCACAAAAACCCCAACAAATGAAACGATAGCAGAAAAAGGAGTGTGCCCATTCAAAGCACCGAGATTATTGATTTCAATTAAACGATTATTTACTGTTCGTAAAACAGTTGTCTGCGGATAAGAAATAACTCCCAATATTTCTTTAATTTTCTCAGCTTGAGGTAGAGGATTAATGACAAAAATTTCATTATCTTCTTTTTTTGTTTCTTTAAACATACCCAAAACTAAAGTTGAGTCTTTCCCCCCTGTAAAAGCAATCAGATTGCCATCTAATTTTTCAAAATTATGAGGTCTAAGATTATTAAGTTCCTCTTTATTACTAGAAGTAATTTCAACCCAATTATCTTTTGTGACATCTATTAAACCATTCCTATATCTAAATTCTCCAAGCCCGTCATACCAAAGATTTTTCCACCAAGATAGTTCAAAATCACTAAGCACCCCACAAGAAATACTAAGATTCGGAGAACAATATGCTTTCCAATAACTAAGAGCGTTAATTAATCCAATACGAAAAATATAATCTTCATGTGTTCTTATCTCTTCTTCTTTTACTTGTTCTGGTAGGTTAATTTCAATCAAAGATTTAATTATATCATCATCGGAAAATGAATAGGTATAACTAAGAGTCAATACTGAGTCTTTCAAAACCCATTCATATTTATCATATGTAAACAAAGGGTATTCTGCTCTATATTCATCAAATAAAGATTTATTTTCAGTCACAAATTCCATAATTCCAGTATAACAGAACTATGCATTATCTGCATTATTAGTCCTTTTATTGTTTTCGTAAATAAGCAAGCCAATAATCACGTTTAAATATACGATCATCAAATGTTGTATAGCTAGTTTTCTTTTCTAGTATTAAAATCTTAAAGAATTCGCTATACATTTTGACAAAATCTTCCCGAGAAAATACACGCTCAGTCAAACCAATCTCTTTTATTATGTATGTATTATATTCTCTACCGGGATTAATCTTTAATAAATTTTTGACATTTTTGTTCCCATCTTTCGCAAGTGCACGAACAAAAAAATATCCACCATTTTTTAAAACTCTATCAACTTCTTTTAAATATATTTCTCTCCCCTCTTCATTCAGAGAATTTGAACTTGTTACATCTAAAACCACATCAATAGATTGATCTGCGATTTCGTATTCTTGACCAATGTCTCCAAGCCGATAATCAACATCTAAATTTAATTCTTTTGCTCTTTCTTTAGCAAGATTGAGAGCTGTTTTTGAAATCTCAATTCCAATAACCTTATTACCAAGATCTGCTAGATAATTTGAATTACGCCCTGTTCCACAACCAAGATCAAGAATTATTTTATTCTCAACTTTAAACTTTTCTTTCTTTTTTAAAAACTTCAAAAAACGTAAAGTGTCCGCCTGAGGATCTTTGTTTTTAGTAACCAATAATGGATTCTTATATTCTCTGTCCCATATATTTCCCTGATGAGACATAATTAATCATCCCATTCATCGTCATCCCCTCTTGCAACAGGGGTGACAATAGAATTTGTCTGTATTATTTTTTGTTGTCCAATAGTCTGATTTAAATCACCGAGATAATAGTTTCCCAACATACTATTAGCACTAGATGAATGTGCGGAACTGCCAGAACTCCTATTGGCAGATGGATTTTTTGTTGCATAGGCAGCAGTCGCGTTTTTACCACAAGTAGCAGTCATCGTATCATTCCCTCCTGGGTGTGAACCAAAATAACTCGTAATATTATAGACTTTTCCATTAATTAATATCCAGCAATCAGTTTGCTTATTATGCTTCGCGATTTCGGTCATATCTAAAACTAAACTCTTGCCGGAAGTAGCCAATTGATTTACTGTATCTTGAACCATCACTCCTGTACCATAATTTGCAATTTGATTATTTTTCTTATCTTGATAAAAAACCAACCCTGCCACAAGGATAGCAATAACTACAACCGCAAATATAAATAATGATATTGTTGATAATTTTTTCATAATTTCCTAAAAATTAAAATTTTCATAATGAATTTTTTTGGCATCGACTCCTAATGACAAAAACTGACTCTTTAAACTCTCCATAAACATAGGCGGTCCACAAAGAAAAATATCCTCGCCATCTAAATTTTTACTTGAATTTAAAATTAACTCACCATTTATATATCCTTTTTCAGCTACATTCCATAAATTAAAATTAAAATTTATATTTTTCTGAGTAATTTCTTCAAACTCTTTTTTGTAAACTGCTTCTTTTTCTTCTTTTACAGAATAATATAAATCTACTTTATATTCATTTTCTAATCCTTTAGCCATACTAAAAAATGGTGTAATACCTATTCCCCCAGCTATCCAAATTTGATTTTTGTTATTAATTTTTTTATAAGAAAAATCTCCATATGGTCCATTAATAAAGACATTGTCATCTTTTTTTAGATTATTTAAATGACTAGTATAATCTCCTAAATTCTTTACAGTTATTTTTAAATTATCCTCTATATTAGACGATGAAATAGAAAAAGGGTGAGATTCAGAAGATACACCATCTCCAATGAAGCTAAAGAAAGCAAACTGCCCTGGATTAAAATCCATCTTTTGATTTTGTTTTTCCATTTCTATTTCCAGAATATCAGAGTTTAATTTAGAAATATTTTTAACTTTATATTTAAACGTTTTGATAAAAAATTTATTAAAAATAGTCTGTCTAATACTGATAATTAATCCCAAAAAAGCAATAGATAAGATATAATATCTCAAAAAATTATTTCTTGAAACATCACTGGAAATAAAGATCGTGTGAAGAACTGCAAAAAAGAAAGCTAAAACCATAAATTTATGTGACATTTTCCAAATATTATATTTTAATTTTATATAAAAAGTAAAACTAATAAGAATAATCATTATCAATAATGAAATTATTCCCCAAGTGATTGGTGTATTGATAAATGGAACAAAGAATAGTGCAGCCTGTTTTAAAGAAAAAGTAATATATTTTACCACTAAAAAAAGTGGGTGAAACAAAAGAAGTGAAAAAGCAATAGCCCCCAACCTAGAATGATTCGCGTAAACCTTATCTAATCCATGAAAATATTTATCTAAAAATTTAAACCTGCCAGCCAAAATGAGATTAATAGAAAACATAACCATACCGATAAGCCCAAAAATTTGCCCCAAACTAGTCATAGTTGCGTTTAAATTTATAAAACGGGCACCTAGTGGTTCCATAAAAGACCATATAATAACTGGTATAAATGATAAAACAAATATTATAAACATATATAACCAATATTATATCATAAATAGTCAGAATTTGTGATAAATGATATAGTTTATTAGTTAATTCATATGCCTAATATAACCTTACTATTAAACCTTTTAAAAGAATTTGCCTGGTTGGGTAACTGGCTATTTTTTGTACTCGCCTTTATAGAATCAGCCCCTTTTATAGGTGTATTTATACCAGGATCATCTCTTATCTCAATAGGAGGATTCTTAGCATATCAGGGATATCTTAATACTTGGGATATTATTCTTTTTTCTACAATCGGAGCAATTATTGGTGATTTTTTTAGTTATTCTCTCGGACGATGGGGTGGAAGATGGCTAAAAAATAATAAATTAATAAATTATTCAATCCTTAAACATGGAGAAGATTTCTTTCGGGAACATGGCAATAAAAGTGTTTTTTGGGGTCGTTTTTTTGGACCTATTAGAGCCATTATCCCTTTTGTCGCGGGTTTATCAAAAATGAAACAGCGTCCATTTATTATTTTCAATATTTCAAGCGCAATAAGTTGGGCGATGCTAAATGTTTTTCTTGGTTATTTTTCTGGAAGTCTCATAATTTCCATCTTTAAAAAATGGTCTAGCGGATTAAGTTTGATATTAACTTTGGTTACAATAATCACTATTATTTATTGGTTTACTAAAAAAAGAAACCAATCTCTAAAAACATCATTTTATAATAGTAGTTTATCTTTTGCAAAAAAACTTCATAATTATAACTGGTTCATAAAATTAAGTAATAAATATACTTTTATTCCTGACTTCTTTAAAGAAACTAAGAATGCTGAAGTAAAATTATACGGGAGTTTACTTATAACATCGTTCTTAATTATTACTTACATCTTAATCTTGATTTTGGATGTATTTTAAAATAAAAAAATTATGATTCAATCTACTTTAGTAGAAATCTTAAGGTTGAAACAAGACGAATTTTTTTGTATTCAGGTGAACCAGGGTCTTTATCTGTAATATCAAAGACACCTTGATTACCACGAGTTACACTTCCAACTTGTGAACCAGAATTATTTGCAAATTGTGAGGCTGTATCACGAGCATTTTTTATCGCCTCAGCTAACATCTCTGGTTTGATGCTATTTAAATCTGAGAATTCAAAAGCAATACTATTTTGATTTAAAACTACTCCCTTCTTTACCAAAAGAAGAGTCTCATTTGAAGTTGCTTTCGCTAAGTCAACTTTTTTAGTATAAACTGATATCTGATTAGTTGAATTATATCTAAATGCTGCATCTTTATAAGTATCTTGATAAATATTTACTGGGGCCACATTAATCTCTGTGGCTTCAAAACCTTTCTCTGCTAAAAATCCTTTTATTGTTGTGATATTTTTTTCTATATCAGCATATAAAGAATCAATATTGTTGGATTTGACTTCAAAACTCATAGCCCAAATAGCTGTGTCCGCTTTAACAATTTTTTCAGATAAACCCTTAACTTCAACATAAGATCCTTGTTTAGAGAAATCTCGAGCTGAGATAAAAAAGGCTACAGAAATCAATAAAGAAAACACTATAATAGCTCCACTAATAAATAAAAACTTGTTATTTTTTATATTTTCCATCCTTTAATTATAGCATTTATATTTTCAAAACATAAGGTAAAATTTATAATGATATTTACACCTTTAGATTACTCAATATATTCCCTAATTTTTCTTTACCTAAGATATGAAGCTCTGTGATTGCTCTAGTCAAAGCCACATATAGTAAATCCTTTTGCATTCGACTTCTTTCTTTTAAATGTTCAGGTAAAACATCGGAATGATGTTTTACCTCCATGGATTCTATATCAACTCCTACTATAAAAACAATATCAAACTCCACACCTTGAGATTCAAGCATGGAAAGTGTGTGGATGTTTCTTATCCCACCAAATTCTATTTTAAAATCTTCTAAATATGATTCATTTTTGGACAAGATACCGATACTCCCCTGTTCATATTTTGAAATATTATTTTTTATGTGTTTTATCTCTTCTTTTTTATCATTTATAATCTTCTCGACTACAACCGGTCCATCTTTCACTCCAAATGGAATTTCGATTTTGTAATTAAGATTTTGAATAAAAGATAAAATATTTTTAGTATTTCGGTAAACTTTATTTAATCTAATATTTCTATTTGCGTCGATGACCCCAACATCTTCAAGTTTCTTAATAGTTCCAAGCTTAACTTGCTGAGCAATATCACCAACATAAACAACTGATTCTGTATCTTTATTTAAACTATTTCTAAAAAGATTTAGCTGTTCTTTCAAGTAATTTTGAAATTCATCAACAATAATAAGTGAGTATTCTATCTTATTTTTTGTGGTTTTTTTAACAAGTTTATCTTTTACAAAAGTCTGATACTCTCTTTTAGTTTCAAATTTTTTATATTTTTCAAAATATGCTTTTAGTAGAATAACCAGATCAAATCTATCTAGCTTTTTCTCTTTCTTTTGATCATTAAATAATTTTAAATTTTCTCCAAACAAATATTTACCATAAATACTATTGAGTGTGGCAAAAATATTTTTACTCCAAACAAAAGAATAATTTTCTCTTAATGCTTGAAGTTTTTTATATTCATATAAATCCATTTCTTCTTCTGTATTCCCATATCTCTCTGTATAAACATAATCTTTTAATCCTAAAATATTCATCGCCCATGAATAAAAAGTCGTTATTTCTACATCATTTATACCAAGACCAGGTAAAAGAGTTGAAAAATATTCTTTTGTTCCATTATCTTGCACAAAGACAATAATTGACCTTGGTGGATAAAAAATTGCTGTATCAGGCGCCTGTGTTAAATAAGCTACTCTATGAAGTGCTAGGGTTGTCTTTCCAGAACCAGCTGGGCCTGAAATTATAAGTGGCCCTTTATGATTTGCACGGATAACTTGGTCTTGAGCTTTTTCTATTTGAGCCACGATTTCAGGTAGAGCAAATTCTGATTTTTGCCGAGTAAAATGTTCTTGGTAAATTAATTCTCTTGGTTTTTCTCCGTCTTCAAGAGCAAAGAAAATTACCTTACCGTCAACAATCATGTACTGTTCTTTCTTTTTTATTATAATATTTTTCAAAGTTCCGTCTGGTAGATGATATGAGACTTTTCCTGGATTTTCAAAACGGATAGACGCAACTGGAGCAACCCAAGAATAAATAGACTCTTCGGAAAATTGATGTTTAGCAAAGAAATATTCCTTTTCTTCTCCTTTCTCATCTGTTATATAACACTTCATGAAGTATGGTGAACCTTCCAAATTATTTAGCTCAACTACCCTATTCTCTGCGTTTGCTTTTAATTGCAATTGAACAGACTGATCTTCTGGTCTCATTCTAGATATTTCTTTCATACTTTTGCTGGCTAAAACTTTTGTTATTTCTAACCTATCGATTATTTTCTTTTGAATGTAATCAATATGCCTATTGAGGCTATTTAACAATTTTTCTTTATATTTTTCCATAATTTTATATTAAAAAAAACCGCTTCTGGCGGTTTACATAATAGTCTCTGAACTAATTTTATATGAATAATTTAACCTAAGTAACATAAGAAATATCGTACCATAGGACTGCAACCATGGCAAGTGGATAACTTTTTTACTAAAATAAATCTATTAAAATATACCATCAAGTTATAATTATTTTTTACCAATTCTACCCAGATGAGTATCTTTAAAATTAGTATCAAGTTTTAATCCATAACCAAGCACCCGATCCATACTTATATGAGCAATCCAAATAATTGAGATTGGTAATAATATAGAAATATTAGAGAAAATAAAAACTCCCAGTAATAGTATTGGAATACTATAGGTGTGACCAATATTGTATATCGTTGCTCCAATTTTAGAGTTTTTGAAATAACCAACCATAAAAAGATCTGGAAATAGAAGTAGCACAAAGAATAGCCACCAACTTAAACCAACAAAATAGTACGCCAAAATTGTGGCAATCAATAATGCTAACGCTTCTGATTTTAATATTAATATTACTTTTTTCATTTTTATATTATAACAAATTTGCGGTGTACTTGGGTATGGTACCCGTGGGTGCAACCCTTGTAAAGACATTTTAGCATCTTTTTGAGAGTAAGACTAAGGTTTGTGGGTCGCCAACCTGTTATTGTAATATATAACTCTTTTGCCGAAAATGAGACAAATGAGACACACCTAGTATTATTAAAGCCATACTAATTGGATCTTATGGTAACAGAATGTAATGGTCTTAAAGCAGGGAACATATTTAATCCAAATATTTTATTTAATAATAAATTTCTTGCTATTTCGCTTAGGTGGTTGTTTAAATTAGAAAAAGCAGTTGAATTTGTTTGCCATTCTTCAGTTGTTT